>ERZ795044.3683-NODE-3683-length-12822-cov-5.951437_pt1 | contig 12822 bp, 10 predicted proteins | sample MGYA00375128_ERZ795044 | MGnify/ENA primary metagenome ERZ795044 (study PRJEB30173, sample SAMN05720213) | anaerobic digester metagenome | isolation source: active sludge of municipal wastewater-treating anaerobic digesters | place: USA | collected 2014-12-22 ... | reverse complement strand
GTCGCGGCATACCCCTTGTCGCAGCCGACGAGGAAGGTGAGCAGTTTGGTCCCGCGGCCGATGCCGAGCACCAGGACGCCGGTGGCCATCGGGTCGAGCGTGCCCGCGTGCCCGACGCGGCGGGTTCCCGCGAGGCGACGGACCCGAGCCACGACGTCGTGGCTGGTCCAGCCGGTGGGTTTGTCGACGATGAGCACCCCTTCGGGGGCGCTCACTCCCGTTCGCCCGCGGGCTCGTCCTCGTCGTCGCCGGAGCCCTCCGAGTCGTCCGAGTCTTCCGGGTCGTCCTCGGACTCGTCGTCGTCCGACTCACCCGGCTTGCGGTAGGGGTCGGCCTCCCCGGCGTAGACCGCGCCAGCTGCCGCCTTGGCGATCTCCTCGTCGCGCGCCTTGGTGGCGACCAGGAGGTCTTCCAGGTGAGCCGCCCCCTCGGGGAGGGCGTCGGCGACGAAGTCGATGCTCGGGGTGAGCCGGATCCCCAATTGGCCCAAGGCCGAGCGGATCTTGCCCTTAGCCGACTCCAGCGCCTTGGCCGTGTTGGCTCGTTCCTCGTCGGACCCGAACACCGTGTAAAAGACCGTGGCGTGTTGCAGGTCGCCCGTGACGCGGACGTCGGTCACGGTGACGAAGCCGAGGCGCTCGTCCTTGACCCGGTATTCCAGCTGCTCGGCGACGATCGCTTTGATCCGCTCAGCGATCTTGCGCGCCCGCGCGGCGTCGGCCATTGAAGGTCCTTCTCTGTCAACGGACTTCGGTTGCTGCGGTATGCCGCGTCGCCCGTGTTGGGGGCGGACGCGGCATACCGCAGCGGTGGGGTTTGCGAAGTCCACACCGATGCTTGAAACCCGACCAAGCGTGGGGCGTACGAGACTACGCGCGCGGCTTCACACGCATTTCGTAGGTCTCGATGATGTCCTCGATCTGCAGGTCGTTGAACGACCCGAGGTTGATACCGCACTCGTACCCATCGCGGACCTCGGTGACGTCGTCCTTGAACCGACGCAGCCCGGCGATCTCGATGTTCTCGCCCACGACGACGCCGCGACGAGTGATCCGAGCCTTGGCACCACGACGGATCTCGCCCGAGCGAACGAGCGAACCGGCGATGTTGCCGAACTTGCTCGACCGGAAGATCTCCCGAATCTCGGCGGTGCCCAGGGACACCTCTTCGTACTCGGGCTTGAGCATGCCCTTGAGGGCCGCCTGGACCTCTTCGATGGCCTGGTAGATGACCGTGTAGTAACGGATCTCCACGCCCTCGCGGTCGGCCACCTCGGCGTTCTGCCCTTCGGCACGCACGTTGAAGCCGATGATGACCGCGTTGGAGGCCATCGCGAGGTTGATGTTGTTCAGCGTGATCGCGCCGACACCACGGTCGATGATCCGCAACTCGACCTCGTCGCCGACGTCGATCTGCAGCAGCGCATCTTCCAGGGCCTCGACCGAGCCGGACACGTCACCCTTGAGGATGAGGTTGAGGGTCTCGACCCGACCAGCCGCCAGGGCCTCGTTGAGGTCTTCGAGGCTGATCCGCTTGCGGGCCTTGGCCAGCGAGGCCTGCCGGTCGGCAGCCTCCCGACGCTCGGCGATCTGGCGTGCCGTGCGGTCGTCAGGAGCCACGACGAACGTGTCACCTGCACGCGGCACAGACGACAGACCCAAGACCTGGACCGGGCGCGACGGAGTGGCGACATCGAGGTTGTTGCCGTGCTCGTCGAGCAGGGCCCGGACGCGGCCGTGGGCCGAGCCGGTGACGATCGCGTCGCCGACCCGCAAGGTGCCCTGCTGGACCAGGACCGTGGCGGTGGCGCCCCGGCCACGGTCGAGGTTGGCCTCGATGGCCACACCACGAGCATCGGTGTCGGGGTTGGCCCGAAGATCCAGGGCGGCATCGGCCGTCAGGAGCACCGCTTCCAACAGCCCCTCGATGTTGAGCTTCTCGCGAGCCGAGACGTCGACGAACATCGTGTCGCCGCCGTACTCCTCAGCCACCAGGTTGTACTCGGTGAGTTGCTGGCGAATCTTGTCGGGGTTGGCACCCTCTTTGTCGATCTTGTTGACCGCCACGACGATCGGCACGTCGGCCGCCTGCGCGTGGTTGAGCGCCTCGATCGTCTGGGGCATGACCCCGTCGTCGGCAGCGACGACGAGGATGGCGATGTCGGTCACCTTCGCACCACGAGCACGCATGGCCGTGAAGGCCTCGTGACCCGGGGTGTCGATGAAGGTGATCGCCCGATCGATGCCCTCGTGCTGGGTGACGATCTGGTAGGCGCCGATGTGCTGGGTGATGCCGCCGGCCTCAGTCGCGATGACGTTGGCGTGCCGGATGGCGTCGAGCAACTTGGTCTTGCCATGGTCGACGTGACCCATGACCGTGACCACCGGGGGCCGAGCGACGAGAAGCTCCTCGTCGTCCTCGACGGCGTCGAGGTCGATGTTGAAGGCTGCGAAGAGCTCCTTCTCCTCGTCCTCGGGCGAGACGACCTCGACGACGAAGCCGAGCTCGGCGCCGAGGAGCTTGAAGGTGTCCTCGTCGAGCGACTGGGTCGCGGTCGCCATCTCACCGAGGTGGAAGAGCACGGTGACCAGCGACGCCGGGTTGGCGTTCACCTTGTCGGCGAAGTCGGTCAAGGACGACCCGCGCCGGACCCGCACGACGGTCGTGCCGTCCCCACGGGGAACGCTCACGCCACCGATCGTCGGGGCCTGCATCTGCTCGAATTCCTGGCGCTTGGCCCGCTTGGACTTGCGCCCACGCACCGGACGGCCACCGCCGCGACCGAAGGCACCCTGGGTGCCACCACGACCGGGCGCACCGGGACGACCGCCGAAGCCACCGCCACCACCTGCGCCAGCACCACCGGGCGCACCGCCGCCGCCGGGACGACCGCCGAAGCCGCCGCCACCGCCACCGGGACGACCGGGGCCGCCGGGGCGAGCACCGGGAGCCGGACGGGTGCCGGGACGGGCGACCGAGGCACGGTCGGGCATCATCCCGGGGTTGGGGCGCGGACCACCGGGACGCGGCCCACCGGGGCCGGCCGCTGCCGGACGAGGCCCGCCGGGGCCAGCAGCACCCGGACGGGCCTGCGGACGCGGCATCCCCTGGTTGGGGGCGAAGGGGTTGTTGCCCGGTCGCGCCGGGCCGCCTTCACGCGGGGGTCGACCCATGCCCTGGCTGGGGGCGAACGGGTTGTTGCCCGGTCGCGGCGAACCTGGACGCGGAGCCGGACGCGGGCCGGGGACGGGGCCTGAGGGCGCACCGGACGGTGCGCTGGTCGGCGCAGCCGGAGCCGCGGGAGCCGACGGACCTGCCGCGGCCGGACGCGGCGCCACCGGCGCTGCCGGAGCGGCGACCGGAGCCTGGGCCGCAGGAGCCTGGACCGCCGGAGCGGCCGGAGCAGGTGCTGCGGGAGCCGACGGTGCCGGCGCGGCGGGAGCCGGCGCCGAGGGGGCCGGCACGCCCGAGCGGGCCGGGGCCGGAGCGGGTGCAGCCGCCGCGGGAGCAACGGGCGCCGCAGCGGCCGGAGCGGGAGCCGACGGGGTGACCGGGGCGGGTGCCGCCGGTGCTGCGGGTGCCGCCGGGGTGGCCGCACGAGCAACGGGGGCAGCTGCAGCAGGCGCGGGAGCCGACGCAGCGGCGGGCTTGGGGAAGGTCTCACGGACCTTGCGTTCGACCGGTGACTCGATGGTCGACGACGGGGACTTGACGTACTCCCCCAGCGCACTGAGGTGCGCCATCAGGGACTTACTGTCGGTGCCGAGCTCTTTGGCGAGCGCGCTCACACGGACCTTTGCCACGTTTCTCCTGTCTTGGGTCTGTGCCTCGACAGGGGCGCAGACCGCGTTAGTGCTGGGGCTTGCTCATTGCTGAGTGCTCATCGCGTGCTCATCAGCGTCTAACCCGCCTTGTGGTTGTACGGACATCGTCGGCTCGAGCGGTGGAACGAGATCTCGCAGGTATGCCGTCAGGGCTGCGGCGTCGGCGGGGACCTGCAGGCGCAGGGCTCTTCCGAACGCCCGTTTCCGGACGGCGACCTCTAGACAAGCGGTCTCCGGGTGCAGCCATGCGCCGCGCCCGGGGAGCCGATGTCGCACATCGGGGACCAACCGGGCTTGTCCGGCTTCCACGATGGCGACCACTCGCACGAGAACCAACCAGCTATCCGGGCGGCGACATCCCACGCAGGTGCGCACAGGGGATCCCTGTTGCGCGGCATACGGGAAGGACGCCGAACGGAGTCCAGTCCGGTCGGTCCCCATCAGTCTACCCCGTGGCGGGGCGACCCGTGGGTCACCCCCGGCGCGGCGGGCCGGACGGACCGGCGCCAGAGCCACCGCGTCCAGTGCCGCGCGAGCCGGTATGCCGTCCGCCGCCGCCCTGCTGCAGGCGGCGGTCACCGGCCGGCCGGGTGGCGCTGGCAGGCGGCGCATCAGACGTCGGAGGGTTCTCGGCGACAGCGGTGTCGGAGCGGATGTCGATCCGCCAACCGGTGAGTTTGGCGGCCAGTCGGGCGTTCTGGCCCTCCTTGCCGATCGCCAGTGACAACTGGTAGTCGGGAACGATTGCCCGGGCGGCACGCAGCACCGGGTCGACGACCTCGACCGACTGCACGCGCGCCGGTGACAGGGCCGCCGCGATGAACTCGCGCGGGTCGTCGGAGTAGTCGACGATGTCGATCTTCTCCCCGCCCAACTCGTTCATGACGGCCCGGACCCGGGCACCCATCGGGCCGATGCATGCCCCCTTCGCGTTGACCCCGGGGACCCGGGAGCGCACCGCGATCTTGGTGCGGTGGCCGGCTTCCCGGATCATCGCGGCGATCTCGACGGTGCCGTCCGCGATCTCGGGCACCTCAAGCTTGAACAGCGACCGGACGAGGTTGGGGTGGGTGCGTGACAGAGCAATCTGCGGGCCCTTGGGACCACGCTTGACGCTGACGACGTAGCAGCGCAGCCGCTCACCGTGCCGGTAGACCTCGCCGGGCACCTGCTCGGCCTGCGGGAGCATGCCTTCGACCGTCCCGAAGTCGACCAGGACGTTGCGAGGGTCTGACCCCTGCTGGACGATCCCGGAGACGATGTCGCCCTCGCGACCCTTGAAGTCACCGAGGATCGCCTCGTCCTCCAGGTCGCGCAATCGCTGGACGATGACCTGCCGCGCGGTCGCCGCAGCGACTCGCCCGAAACCGTCCGGCGTGTCGTCGAACTCCGGGCCGGGCTCGCCGCGAGTGGGGCGTTCGCCCTCCTCGGTCGGGGGCAGCAGCGGGCCCTCCTCGCGCGCGAGGACAACCACGTGGCCGGTCTTGCGGTCCAACTCCACGCGGGCGATCTTGAACGACCCATCGGTGCGGTGATAGGCGGTCAGCAGGGCCTGCTCGATCGCCGGGATCAACACCTCAAGGCTGAGGTCGCGTTCGCGTTCCAGCGCCCGTAGCGCTGCCAGGTCGATGTCCATCAGCCCTCCTCACTTCTCGGCTCGTCCAACTCGTCGTCTGTCTCGTCTGTCTCGTCTGTCTCGTCTGTCTCGTCAAGCTCGTCGTCTGGCTCGTCCAGGTCGACCTCGTCGATCCGCCCGAACTCGATGATGACGCGGCCGTCGCGCACCTGGTCCACCGGGATCTCGACCGGCCCTGCGGCGGTGGCCGCCGGATCGGCAGCCGGGTCCGGTGTCAGGACGATGACCAGATCGCTCACGGAGGCGATCCGCCCGGAGCGCTCCGCGCCCTCCTTCAGGCGCAACCGCACGAGGCGCCCGACGTTGCGGCGCAGGTGACGAGGCTGGGTCAGCGGCCTATCCACGCCGGGCGAGCTCACCTCGAGCACGTAGGGCGCGTTGCCCACGCGGGTGTCGGAATCGAGGGCTGCATCGACGACCCGAGTGGCATCGGCCACCTCGTCCAAGGACAGAGGCGCCACGAACGAGGTGGTGTCAGTGTTGGCGAGGCCGGCCAGGGAGCGGTCGACCGCGATCCGAACCACCGAGCGACGCCCGGCAGCGGTCACGGTGACGTCCTCCACGACCAGATCCACCGCGGCCAGCGGCGCTTCGACAATGGAGCGGACAAGGCTTGCCTGCACGGCGCACACCTCCTGCTCTTGTCGATTTTCCGCACTCGCGGGACCCGTCGGCCAGCCGATGGGTGACACCACTGTAACGGCGCTACCGCTGCCCTGACGTCAGTCGAGCGGCGCGGGCACCGTCCCATGCCATGATCGGGCCGTGTCTCGGGCCCCCCTCACCGCCGGTTTGGGCGGCATACCCCGTCGTATGCCGCCCCGCCGCACCGTGTTGCGCGCGGCGGGGTTGGCCGGCCTGTCGGCCGTGGCGGGCATCGGCCTGGCCGGGTGTGGGATCCGGTTGGAGGACGACGCTCCCACCATCCCGTTTGTCAGCCGCCAACCGATCCCCGACGAGGCGTTGCTCGTCGCGGCCTATCGACGGGCGACGGCGTTGGCTGGAGTCGCCGGCCGGGCTACGGGGGTGCCTCTCGCGCCTGAGGTGACGCAACGGCATACCCGTCAGGCCCAGGTGCTGCGTGCGATCCTCGAAACGGGGCAGGTCCCCGAACGAATCATCAGCGGGCCGCCCGGCTCGACCGCGACGGCGACCTCGGGGCCGACCGCGCCCGTCGATGGAACCGCGACCACGGCGTCCACATCGGCACCCACGAACGCGGTGCCGCCGCCGGTCACCGCGGGGGAGTTGGCCCGCGCGGCTCGCGACACCGCCGATGCCTCGATCGCGGCTGCCGGGTCGTTCGTCACCCAGCGAGCCCTGGGTGTCGCCATCGCCGCCCATGACGCTGCGGGCGCGGCAAGCCTCGCGGCGCCGCCCGTCTGGCCGACCCGCGACCCGCTGCCCGCCCCCGTCGCCACGCCGTTGGTGGGGGTGACGCGAGCCTGCGAATACGCCCTCGAGGTCGCTGCAGCGCATCTGCTCGACACGGACCGTGAGTCGCTCCTCGCCACGGTCGCCGCGCTGACCCGCCGCGAGGCGACGCTGGCCGCCGCGCTGACCCCGGACCCGCTTCCTGCTTTGGGTTATCACCTGCCCTTCCCCGTCACCGGGCCGGACGACGCTCGGCGGCTGGTGAGCGTCGTCCTTCGCAACCTCGTGGACCGCGGGTTGGACGATCTCGATCGGATCCCGCAGGGGTCCTCTGCCCTGCTCGAAGTGGTCCGGCTTGAAACTGAAGCGGTAACGCTGGCCGTCGCCCACGGCGTCGCCTGGCCGACGATGCCCGGGCTGGCGCTGGGGTGACCGTGGTGGCGCTTCCCGCCGGTCTCGTCGCCGCGGCGGCGGGGCGTCCGGCGGATGTCCTGCTGGACGGCCCGTCCGCACGACACGCGATCGACGGCGACTCGTGGTTGCGCGGGCTGCCGCGGACGGTTGCCGACGTGTGCGCCGATTGGGAGTTGACGCCCGACGGCCCGGCCCGGCACGGGGCCTGCGCGATCGCCCTCCCGGTTGTCAGCGCCGACGGCCCGGCCATGCTCAAGGTCACCTGGCCGCATCACGAGGCCGCGGGCGAGCATCTCGCGTTGCGGCACTGGGGTGGCCAAGCGGCGGTTCGACTCCTGCGAGCCGACCCGTCCCTGTGGGCCCTGCTGCTCGAGCGCCTCGACGCCGACCGAGACCTGCACGGCATACCCATGGATGAGGCGTGCGAGGTCGTCGGTGACCTACTGCGCCACCTGAAGGTGCCCGCTCCCCCGACCGTGCCAACGCTGCGTGAGTATGCCGCGCGGAAGGCGGATGCGTACGCGGATGTGCTCGCCGGTGGCGCCGGCCCGGTGCCTCGGCGGTTCGTCGACCAGGCGAGGGCGTTGGCCGCAGATTTCGCCACTGATGACTCAGGCGGTGGATGGCTGCTGCACACCGATCTGCACTGCTCCAACGTCCTGCGCGGGATCCGCGACGGCCGGCCGGCATGGGTGGCGATCGACCCCAAGCCGGCGGCCGGCGACCGCGCCTTCGACGTGGTCGCGCTGTTGTGGGACCGGCCCGACGAGTTGGGCACCGGGGCCGACCTTCGGTGGGGGCTGCGTCGACGGGTGGAGATCGTGTGCGAGGCCGCGGAAGTCGACGAGGACCGGGCTCGGTCCTGGGCTATCGTCCGCGAGATGGACAACGCACTTGAGGTGGCTCACGACCCCGCGGCTGCGGACCGCGTCAGCCTTGCGGTGGCGATCATCAAGGCGATGCAGCCATGAGCGGGGCGATGGGCGGGGCCGCGGGCGGTGTCGGCGAGGCGACGGGCACGGTCGGTGACAGCGGCGCCGATGTTCGGGTGCACTGGGTGACGGCGTTCCTGGACCGCCCGGTTGCGGCCTTCGCCTTAGCCGCCGACTTCTGGTGTGCGGCCCTCGGGGCGACCCTGTCGGCGCGTCGGGGCGAGAACGGCGAGTTCGCCACCCTGCTGCCGACCGACGGCGACGCTGCGATCAAACTCCAAGGGGTCGGCGACCCGTGCCAGGGCGGACACCTCGATCTGGAGGTCCCCGACGTCGTCGCCGCTCGCGACCGCGCTGTCGGCCTCGGAGCCCGGTCAGTTGCGGATCTCGGGTCGCTCCAGGTGTTGCGCTCCCCTGCCGGGCTGCTCTTCTGCTTCGTTCCGCTGCGCCGCGCCGGGGTCCGTCCTCCGGTCGTCGAGACGCCCGGTGGACGGGTGCGCGCTGACCAGGTCGCCCTCGACGTGGGCCCGGCGAGCGCGCCCGCCGAAGTGGAGTTTTGGGCGGCGCTCACCGGGTGGCGAGTGGTTGCCTCGGTTCGCCCCGAGTTCACCGTGCTCATCCCACCGCCCGAGTTGGCGATCCGCCTGCTCCTGCAGCGCCTGGACACCGAACCGAGCAACGGACCCCGGATGCACCTGGACCTGGCCTGCGCCGACGTCAGCGCCGCGACGGCATACCATCGCTCGCTTGGGGCGCAGGTGGTGGCGGTGCAGGAGTTCTGGACCGTCCTGCGTGACCCCGCGGGTGAGGTCTACTGCCTCACTGCCCGGGACCCGTCGACCGGCCGCCTTCCCGGCCACTGACCCGAGGTCGGAAGGTCGCGCCGACCGCGGCGCCCACGAGGACCGCGATGACGGCGGTCGTGCCCGACAGAGGGTCGCTGTTGAAGCTGGCCAGAACGAGGGCCGCGGGAAGGGCGACGAGCACAACAACGCGGTGCCAGACGGGGCTGGACGCCCAGCGCGTCAGCACCCACGAGGCACCGAAGGCTGTTGCGGTCACCAGCACAACGGCAAAGATCTTCATGGGTTGCTACCTCCAGTGGTCGCTTGATGTGGCGCGTTCGGCGAACGGGTTAAGCATCTCGCCAATCGTTTGACGTTCGGCAGCGAGTTCAGGGGCCGAGCGCGCCGATCGGGATGACGTGGACACCGTCTGGACGGAGGCCACCGGCGCCCGTCGAGGTGATGACACCCAGGCAGGCCGGCCGCTTGTGTCGGTCGGTGTCGACGTTCGCGGCGAATTTGAGGACGGATGCTGCCCCGGCGTCGACATCGCGTGGGTTGAGCTTAATTTCGAAGGCTGCCCACGTGTTGTCGCGGGCGGTCAGGACCGCATCGACTTCGTTGCCGTTTGCGTCCCGCCATGAGTCGACCTGCCCACGGTGCAACTGTGCGTAGATTCGGAGGTCGCGGATGGCCAGCGCTTCGAAATGGAAGCCCAGCGCGAGAGGGTCCCGCTTGAGCTCGGCGCTGCCGATGCTGAGTGCGGCTGTGCCGATCGACGGGTCGACGAAGTAGCGCACCGGCGCGGTGCGCAGGCGGGTTCGAGATCGCATATGGGGTCGCCACGCTGCAGAGTCGTCGGTGAGCCACAAACGCCTGAGTGCGTCGAGGTAGCCGGTGATCGTCTCGTGGGCGACCGGGCCGCCCTCGCCCCCGACGTCCTTGGCGAGATCGCTGAGCTTGACGGGCTGTCCGACGCCACGAGCTAGGGATTCGAGAAGGCGGCGCAGGTTGCCTGGGTTACGGCGATGGCCCATCTCTGGGACGTCGACCTCGATGACTTGACGCAGGTAGTCGGCGAGCCAGTCTCGTGCGAAGTCCTCGTCTGAGTCGAGTAGGTCCGGCCAGCCGCCCGTGATGATGCGACGGATGAGGTTGTCGAAGCTCAAGTGCGTGCCCAGGCCGGCCTGGCGTTCCCCCGCCAGGAGGTTCGCCAGGGAGATCTCGCCGGTCGAGTGCCCGGTCTCGAAGAGACTCATCGGCCGCATCTGCATGACCGAGAATCGCCCGGCCCCCGAGTGTCGGTTCGCGTTGTCTCGCGGTCGGGCGGATCCGGTGAGGATGAACTGGCCCTTTTCCTCGCGGTCGTCGACCTGCCGACGGACGCGGTTCCAGATCTCCGGCTCGACCTGCCATTCGTCGAACAGGATCGGTGGCCTTCCGGAGAAGAGGGCTTGGGGGTCGAAATCGAGCTGGGCGCGCGCTACGGGGTCCTCGTCGAGGCGGATGATCGTGTTGGCGATCTGGGATGCAGTGGCGGTCTTTCCGCACGCCTTCGGCCCCTCGATGAGGACTGCGCCCATCACGCGTAGTCGGGCGTCAAGCTCGTGGTCGGCGATGCGCGCGACGTAGTTAGCCATGCCAAACTCTATCGTTTGTCTAACTTGAAGTCGAGCTTTCGCGGTTGCTGGATCTGACGTTTTGACTAGCTCGCACTCGACCTCAAGCAACTGCACCCGCCCGAACCGGTTACCTTGACAGGCATGCCAAACCGACTCGCGCAGGCCCTCAGCCCCTACCTGCGTCAACATGCCGACAACCCGGTCGACTGGTGGGAGTGGTCGGAGGCGGCCTTCGCGGAGGCTCGTCACCGCGACGTCCCGGTCCTGTTGTCCGTCGGGTATGCCGCGTGCCACTGGTGCCATGTGATGGCTCACGAGTCGTTCGAGAAGGACGACGTGGCCGCGGCGATCAACGCCGGCTTCGTCGCCGTCAAGGTCGATCGCGAGGAACGCCCGGATGTCGACGCCGTCTACATGGCCGCCACCGTGGCACTCACCGGCTCGGGTGGCTGGCCGATGACCGTGTTGCTCACCCCCGAGGGCGAGCCGTTCTGGTGCGGGACCTACCTGCCGCGCGAGCAGTTCCTTGGCCTCCTCGACGCAGCGTCGTCGGCCTGGGCTGATCGGCGCGGGGCGATCCAAGCCAGCAGTGCCCAGATCATGGCGGCGGTGCGTTCGCAGATCGCGCCGACCGCGCCGGAGCCGATCACGCGGCATACCGTGGCGGACGCGGTGACCCGGCTGGGACGCGCGGCCGACCCGGTCAACGGGGGCTTCGGCCGCGCGCCGAAGTTCCCCGCCGCGATGGTGCTGGAGTTCCTGCTGCGCCACCACGGGCGGACCGGCTCGCCCGAAGCGCTCGGCCTCGTCGAGGAGGCCTGCACGGCCATGGCGCGCGGCGGCATCTACGACCAACTCGCCGGCGGCTTCGCCAGGTATGCCGTGGACGCCGCCTGGGTGGTCCCGCACTTCGAGAAGATGCTCTACGACAACGCTCTGTTGGCCCGGGTCTACGCGCACTGGTGGCGCGCCACGGGGTCGCCCCTCGCGGCTCGGATCGCCATCGAGACCTGTGAGTTCATCGTGGGCGAATTGGGCACTGCCCAAGGCGGATTCGCGGCAGCGCTGGACGCCGACACCGACGGCGTCGAAGGCCTGACCTATGTCTGGTCCAGGGCCGACTTGGTCGAAGTCTTGGGCGACGAGGACGGGGATCGGGCCGCGGACCTGCTCACGGTGACGCCCGAGGGGACCTTCGAACACGGCCGATCGACGCTGCAGTTGCAGGGCGATCCCGACGACCCGTCGTGGTGGGCGGGGGTGCGCACCAGGCTGTTGGCAGCCCGAGCCACCCGACCGCAACCGGCCCGTGACGACAAGGTCGTCACCTCGTGGAACGGGCTAGCGATTGCCGCGCTCGCCGAGGTCGGCACCCTGCTGGGGCGGGCCGATTTCGTTGCGGCAGCGGCAGCCGCGGCAGACCTGATCCTTGACCTGCACCTCGTCGATGGGCGGCTGCGGCGAGTCTCGCGGGACGGATCCGTCGGGACGGCACAGGGGTGCGCTGACGACTACGGGAACCTCGCCGAGGGCCTGTTGACCCTGGCCCAGGTCACCGGGGAGGCCCGTTGGCTGTTGGCTGCGGGGACGCTCCTCGACACGGCGGTCACACTGTTCGGCGACGCGGGCAACGAGGCCCCGGGCACGTTCTACGACACGCCGGCCATCGCTGACAACGCTGACGAGCGCCTCCTGCCGACCCGGCCGCACTCGTCCGCCGACAACGCCGAACCGTCGGGTCAGTCGTCCCTGGCCATGGCTCTGCTCGGCTTCGGCGCGCTCGCCGGGTCGACGTCCCATGTGGAGTTGGCCGACGCCGCGCTCGCCGTTGCGGGGGCGGTCGCCGAGCGGGATCCCCGCTTTGCCGGTTGGACTCTGGCAGGGGCCGAGGCCCGGCTGGCCGGACCGCTGCAGGTGGCCATCGTCGGGACCGGCGCCGACGCCGAGGCGCTGCGACAGGTGGCGTTGGCCAGTCCCTCCCCCGGGTTGGTGCTGGCTGTCGGCCAGCCCGACGCCCCCGGCGTGCCCCTGCTCGCGGGGCGCCCACTCGTGGACGGCGCGGCGGCGGCATACGTGTGTCGCGGGTTCGTGTGCGATCGTCCGGTGACCACGCCCGCCGACCTGGCGGCGGCGCTGCGTCCCGTCGCGGGGTGACTCAGAGGTCGACGACCTCGTATGCCGGGTGCTCGGCGAACGCAGCTCGGGTCGTGGCGCCGCCGACGAACAGGGCCGTGG
>ERZ795044.3682-NODE-3682-length-12825-cov-4.282772_pt1 | contig 12825 bp, 13 predicted proteins | sample MGYA00375128_ERZ795044 | MGnify/ENA primary metagenome ERZ795044 (study PRJEB30173, sample SAMN05720213) | anaerobic digester metagenome | isolation source: active sludge of municipal wastewater-treating anaerobic digesters | place: USA | collected 2014-12-22 ... | reverse complement strand
GGATGCATCCGACCCCATGGGAACGGTTTCAAACACCACCTGGCGGCTTTTGTAGCCCTGTCCGTCCGGTCCAGCCACCGCGTCGGCATTGGCCAGGTTGCTCGCGACCACGTTGAGGCGCTGGGACTGCGCGCTGACTGCGCTGCCCGAGACATTGAAGATTGAAAACATGGACATCGTGTTACTCCATCAGTGCGCTGTGCGTGTTATTGGCCCTGAATGGCGCTCAAGATCGTCTTGGACTGGCCGTTAATAAAGCGCAAGGTGGCTTCATACCGAACCGAGTTGTCGACAAAGTTGGCCCTCTCTCGGTCCATGTCCACGCTGTTGCCGTCCATGGCCGGTTGTGTCTGGGTGGTGTAGGCCAGCGCGGTGGAGCCTATGGAAGCCGTTGATGCCTGCAGTGGCATGTGGTTGGCATGGGTTGTACCCTGGCCTGCTGCAGTGGATGCCATTGGACGGATGCTGGTCGTGGACCCGGTGGCGGCGGCCATGGCGTCCTTGAAGTTGACGTCACGACCGGCATAGCCTGGCGTGTCTGCGTTGGCGATGTTGCTGGCAATGACGCGCTGCCTTTCGGCGCGCAGCACCAGAGCTTTCGCATGAAAGTCCAGCGCTTGGGTCATATTGGCAAACATCAACTACCTCCAATGGGATTGCAGAACGGCCCGGGCGTACCCGGTGGTTCGGCGTGAAGCAATTATGGGAAAACCTTTAATTTTTTAGCCGTTGAATATGCAGAGAAAACCCGGCTAATTGCGGGGTTTGGGTTGTAGCAGGGTGCCTATAGTGGATGGGCCTGAAGTCCCGGCATGCCCACCATGGGTGCATGGTCCGAGTGACCCACTGGAGGATCCTGATGTTCAATTTACTGCTGTGCCAATCGTCACGCTTGGGTCGTTACATGGCCGTCTTCGTGGTGTGTGTGTCTGCGCTGTGGGGTTCAGTGCATGCCCAGGGGGCCTCGTCGCCTGACTTTGAAGCGCTTGCCCATGATTGGCTGCGGGACGCAACCAGTGCGGTGAAGTCGGGTGGCGGCTCGAACTTGCGCATGGAGGTCAAAGTGGGCGCTCTGGACAGTCGATTGAAACTGGCGCCCTGCGCAAACATTGAGCCCTATTTACCGCCCGGTTCCCGTTTATGGGGGCGCACCCGAATTGGTTTGCGGTGTGTGGATGGACTGAGTCGCTGGAATGTATCTCTGCCCGTGACGGTGAATGCCTTTGGCAATGCCTGGGTCATCAAGGCGCCGGTTCAGCCCGGTGTGGCGATCACGCAGGACGATGTGGTGGAGACCGAAGTGAACTGGGCAGAAGAATCGAGCCCGGTGATCAAAGACCCGGCATTGTGGGTCGGTCAAGTGGCCACCCGGGTGTTGACGACTGGCCAGACCTTGCGCCAGGGTATGGTCAAACCAGCGCAGGTTTTCCAAGCGGGCGCGCAGGTGCGCGTGGTGGCACAGGGGCCAGGTTTCCAGATTTCGTCGGATGCGCAGGCGCTTTCGGCAGGGGTCGTGGGTCAGGTTGCCAGGGTTCGCATGGAGAACGGACGGGTGTCCTCGGGTACGGTACTGGATATGCGAACAGTGAGAATTGACCTTTAAACCACAAATTGAACCCGAAGAACCGTGCAAATTTCTCTAAAGTCAGTCATGATCCGGCCGATAACAATCGCACGAGGCCACACATATTGTGGTTTTGGAGAACACCATGAAAATCGGTCCATCGCCAGAAAAGTCACTTCAGATCCCATCAGGCAATGCTGCGGCAGGCCAAAAAACGGGGCAAGCTGCACCCGCCACGGCTGCAGCAACATCGAACGCGGCGCAAACTACCCGTTCGGCTGGCGTCGCAGTAACGGTGTCGACCATGGCGCGCGGGCTGGAAAAAGCGGCACGCAGCGATGTGGCAGATATCGATTCCCAAAAGGTGGCTTCGGTGCGCTCTGCCATTCAGGGCGGAACCTACGTCGTCAATCCGGAAGCGATTGCGGACAAACTTTTATCCAACGCACAGGAAATGCTCAAACGGACAAGCGTCTAGGCTTGAACGCGTCGGCGTCTCCTGGCAATCTAGGGCGCTGACATGGAACACCTGTCTCTTCATGACCAAATCGACCGTTTGGAAGAACGCGTCAATCTCTTGGCGACTACAGTGGTGGACGGCAGCCCGGACCTGCTTCAGTCCGTCAGCGGCGATCTTCAGTCATTGGCGGTAGAACTCAAGCACTTGCTTGAAGCCAATGTGCGCAACCCTTTGGAAGCCTCCGGTCTCGCAACCAGAGTCCGGTTATTGGCGGCGGTTTTGGCGACCGTACGCGAAGGGCTGCTACGCCAATCAGCCTATGTCGATCGTGCTTTGGAACTGATTGTTCCGCACATGCAGCAAAAATCGACCTATCCGGGAAGCAAGGCGTATGGTGCGCCGGTGCGCCAATCGGGTGCGTTTTCGGTCCTATCCGCGTAAGGAATCTGGGTCGAGGCCCTGGCTGACTTGGGTCAATGAGAGCGCATTTTGGCGCGCAGGCGGGCGATGGACTGGCTGTGAAGCTGGCAAACGCGCGACTCCGTGACATCCAGAACAGCAGCGATTTCTTTCAAATTCATGTCCTGCTCGTAGTACATGCTCATGATGTACTGTTCGCGCTCGGGCAAACCCTTGATGGCTGCCACCAGGGACTCACGTAGCCGCTGATCGCGCAACAAGTTGAGTGGGTCTGCGTCGCTGTCGGCGACGTGGCGATCCAAGAAATTGTCTTCGTCCTCGTTGTTTCGCGCCATGTCTTCGAGGTAGACCAGTTGAGTTCCGCGCACCTTGCTCAGCAATGCCTGGTAGTCGGCCAGGGTCAGGTCCATTTCCGCAGCAATTTCGGACTCAGCCGGGCTTCGACCCAGCCTGTGCTCCAGGCGACGCATGGTGCTTTCAATGTCTTTTTGGCTCTTGCGCGAGCCACGCGACATCCAGTCATTTCCACGGAGCTCGTCCAGCATGGCTCCGCGGATGCGCTGGGTGGCAAATGTCTCGAATTGCACGCCCTGAGATGCTTCGTAGCGCGACAAAGCGTCGGCCAGGCCAATCAGTCCAACCTGAATCAAGTCATCTACTTCCACGCTGGGTGGCAGCTTGGCCATCATGTAATGGGCCAACTTGCGAACCAGGGGTTGGTATTGTTTGATCAGGGCGGATCGATCCAATTGGCCCTTCACGGTGTACATCAATGACTCCCTGCAAAGTGATCTACGTGCCCGAAGTGTGGCATGTGGGGGCTCACAGCAATCGGTGTCTTCATACTCGCCAAGGGTAACGCGTTTTCCATCAAGCGCAAAGTCAGGCGTTGAATATCGTCATTTTGGCCCTCTTCGCTCGATGGCTCGATGATGTTGATTGCTTTGACATCCTGTCCCAGGAACTTCTTTGCGCAATCGCTCAAGCTGGAGATCGCCTGCTGTTGCGTGTCCTCCCGATTGGGTGCACCTTCTTGAATCATGTTGACGATGGTAGGCCGCAGTTTGCCGGTTATCAACAGGCGCTTGAGCGCCAAGTAACTGGTTATCAGGGACGTGCGCGACTGGGATACTGCCAGCAGGGGTTCAATGCCGCTACCCGCAATCAGGGGTGTCATCCACTCCACCTTGCAGTACAAAATCACCACGCCTTCCTGGGGAAAGAGATGGCCGAGTTGCTGCAGGCTTTGCAGTCCTGGCACACGTAATGTGCACAAGCTCTGAATTCCTTTGCCGGCGGGGAGCACGGTCCAGGCGGGCGCATCCCTGCTTGCGTTGTCGTTCCAGTGTGCGCTGTCCAGGAGCTCTGCCAGACCCGGGTTGGCGTCCGACTCTGGTTTGGTCGCATCCAAGACCGTTACCGCATGCCCAAAACTGACCAGTGACAGGCACAGTTGCCACAGCAATGGCAATTCAGCCTGCTCGTCGCCATGATGGACAACTGCGAGCATGCGGGGACCGCGTTGTGAAACCAGTCCCAACAAGCCTTCGGCCTGGTTGGCATGGCGATCAAGCATGCAGATGCCCCATGGGAGTTGACTTGCCTGCGGGCTGACCAAAGTAGAAGCCAAGATCACTGACCTTGGGGTCATACGCAGAGATGCCAGCGGTTCGCATGGAGGCGCGAACCAGCTTTTCTGCATTCGCTGGCTCCCAGTCTTCTGGAACCCGTTGACCATTGGTAACGCCGCGCAGCAGTAGCTGATTGCGAATCGCAGCGTCGATGGCCGGGCCCAGCTTCACGGCTTCGTCGGTTTTTGAAAAAATGGTCTGCTGTATTCCAGGGCTCTTGAATGCAGCGATGGCTTCATCCAGCGTGTCCCCGTGGCTACCGGCGTTCAACACGAGCAGACGCTTCACGCTGGGCAGGTCCAGCAGTTCGAGCAATTCGCGCTTGCGTGGGTCCCTGGGAGCCAAACCGGTGGTGTCAATGAGAACCATCTTCTTGTTGGACAACAAGCCCAGCAAATCTTGCAGCGCGACCCGGTCGTGGGCAAGGTGCGCGACAACACCGAGCATCTTGCCAAATGCGCGCAGTTGCTCGTGTGCACCAACACGGTAGGTGTCCAGTGTGATCAGTCCGACACTGCCCGGCCCATGGGTGCGTGCGCACAGGCCGGCGAGCTTGGCGGTGGTCGTTGTCTTGCCAACGCCTGTTGCACCGATGAGGGCGAACACGCCGCCTTCTTCCTGCAGGAGCGGGCCTTCCACATCGGTTTTCAGGTTGCGCTCCAGTACATCCACAATCCATTGCACCGATTCGGCCGCATTCATTTCTTCGGGCATTCTTTCCAGGATGCTGCGGGACAGATTGGGTGAGTAGCCTGCGCGAATGAGTTTGACCATCAGGTTGGCCTGAATCGGGTTTTGGCGGGCGTTGCCCAACCATGCCAGGGTGTTGAACCGGTCCTCCATCATTTCCTTCATCGCGTGCAATTCATCCACAATGCCCTGCGGAATGCGCTCGGATGGAGGTGCTGCGGGTGGTGTGGCTTTGCGGGTGGGAATGGCTTTGGTGGCCACACGCTCCAGCGGTTCGGGTCGCGGATCACTAAAAGGCGCCGCAAGATTCTCCGTGCGCCCTGGTTGTGTGCGGCTTTCAGTCGGTTGGGTACCGCCGTTTTCGTGACGCTTACGCAGCATGCGCTCGCGCACATAGTCCTGAAACGACAGCGTGCTCATGGCAAGCTGTGCAGCATCGTCTTCTACCCGCGTTGCAACGTCCTTGTAGGTGGGCTTGGCTTCACGCAAAGGGCTTTCCAGCAGTTTTTTGGAGGGTTCTTCATGCCCCTGGTCCAGAGTGGCAAGGGTGTCTTCGGCCGCTGCTACGACTTCCACGCCGTGTTCGGTCGGGCGGTTGGAGAGAATCAGGGTGTTGTCGCCAAATGTCAGTCTTGCCTTGGCAAGCGCTTCGCGGGATGTCGCGGCGGTAAAACGTTGGATGTTCATGATGTGGCGCCTCTGAGAATCGGTCCAATGCGGATAGTGTGGGTTTCAGGAATCTCGCTGTGTGAGAGCACCTGCAGTCGGGGGGCAACGCGGCGCACCAGGCGCGCGATTGCGCTGCGAATCGGATCCGGCACCAGCAGACATGCCGGGACCCCCACTTCTTCTTGTTTCAGTGCGGTTTCTGCCGCCGTGCGTGTGAGCATTTCTGCAACACCGGGATCCAGCGCTGGGCCAGACGCGTTAGCCAGTGCCTGCATCAGCAGGCGCTCAAGGCCAGGGTCAATCGCGATGACGTTGAGTTCACGGGTTGGGCCGTAAATTTGCTGCACGATTGCGGGCGAGAGGGCAACCCGTACCCGACGTGCAAGCTCTGCAGGGTCTGTTGTGGACCCCGCATGCTCTGCGATGGATTCAATAATGGTGCGAATGTCGCGAATGTGGACGGCTTCGTCCAGCAGGAGCTGAAGGACCTTCTGGAATACGGCAATCGAGACCATTTTGGGTACGACTTCTTCTATCAATTTGGGAGCCAGTTTGGCGACGTGTTCCACGAGTTGCTGTGTTTCTGTACGGCTCAGAAGTTTCGAGGCCTGCACTTGCATCAAGTGTGACAAATGGGTCGCCATCACAGTCTCGGAATCAACAACGGTAAACCCGACCATTTGCGCGGTTTCCTTTTGCTGTTCGTCGATCCAGTGGGCGGGCAGTCCAAATGCCGGGTCCGTTGTTGCCGTGCCGATGAGGGGCGTGGTGGTGCCGCCGGGATTGATGGCCAGAAACATGCCCGGAAATGCCTCACCCTCACCCACAATGACACCCCGCAGAGTGATGCGGTAGGCGCTGGGCTTGAGTTCCAGGTTGTCGCGGACGTGAACGGGTGGGGGGAGGAAACCGACTTCCTGCGCAAACTTGCGCCGAACGCCCTTGATCCGTGTCAGCAAATCACCCTGGCGGGTCTTGTCAACCAGGGCAATCAGGCGGTAGCCCAACTCCAGACCCAGTTGGTCCACTGGCTGGAGGTCATCCCACGATGCCTCACCATCCGTTGCTACTGGGGCAACCACGGTTTGCGGGTCCACAGGGGGTGGTTTGTTCGCCAAAGCCCATGCCCCGTAGGCAAGGATGGATGCAATAGCCAGAAATACAAAATGGGGCATGTTGGGGATGACTCCCAAAACAAACATGATGGCCGCCGTGATGCCCAGTACCTTGGGAGAGACAAACATCTGCCCCACAATTTGTTTGCCAATGTCGTGCTCTTTGCCAACACGCGATACCACCATGGCAGCAGCGACCGAGATCAGCAAGCCCGGGATTTGCGCCACCAGCGCATCACCAACTGCCAGCAGGATGTAACTGTTTGCGGCTTGCGATGCGGTGAGGTCATGCTGCAAGATACCAATGGCAAACCCGCCAAAGATGTTGATCAGCAAAATCAAGATACCGGCCACCGCGTCACCGCGGACAAACTTGGAGGCACCATCCATGGAGCCGAAGAATTCAGCCTCTTCCCCGACCTCCGCACGGCGACGCTTGGCTTCCTTTTCGTCGATCAGGCCAGCATTCAAATCGGCGTCTACTGCCATCTGTTTGCCTGGCATGGCGTCCAGCGTGAACCGTGCAGACACTTCGGCAATACGCTCTGAGCCCTTGGTCACAACGACAAAGTTGATCACCACCAAAATGGCAAAAACGATCAAACCCACGGCGAAATTCCCACCAATCAGGAAGTGTCCAAAAGCTTCGATGACCGCGCCTGCTGCGCCAGGTCCCGTGTGGCCTTCGAGCAATACTACCCGGGTAGACGCGACGTTGAGCGAGAGGCGCATCAGGGTCGTGAGCAACAGCACCGATGGGAACGCCGCAAAATCCAGCGGACGGATCATGTAGGCGGCCACCATCATCACCATGAGTGCGACCGCAATGTTGATGGTGAAAAAGGCGTCCAGCAACAACGGTGGCAACGGCAGCACCATCATTGCCAATATGGCAACCACCAGCAAGGGTGCAGAGGCGCCTTGTGCTACGGAAGTGTTTTTACCGAACCACTCCTGCAGGGTCTTCAGTGGGTTGTTCATGCGGCAATGGCCTTACTGTTTTTCGCCAGCGGATCGAGCTCCTGCGGCACAAAGGGTTGTGGCAGATCACCGGGCATGGGACCTTCGCCGCGCATGGCCGCGCGCAACCGGTAGACGTATGCCAACACCTGTGCGACGGCGGTATACAGGCTGGAAGGAATGTCCTGATCCAGTTCCGAGTTGGCGTACAAAGCACGCGCCAGCATGGGTGACTGGAGAACGGGTATGGCATGGTGCCGGGCAACGTCGCGAATCTTCATGGCCAGGAGGTCTGCGCCTTTCGAAATGACTTGTGGTGCTCCCATCGTCTTCTCGTCGTAGCGAATGGCCACAGCGAAGTGTGTGGGGTTCATAACGACAAAGTCAGCCTTTGGTACCGCGTTGACGCTGTTTCTTTGCGACATTTCGCGTTGCTTTTGGCGCATTTTTGCTTTGATCTGGGGGTTACCATCCGACTCCTTCCCCTCCTGCTTCATTTCTTGATGGGACATCTTCATTTCATCTTTGTGAAGAAATCGCTGCAGCGGGAAGTCCACCATGGCCGCACCCAGGATGACCAGCAGCAGAAGTCCCATTCCGCTGGTAATCCATTCGGACAGCTGAACGATGGCCGATATGGAGGGCTGGAGTTCCAGCATGGAAATGCTTTGCATTCCTGAGGAGAGAAAAGCAGTCGCAATGGCAAACAAGATGCCGGTCATCACCGTCATTTTTGCCACGGAGAGCATTTTTTTCTTCGTGAACAGGTTGCCAAAGCCATTCAGGGGATTGATACGACTGAAGTCTGGCATCAAGGGTTTTAAGCTATTGACCCAACCGCCTGATGCCACCGCTGCGGATATCGTCGCGGCACTTACTATCGCCGCAAAGGTGACGCATCCCGCCAGCCCAATGGTTGTCGCATCCGAGAGCCGTGTCAGCATGGAGCCGGTTTGCGCGACGGTTGTAGCGTTGAAAGACAGCAGATGGCGCATGCTTTCATGCATGCGATCAAAGAGTATGGGTGCCAGAACCAGAAGACTGATCGAACCAAACCCCAAAACGGCGAGATGTGAGAGGTCTTCAGAGCGGCTCACCTGACCGTCGTCGCGCGCCTTCTTGAGCTTTCGCTCCGAAGCCGGTAGGTTGCGATCTTGACTTCCTGGTTCCATGGTGGGGCTCGATAGTTGCCACCATTGTCGTGAGCGACCTCTGAAACTAAAGGAGGAAAAGAGGGGTTTGTTGCCGTTAGTTAATAGTGACCTAAGTGGATCGCACTATTGCCACATATCCAGTTAATCCTGGTGTAGCCTTGACGTATGTATTCCGTCGCACTTGCAATGATTGTTCGCAATGAATCGGCCAGCTTGCAGCGTTGCCTGGACAGTGCGCGTGCGGTGACCGACTCTTTGGTCGTCATCGACACCGGGTCTTCTGATGATACTGTGCAGATTGCTCTTGCGGCTGGCGCACGGGTGGAGCACTTCACCTGGATCGATGACTTTGCTGCAGCGCGGAATTTTGCGCTTGCTACGGCAAATGCGGACTGGAACGTGATTCTGGATGCCGACGAGGCGATCGCGGACGGCGGCGACGTTATAGCAAGTCTTCGACAAGTGGCTCCGAATTTTGTGGGCAAGCTGCGCGTTGAAAGTGAGTTCGAAACCGATGGCCAAAGCGCGCGCGCATCGAGCTGGATAGCGCGTGTTCTGCCCAGGGGGGTGAAGTATTCGGGAAGGGTGCATGAGCAGCCCGTTCACCAGTTCCCGGTACGCAATCTTCTGGTTGTTGTGCAACATAGCGGCTATCTACCGCAAGCAATGCAAGCGAAGCAGGGGCGAAACGTGCAGCTGTTGGAGCGCGCGTTGATCGAGTCGCCAGGGAATGGCTATTTGCTCTACCAGCTTGGCAAAGACTACGCTGTGTATCACCGTTATGACGAGGCAGCGCAGGTTTTTGCACAGGCCGATAGCGTGTTGGGGCCAAGGCATTCGCTTGGTCACGATTTGCTCTTGCGCTGGCTATTTGCCTTGAAGAAGCTGGAACGCTTTGTGATCGCTGTGGAACTGGCGGAGTCGCGACAGGACATGTGGGCTGAATCACCTGACTATTGGTTTGTTGTGGGTGACCTGCTGCTGGACTTTGCCTGCAGCCAGCCAGAGCATGCGGCAAACCTGATGCCGTTGATCGAGTCCAGTTGGTTGCGGTGCCTGGAAATAGGCGAGAGACCCGATCTGGAGGGCGCCGTGCACGGGCGTGGCAGTTACCTGGCTGCCAAAAATCTCGCTGTAATTTATGAGGGCTCCGGGCGAAGTGCAGAGGCCATGCGATACAGAAAACTCGCCAAGTTGGCTACATAACCCTTCTGGCAATAACTTCCATACACGACTTGTAGCGCGCGCTGATGTGGTAGCTCAGCGGCTGGAAGCCTTCCTCGGCCAGCAAGCGCATCAAAGAGGCTCTGCTGAAATTGTGGTGGTGCTCGATTTCTGCCCAATACGGGTTCACTCCATCCGCTGTGGACTTGCGCCACGATCCGCAATCCAGGTTGGGGCATGAGATTACAACTAGCCCATCCGGCTTCAAAGCCGAATGGACCCTTTGAAGCGCCATTCGCGGATGGGGCACATGCTCCAGGACATCCGCCAGCGAAATAACCTGCACCGGATCACTCACTTCCAAATCGGAAAGGTCCCCAACCTCAGCGCTATATCCCATCTCTTTCAGGTGTTCCACAGCGGCTGACCGGGTGTCCAAACCAATGGTCGCAAATCCATACTCGGCAGCGGTGACGACCAATCCACCGCTTCCGCAGCCAATGTCCAGCCAAATCGCGTCATCTACAGCCCATGCCGGCAGTTCGAGCTGCAGTTGGACTCTCTCTACTGTAGGTGCCCAACGTTGGCGCTCCAGATCGAGGTTGAGCCCGACTACCTGAGACGGATTGGATTTACCAAACAAAAGAGCAAGCCCCTCAGGCGTGAAATAGTCACGGCTGAAAATGTGCTCACAGTCGGTGCAATGCATCCAGTGCATTTCCGAAGACAGGCCGGGCTGCCAAAGGGGGTGGCTTTCGCAGCGATCCACTCGCAATTGTGCAATTGAACTGCCCCCGCAGAGTGGGCAGGACAGAAACCTGGTGTAGATCCGAGAGGGGGCGCTCACAAACGAATCGGCCCGGGAGTTTACGGCTGGCGCGGTCTACTTCAATCCCATCTTGGTGAGAATGTGGTTGACCTTGTCTTCCAGCGTTGCCTTGGTAAACGGTTTAACAATGTACCCTGCGGCACCTTGCTGTGCAGCCAGAACAATATCTTCCTTGCGGGCTTCAGCGGTCACCATCAGAACGGGGATGTGCTTGAGCTTCTCGTCCTTCTTAATTTCGCTGAGCAGCTGAAACCCATTCATGTTGGGCATGTTGATATCGCTGACGACGAAGTCAAAATTCGAACTGCGCAGCTTTTGCAAAGCCACAACGCCATCTTCCGCCTCGTCCGCATCCACAAAACCACTCTCTTTGAGAAGGTTGCGGACGATCCGGCGCATGGTTGAGAAGTCATCGACGACTAAAAAGCGTAGTTCTTTTGACATGGATTACCCTTTCGCGGGTGATTTTTGCATAGTGTTAAGTATCACCGAATTTTGCCCGGAATCAACGGGGTGGCGCCACGACCACGGCGGCCTGAGGTGTTTCTGTTTCAGTCTCGACATCCACCGGAACACGAAGACCGCCCAGAAGTCGTTCTTCCGCGTCCTTGGTCATTACCAGGATACTGATGCGCCGGTTGCTCGGGCTCAATGGGTCGGTGGCATCGAGCAGCAGGCTCGAAGCCATGCCAACAACCCGGGCCAGTTTGTCCTCAGGCATGCCTGCATTCGCCAGTTCCCGACGCGACGCATTGGCCCGGTCCGCCGAAAGCTCCCAATTGCTGTATCCCTTGCCGGCATTACCATAGGCACTTCGATCGGTGTGACCATCCAGACTGATTTTGTTCTCAACGTCGAGCAACGCCGTGCCGATTTCGCGCAAGATGTCCCGCATATAGGGCTTAAGTGCGGCGCTGCCACTGTCGAACATGGGACGCTTTTGGTCATCGACAATTTGGATCTGCAAGCCATCCGGTGTAATTTCAAGTCGAATCTGCGAGCTGAACTCTGTCATTTTCGGGTTGCCGGAAATGGCAGCCGCTATCTTGGCGCTGAGCGCGGCAAGCATCTTCGCATCCCGTTTGGCGGCCTCGGCCTTTTGTTTCTCGCCAGCCATTTTCTTGGCCTTGCGGTCGGCGCCATCTCCCCGCTTGGATTGCCCCGCGCTTTGGGTCAAGTCGTTCCCGCCGCCATTGACGACACTGTTGCTGGCCCCAGCCCCGCTACCACCTTGCATGGCAACTTTCATGGGGGACTGGAAATAGTCGGAGATACCCTTTTTATCGCCCTCCGATGTGCTTCCCAAGAGCCACATCAGCAGGAAGAACGCCATCATGGCGGTCACAAAATCGGCGTAGGCAATTTTCCAGGCACCACCATGCACTGCGTGGCCACCCTTTTTGACCCGCTTGATGATGATCGGCTGAAGTTTCTTTGCGTCTCCAGCCATGGTCAGGCTCCCATGTCCTTACTTCTTGCCCTTCACGTAGCTTTCCAGTTCCACAAACGTGGGGCGCTCCGTGGAGTAAAGGACTTTGCGGCCAAATTCAATGGCGGTCGATGGGTTGTACCCCTGCATGCTTGCCAAGAGAGTGGTTTTGATGCATTGCAACTCTTTACCGCCTTCGTCAACTTTTTGCTCCAGCACACCGGCCAACGGCTCGGCAAAAGCATAGGCCAACAAAATGCCCAAAAAGGTACCGACCAAAGCGGATCCGATCATTCCACCCAGCACAGCCGGAGGCTGTCCCACCGAGCCCATGGTGTTCACCACACCCAGCACCGCAGCCACGATACCGAACGCGGGAAGTCCGCCAGCTACGCGCTGAATGGCAGCGACAGCAGCATGGGCTTCGTGGTGGTGGGTATCAATCTCGTTGTCCATCAGTGACTCGATTTCATGGGCGTTCAGATTGCCAGAAACCATCATTCGCAGGTAGTCGGTAATGAACTCAACGACATGGTGGTCATGACCGACGGTTGGGTATTTCTTGAAAAGCTCGGATTCATGCGGCTCTTCGACATCTTTCTCGATGGCCATCAGCCCTTCTTTGCGGGCCTTTTGAAGAATGTCAAACATCAAAGCCATCAACTCCATGTAGCGGGCTTTTGTGTACTTGCTGCCTTTGAAGCATTCGCCAAGGCCCTTGATAGTGGCTTTGACCACCT
>ERZ795044.3677-NODE-3677-length-12832-cov-7.577209_pt1 | contig 12832 bp, 8 predicted proteins | sample MGYA00375128_ERZ795044 | MGnify/ENA primary metagenome ERZ795044 (study PRJEB30173, sample SAMN05720213) | anaerobic digester metagenome | isolation source: active sludge of municipal wastewater-treating anaerobic digesters | place: USA | collected 2014-12-22 ... | reverse complement strand
TCAAAGAGGTAACTCGTGAGATGACTTCGAAAGCCGGACAAAAATGTACTGCAATTCGCAGAACGATTGTTCCGGAAAATATGACAGAAGCTGTGATCAAAGCAGTGTCTGAACGATTGAAAGGAAATGTGATCGGTGATCCTGCTGTTGAAGGTGTTCGTATGGGACCTTTAGCAAGTAAAGATCAGGTTAAAGATGTAAAAGCAAATGTTCGCCAATTATTAAATGCCTGTGAAATGGTATATGGCGATTTAGATAAAGTTGAAGTTGTAGGAGCAGATTCTGAAAAGGGTTCGTTTATTTCATCGATGTTGCTGTATTGCAAAGATCCGATGAAACATTCTGAGCCACATTCAATAGAAGCTTTCGGTCCGGTAAATACAGTGATGCCGTACCGTTCTACAGAGGAAGCGATCGAGCTTGCAAAAATGGGAAAAGGAAGTCTTGTCGGTTCAATTGTAACCGGAGATAACAATTTCGCAAAAGAAGTCGTACTAGGCTCTGCTTCTATGCATGGCCGAATGGTTATCATCAATCAGGAATGCGCTGCTGAGTCGACCGGACACGGTTCTCCACTGGCACATTTAGTACATGGTGGTCCGGGTCGTGCGGGTGGCGGTGAAGAGATGGGTGGAATTCGTGGTGTGCATCATTATATGCAGAGAACTGCTTTGCAGGGCTCCCCTACTACACTCACAAAAATTTTGAATACGTATCTGCCGGGAGCAGCGATGAAAGAAGATGTCATTCATCCGTTCCGCAAATACTTTGAAGAGATACAGGTTGGTGATACACTGATCACACATAAAAGAACAGTTGGTGAAGCTGACATTGTCAACTTCGCAGGAATCAGTGGAGATTTCTTCTATGCTCACATGGATGAAACATCTCTGGAAGGATCGATCTTCGAAAAGCGTGTTGCTCACGGATACTTTGTGATCTCAGCAGCAGCAGGTTTATTCGTTGATCCGAAAAAAGGTCCGGTATTGGCAAATTACGGATTAGATAACTTACGATTTATACAACCGGTTTACATCGGCGATACTATACAGGTAAAACTGACTTGTCAGAGAAAGACAAAGAAAGACAAACGTGAAGGTCAATTAGACCAAGGCGTAGTTGAATGGTATGTGCAGGTAGTAAATCAAAAACAAGAAATTGTTGCATTGGAAACGGTGCTCACTCTTGTTGCATGCAAAGAACAACAAGCTTAGAAAATATTCAGTATCACAGTACAAAAAAAAATGTCCATGTTACTTTATGACACTCTTGACAGATTCGAAAAAAAATTCGGATACCTGAAGAAAAAAGGCCTTCGCATCAATGGATTGAAAATGATCGATCCAAAGAGAAAGAAGCATGTTATTGATGTAAGCCGTCCGCTTATATTCGATAACCGTTTACTACCGAAATCCTTTGAAGGATTAGAGGTGAAAGCCATTATTCACGGAGATCTGCCTACGGAATTCAAGATCGACAGAACGATTCCTGACTGGCAGAAAAAAGTTTACATCTGGGCACCGGAGCGCTTCGAAACTTTCGTTGATCGTTGTAGTGTTGAGATTAAAAAACAACTCGGAAATGTAAACATGTCGCGTGATGAAATGTTGTCTGCTCTTTGCTTCGGTGATTATGGAGCTCACAAAGAGAAAACGGATACGTTGATCGCTGAGGGGAAATTACCATCGTATACCTCTAATTAAAACCTGGATTAAAGGATTAATTTGATTTCTCAGATCGTTGCTTAATAACAACGTAATTCTTTAGTTGAGAATTCCAAAAAATAAAAAAGCCATCGCCTGATAAGGGGATGGCTTTTTTTGTGACCGCTATAATAAATTTTAAAGTTGAAAAAGCAGATTCTGATTTCGGAGAAAAACCTTTACTTAGCGGCAATAAGACTGGACAAAATTTTCACATGACCGGATTAAACAGAGTTTACTTTATTGCCTGCATACTTTTACTTCTTCCACTGCTTTATATTAATGTAAAGCCGTATCACGACTGGGGTGATGATTATGCTCAGTACATTTTGCAGGCAAGGAATATAGTAGAACAAAGACCACAGATCGACAACGGATTGGTTTTCGATAAGGTCGATGGAGATTTTGCTTTGCATGCATATCCGGCAGGATTTCCACTGATAATTTCTCCGGTATATTATTTTTTCAAATTATCAGTCAAGCCTTTCCTGATTCTGATCTCCATATTCATGATCGGTCTTGGATTACTGATGTTTAATTATTTTAAGAAATATTTTAGTCCGTTTATCTCTCTTACGTTAGTGATTTTTATTTTATATAATCACTATCTCCTTTTACTGAAAGACAGCATTCTCACCGATATTCCCTTCGTATTTTTTCTGTTTCTTCTGATTCAAATTGTCGAGCGAAAAAACAGGTCGGTTTTATTTTATGTTGTTTGTGGGTTACTGGCATCCTGGCTTACTTCTATCCGGTTTGTGGGAATTGCATCCCTAGCTGCACTGATTGCTGACATACTATTACATGGCCCGGATGGAGAACGCAAAGTGAGTTTTACTATTTTTGAAAGGAAGCGGATCAAATCCGCAGCAATAGTAGTTTTGAGTGCCGGACTTTTCTTTTTTCTTTTCAACACGATTATTTTTCATGTTGAAATGAAATATTTCCTGGGCTTTTACTCTAATTCATTTGGCAAAGAATCGTCCGGCTTATTTATAAATGCAAAATATTATTATGATGTACTGGGCACAGCATTTTTCTTTCCGGGAAACTGGGACACGATGCCTTCGTGGTGGGTATTTTTAGCACTGGCTGGATGGGTTGTAAATCTGAGAAAAAAAGCAGGATTTACTGAATGGTTTTTCCTTTTCTACCTTCTAATGATTCTACTCTTCAACAGAAGCACAGGCGGTTTCAGATTTATTTTCCCGGTGTTTCCATTACTGATAAAATACACATTCGACATTATATTGCTACTTACAAGGTCATACAAAAGAATTTACAGTGATTCAATAACCCTTTCTGTTATTTTTATAACGATGACAGGTTATATTTTGCCATTCAATAGAACACTTGAAAAACAGAATGACATTCCTGACGGGCCATATAGGCCAACGTCACAGGAAATGCTGAATGTTGTAAAAGACAAAATTCCGGAAAACGAAGTCGTTGGTTTTATAAAAGCAATTGCACTCTCTTTGTACACAGATCATCCTGCTACCTATCTCATGACTGGACAATCGCCTGAACAAGTTGAAGCAATGTTTTTAAGGCTGCAAGTGAACTATCTGATTGGAACAAAGATCAAGAGTTATGATACTGATATTTTTGATCCTCGCTTAGATGTTTATCTTGAAAAGTATAGAAATAGTTACAATTTATTCTGGGAAAACGATGAATTTTTTATTCTGCAGAGATCAATCAAATAAAACCCGAATCTATCAGGAAGAAAATTAATTTTCGATTTTAATAAATTTAGCATTTGAAATTACTATTCCCTCTTTTTTGAATTGCAAAAAATATAATCCGGTCTTTAAATCCGATACATCAATCTCGCTCTCAGGATTCAAAATAAATTTTTTCAATGATTTCCCTGTTAAATCGCACAAATCTACCCGGCAACCTGCTAAATTCTTATTGTTTATCTTCAACTTATTGGTTACAGGATTTGGGTAAATTTCTATTACTTCAAGAGGAATCTCATCCTGAGAATTAGTAAGGGAACTAAGTTGAATAATGTTTAACTGTGCTTCTTCCTGAAGGATGAATGCATCATCAAAATCATTTGCATAAAGCAAATTCAAATTATTGCCTGCATCAAAAAATTGTGCTACTGCAAAATCCGGAGTATTTCGAACATCGTCATAAATCAGTGAATCAATTGTATTTCCTGAATTTCTGTCAAGCCTTCTGCAGATAAGATCTTCATTTAAAATTGTATTGTTTAAATAGGAATTAAACAAAATAGGGTTTTCATTCTGATCAAATAAAACCGGAGATTGATTATAAATACCAACTGTTGACTGTCCCAATACTCTAACATATTCAAAAGAATAGTCAGTGCCGAATTGAAATAACTCCTCTTCTGTTTCAACATAATACTTATCTAAGGTAGGAGATTTACATAAATTTCTATAAAAGTAACCAGTCACAACTTCACCTGTGTAGATCAAATCGGAATACTCAAAAGAATTCATGTCAACAGACATAAAAGTTAAATCAGGCCATGGAAGCAGAGGCGTAAAAACTACTATTAAAGAATCGTCTTTCTGCAAACACTCATGAGAATATCCTAGTGATAGTGTACTATCCTTTGACTGTAGTAAATTTCCATTCAGCACTTCAATTCTTTTAAACACCAAAGATGAATGCGACCCATCCGGTTCGAAACCGACAACTGTCAGGTCACCCGAAGAATTAAAAAAGAGGTTTCTGTAAAGTCGATCCATCCGATCCTTGCCATAGCTAAAAACCCTTGCACTATAATCAGTTGTATTAAAATTAAATATCCTTAATGAATCTGAAAGTTGAGCAACATAATATGAAGTATCAGAACCGGGATAATTAAATAATCCCGTCATCTTATTTTGTAAATATGCTGTACCCAGGCGTGTTGAATTAATAAGATTGAAGTTATGATCAATGACATTGAAGATCAAAAATGAAGATCCATTTGCATCTGTAGTTGAAGTAACACTTACATACCCTTCCCTGCATTTTACAAAACTCCCGCCATAGTAAACGGGAGAAAAAACAGTATCGTTGGTAAAATCAAAATTGCTCAGGTCGGCACCTGTATTAGAACTGATGATCTTTACTTTCATTGAATCATCTTCAAAATAAGCCACAATTAAGGAATCATCTTCAACTACAACTCCCAATGGATATGAAAATGAATGCGGCCCAACTGAATCAAAACAACAAAAGTGGTTGATCCATGAAGGGCTCATTTGACCTGATACAGAAACCGAAAAAAGGAAGAAAAAGAAAAAGATGTTTTTTTTCATAACAGTAATTTTACTCCACAAGTTAAAAATAATTTCCTTTACTTCGCATAAGCAAAATCAAATTATGAGTTCAGGACAAGTAAACACGATAGTTAACGGCAAAATTGCCGAGATCACTTTTCATCATCCTCAAAGCAATTCCCTACCAGGAATGCTATTGATGCAGCTTGCCAGTGAAATTGAAAAAGCAGGCAATGATGAAAATACAACAGTCATCTTATTGAAAAGCGAAGGCGAGAAAACTTTCTGTGCGGGAGCTTCATTTGACGAGTTAGTTGCGATTGAAAATCTTGAACAAGGAAAAAAATTCTTCTCCGGTTTCGCTGCCGTCATTAATGCAATCAGAAAAGCTCCGAAGTTTGTAATAGCAAGAGTACAAGGCAAAGCTGTCGGCGGTGGTGTGGGAATTGCCTGTGCTGCTGATTACACTTTTGCGACAATGGCTGCATCAGTTAAATTAAGTGAGCTTGCAGTCGGTATCGGACCATTTGTGGTGGGTCCTGCAGTAGAAAGAAAGATCGGAAATTCAGCATTTAGTTCAATGTCTATAAATGCAACTGAATGGCAGGACGCTTCGTGGGCGAAAGAAAAAGGAATGTATGCTGAGGTCCATGAATCAATTGAAGGAATGGATCAATCAATTTCAAACCTGACAACAAAATTATCAAACAGCAATCCCGAAGCAATGAAAGAACTTAAAAAAGTTTTCTGGGAAGGCACGGAGAATTGGGATACATTACTTGTTGAACGAGCAGAGATCAGCGGAAAACTTGTATTGTCGGATTTTACCAGACAGTCGATTGCGAAGTTTAAACAGGGAGCGCGGTAGTTCAAGGTTCAAAGTTCAAAGTTCAAAGTTCAAAGTTAGCTTCGTAGCTGACTACGAAGCCAACTTTGAACTTTGAACTTTGAACCTTGAACTAAAAGGAATAAGTAATCCCCGCCAGCATATTAAACCTCTCCGACGGATAATCGTTCCAGTAATAATATCTGGCGAAACCAAGGTTATTGAAGTTAGCAAAGACAGATAATATCTTGGAATAACGATACTCGAGACCAAGATTTCCATCAACATATCCTTTTATACTTTTTTCACTGAAGCCATTTAATTCTTGAATTCTTACGTAGTAACTTCCCCGACCGAATAAAGCGCCATCGATATAGAGCTTGTCCCGAAGATTATACTTTGCACTGAATTTAACTTCAGTATTCGGATGATGCCATGCTTTCTGTGAAAAGTCAAGTGAATATTTATACTGATCAATATGAACAGATGCTTCAAACTTCTCACCGGCACGATAAGTTAATTCACCATGAATGTTTAACACTTTTCCATTTGTATAAAGTGTATTAAATTTATTTGAAGAAATGGAATCGTTGTAATATAATTGAAGTCTGTCAAACGAAGAATACTTTACAAATGCAAGAAACGACACACGCGAAGAGAAACTTCCATTCATCCCACCCTTTAGTTCGATCTTGTTAATTGTATTCATTGGCTGAACTGTTGAATTCACAAAAGGATTTTCCAGCGCCATCGTCAGGAAATTATTCTTAACCACTCCTCCACTTACATTTGCAAAGAGGTAGAAAATATTCTCAGCTATAGGCAAAGAGAAGTCAACTTTAGGAAAAAGATGAATCTCTGATTCCAGATTTTTCTCCAGTGCAAGATCAACTCCAAGATTCAGGCGGGCTTTCTCATTCTTCAACTGAATCATTGGAACAACATTTATGATATGACGACTCAGATCAGTGTTACTGCTGAACAATTCATAATTTGCGCGTGATTTTTTGAAATAATCGAAAGACAAATCTGTCCTCACATAGAAGGTTTCTATATCTTTTCCAACAAACCCATGAACCCTCACATCACTTTCATTCACTTCGTATTTATCATTTACCGAATTCCAGTCAATGCCTGCTGAATAATCTATTTTATCCCGTTTCAGGTAATTAGTTGCAAAATTTAATTTCAATCCGAAAATATTGAATCGCTGTGCGATCTGACTTTTATCGAGAATAGAGTCTTCACTATTGTAACCATAATAATGAACTGCATTCCGGTCGAAATTAAATTCGCCGGCGAATGTTTTATTATCCAGCATATACTTTCCATAAACACCACCATGATTCTTGCTGTAAGCAGCAGGACCTACACCTTTGAGCCCCGGTGAACCGGAATGATGTCCCAAAGCAAGTCCTAACGAACCTGTTTTAGATCGCAATGCATTCACATATAATTCACCATTATAGATCGAATAATTTCCAAGACCTAATTTGATATACGAACGATATAGTTTAGTCAGTGGTTCATCCTTGATCTTTACAGCTTTGATCGTACTCGTTTCATAAGATGTTTCAGCCTTTTGAGAACGAATTGAATATTTCATTTCCGGTGGGTTCGTAGAACTTGTATCACCTTCGGGAGAATCAGAGATCTTTGCAGATTCAGCCAATATTGGCCGGTAATCTTTTACAATGATGTAAGTTTCATCACCAAGATCTTCTTTTGCATCTGAAGGCTTCTTCGGTTCGTCTGTACTTTGAGAAAACATACTGAAAGGCGAAACACAGAGTGCAGCTATCAAAAAATATTTATTCAATTTTTTCATCTTTATCGTATTACCTTTCATTATTTCTTATTATCAATTTCAGTTGAGTCTTCTACTGATTCATCATCGCGTAGTTTCTGATCCATTTCTTTACTCTTTTCCGGAACTGAAATAGCAGCAAGCTTTTCAGTAGCAATTGCCTTCAGATCGTCAGGATCATTTGCGTCCTTTTCGTAGTTGGCAATTATACTTTTGTAAGTTTCCTTTGCCTGGAAAGTATCGTTCTGTGCAACGTAATTGTCACCTAAAAGGATGAATCCTTTTGCAATCCAATAGTCATACGACGGAACCTGTTTCTGAATTTCAAAAATAAGTTTAGTAGATTCCTTGTAGTTTGCAGTATTGTATTCAATGGCTGCCAGCAGATACTTGCTTTCAGCGGTCATTTCACTGTTTGTACGTTTTGCTACAATTGATAATTCTGTTTTTGCAGAACCAAAATCCTTTTTCTCAAAATATGAACGCCCCATTACAAGATGTGCTTCATTGATGAGGTCTTTATCTGTGGTAGTTGAGTTTAGAATCTTTTGAGCAGCAGACGTTGCTTTTGCATTGTCAAACATCTTAGAAGCAGAACGCATCTGACCTGAATAAGACGCAAGAATATTTTCTTTGACTTCAGCAATTCCTTCCAGGGCTTCAAACTGAACAAAAGACCTTTCATAATTCTTAAGGCGATAGTTGATCACTGCAGCATTCAGCAACGACTTCTCTGTAATATTTGTCTTCGGCTGATCGACTACATATTCAAATCCCGGAAGTGCTTCCTGATATTTTTTTGCTTTGTAAAGGCAATCAGATTTATAATAGCTGGCATTTACTTTGAAAATTGCATTAGGGAATTTGGTCATGTACTTATCAAATTCACGGATGGCGATTTCGCAGTTTCCTTGTGTGTAAACCAATTCAGCAGCTTCATAAGTCAAAGAATCCTCTGCTGCTTCCGATACATCAGCATTCGGAACATTTTTTACATAGTTCAGGTAATCATCAACTTTGTTTTGCGACACGCTGATATTTTTGATCTGAACCAAAGCTTCGTGCGACTCAGAAGTATTTGGATACTTCTGTACGATGCGTTTATATGCAGCCATCGCTTTATCATCCTGTTTAGTGTTGTAATAAACCAATGCAGCACCAAGTTCAGCTTTTCTGAAATAGATTCCGTTTGGATATTCATTTATCACCCGGTTAAAATATTTCAATGACAATTCAAAATTTCCTTGTGCCATACAAGCTTGTCCTGCTTCATACAATCCATCATCATAGTAAACAGACTTTGGATATTTTTCAAATAATTTCTGAAGTGTGTTTACCTTATCTGCGAACTTTCCCTGTATCCCTTGTATAGCAGCTTTCTGATACAAAGCATAATCGCTGGACTTTGCATTTGCAGCAATTGCCTGATTGTAGTAGTCCATTGCACTTGCCTGATCTTTTTGAATAAAGTAGCAATCCGCAAGCCGCAAAGTTGCATCATTAAAACGGGAAACATCAGTACGCATTTTATCCTTCACATATTTCCTGAACGAATTCAATGCTTCAGGAAAGTTTTCCATTTTGTAATATGAGTATCCGATATTATAATTCGCAAGATTGTAGCGCTCGCTTTTCAATGCAGCAGGAGTAAGTAAGAACGCATTGTAAGCTTTGATTGCATCTTCGTAATCTTCCAGCTTATACTGAGCTTCTCCTGTCCAGTAATTCGCTTCAGCGACCAGGTTCTGGTCGTTAGGATATTGTTGAGATGCTTTGAAAAGCTGAATCGCTTCTTTCGTATTATTATCCATGAACAATTCAACTCCGCGATAGTAGCTTACTTTTTGATATGCCGTTTTTATATTCTGTGTTTTGTTTTTCACTCCATCCAGCGCGGTAATTGCATCTTTATAATTTCTGGTATTCATGTAGATCGTAATGAGCATTTCATTTGCCTGATCATTATATGCACTTTGCGGAAAATCTTTCATGAAATTTCTGAATGACGCTAAAGCTACATCCTGAAAAGACAGTTCGTATGACAGTTTCGCAAAGTTGAATGCCGATTCTTCCTTGATAGCCATATCAAAATTCATTTTGGAAGCTGATTGAAAAGCAGTTCTTGCAGAGCGCTTATTGTTCAGCTCCAACTGACAATCGGCAAGATGGTAATATGCATTCTGAGAAAGCGTATCATCAACACCAATCGCTTTCTGGAAATACGTTACTGCCTTTGTAAAGTCTTTAGTGCGATAGTAAGAAAATGCCAGTGCATAATAATCGCTGCGATTTACATTCGAGGAGTTTTTTTCGTAGTCAAGTAAATAAGGAATTGCTTCTTTGTAACTTTCTTTCCTGTAGTAAGACTCTCCAACCATCCGGCCGATCTCAATTCCATTTTTTGTTGCAGAAGTATCCAGTACTGAAGGTGCATACTTTACAACTTCATCATATTTTTTCTGACGATAATAGATCTGTGTGATGTAATAAGGAGCAACAGGAGCAAAAGCTTCTGAGTCTTTCAGTTTAAGAAAGCTTTGCAAAGCGGTTTCGTAATTTTCACTCACAAAAGCAATGTGTGCATAGTAATACTGGGCAGCGCTGGCATATTTCGAGTTCCCGTCTTTCATCAGAAAAAAAGCTTTTGATGCTTTATCATATTCTGATGTCATGTAGTATGAATAACCGATCTTAAAATTTACCTCATCTTTTTTCTCTGCAGAAAGATCAGATTGATCAACCTTTGCCAGAAATTCAATTGCATTTTTATAACGCTTTAGCCGGTAGTAATAAATACCAAGATCATAAACTGCAGGCTGATAATTTGAACTTGCCGGATATTTTTCAATAAAGTCAAGCAACAGATACTCTGCATCTTTATTAAAAAGTTCAGAAGCACATTTTGCAGCGTAATAAGCGGAATTTGAAATAACGTCGTACGATAAATGTTCTTTCGACTGAAGTACATTCATGAAGAGCTTTTGTGCAGCGCCATATTTCTGTTTTTCTAACAGATCTAGTCCTTGCCGGTATTCTCTTTCTGGATCCTGATATATGGCTGTTTGCTGAGAAAACGCCTGAAGGGAAAGAAGTGTCAGCAGAACTAAAAAAATTCTTGTCATTGGTTGGAGGTAAATTTCGGTGTAAACGGTAATTCTTTCAAAATTATTGCAAACACCCGTCTACACTGGTTTTTCCATAGTGTAGTTACGAACATAGTTTTAAACACGAGCAACAATTTTAAAAAAGCAAAGTATAAGGTTGCTAACGTCAAATATTCCGAAAGAAACGATCAAATAAATCAAGTGTAGAATTTTCAACTCAAGTACAACGTTGTTCATCAACTACATACTTCATCATGAAAATTAAACTGAAATCCACTTTCAGGAGCAGATGATTACTACTCAGCATCGGACTTTCACAAAAAAACCAAAAAAATGAGACCAGGATTTAGAAACTTCGTACTTGTGATCAGCTTTTTAAGTTTGATCAGCTTCAGTTGTAAGAAGGAAAAAGAACAGGAAGTATTAGAATTTGACACTCAAACGGCACAGGACAATGCTCTGGCAGAAGGTGTTTTCAATGATGTGAACAATATCGCAAACCAGGCGATCAAGAATGGTTCAGGGGGCTTAACAACCTACCGTTTCACTGATCAGTCAGCTACATTTCTCAGCACTTGTGCAACAGTGACGATAACACCAGATTCAACCGTAACAGGTGGCCTGGCAAATGTGGACTTTGGAAGTACAAACTGCCTTTGTCTTGATGGACATTATCGTCGCGGTGTGATCAATTTCACATATACAGGTCAATATGGTGATTCAGGAACTGTCATTACGACCACTTTCGATAATTATTTTGTCGGAAAGGATACAACTCTGATGTTTGAAGTTACAGGATCAAAAACTGTAACTAATTTCGGAACAAACAATGCCGGTCATATCTATTTCGGAATTCATGTAGATGGACATATCATCGATTCACAGGGAAGAACGATGGACTGGACCTCTTCCCGTTTTCGCGAATGGATCGCAGGGGAATCAACATTGACATGGCTCGATGATGAATACCTGATTACAGGAAGTGCCAACGGAACTAATTTCGAAGGAAATTCATATACAATGAATATTACACATGCACTTGACATTGATTTTAGTTGTTACTGGATCAAAGAAGGTACATTTGACCTCACACCAAGTGGGAAAGCAACCAGAACATTTGACTACGGTTCGGGAGTTTGCGATAACCAGGCATCGGTTACTGTAAACGGACAAACATTTCCGGTAACACTACGTTAATAAAACGGTTAAAGAAATTATGAAAAGGCCTTTCGGAATGCTTCGAAAGGCCTTTTCATTTTGTACTTTTGTGACATGTATATTTTAAAAGTAAAAGGTACAGCGAAAATTCCTGATTATGTTCAACTGCGGGATGACAATTTTACATTGTTAGCTTATTTCCGTGTCGACAGGCCGGAGAAAGCACTGGTAAAAGCAGGGCTTGGTGATCATGAAAAAGAAATCATTGAATTCATAGGAGAACTGCCTTTTGGCAAGATTCAAAAACTTCCATTTTAAAAAAGACAGATGCAGACTGATACAATTCTTGATATTGCAAATGCAAATATTTTTCAATCCAACAATCTTGTTCTTTCGAATGTACAGTTGAAGATAGACAAAGGAGAATTTGTTTATCTGATAGGAAAGACCGGAAGTGGAAAAAGTAGTTTATTGAAAATGATCTATGGTGATGTTGAACTTTTACAAGGTACTGCGGGCGTTGCAGGTTTTCAGTTGAACCATATTAAATCAAGTCAGGTACCTTACTTGCGTCGTAAACTCGGAATAGTATTCCAGGATTTTCAATTGTTGACTGACCGTTCAGTAAATTCAAATTTACTTTTTGTTCTGCAAGCCACTGGCTGGAAAGATAAATTGAAAATGAAAGACCGCATCAACGAAGTTTTGGAAAAAGTAGGTTTGTCTACGAAAGGTTTTAAAATGCCGCATGAGCTTTCAGGAGGTGAACAACAGCGGGTTGTTATTGCAAGAGCGCTTTTGAATCATCCTGAAATGATCCTTGCTGACGAACCTACAGGTAATTTAGATCCTGAAACATCAGAAGGAATTATGAAACTTTTAATTGATATCGGAAAAACCGGTTGTTCTGTTTTAATGGCTACACACAATTACACATTGATCGAAAAATTTCCGGCGCGGATAATTAAGTGTGAGAATGGAAGATT
>ERZ795044.3676-NODE-3676-length-12833-cov-6.096259_pt1 | contig 12833 bp, 14 predicted proteins | sample MGYA00375128_ERZ795044 | MGnify/ENA primary metagenome ERZ795044 (study PRJEB30173, sample SAMN05720213) | anaerobic digester metagenome | isolation source: active sludge of municipal wastewater-treating anaerobic digesters | place: USA | collected 2014-12-22 ... | reverse complement strand
CTGGGCTTCTTTGGCGTCCTGATCCTGGAGCGCCTGGCCTGAAAGGCGGTTTCAGTGGCTTCTTCCGCCGCGGTACATGCCGCTGGTGCGGCGCTGCAGGCCGTGGGCTTCGGCCAGCTTGTTCATCGACGCCCTCGCGTGGGCATGGGTGATGGCCAGGCCCAGCGCGTCGGCGGCGTCCTGGCGCGGCAGCGCGGGCAGTTGAAGCAGACGCTTGACCATTTCCTGGATCTGCGACTTCGCCGCGCGGCCGTGCCCGGTGATGGCCTGTTTCATCTGCAGTGCGGTGTATTCGGCCACCGGCAGATCGCACGACACCAGCGCCGTCACGCAGGCGCCGCGCGCCTGGCCCAGCAGCAGCGTGGCCTGGGGGTTGACGTTGACGAACACGATCTCGACCGAGGCCTCGTCGGGTTCATAGCGCACACGCAACTCGCGGATGCCGTCATACAGCACCTTCAGCCGTGCCGGCAGGTTGCCCATCTCCAGGTGCGTGGTCTTGATCACGCCGCTGGCCACGTAGCTCAGCGCATGGCCGGCCACATCCACGACGCCAAAGCCGGTGGTTTGCAGGCCAGGGTCAATCCCGAGGATGCGCATGAACTTCAATAGTCATAGCAAACAATGACCATCCGACGCTGGGCTATGCCCCAAAATACCATCGAACCGAGTGAAAGAACACCGGCGCCGCAAAGCACAGCGCATCCACCCGGTCCAGCAGCCCGCTGGCGCCGGTGACCGACTGCCCCTGCGCGCCCCAATTGGGCACACCGCGGTCGCGCTTGAGCGCCTTCATCACCAGGTGCCCCATCGAGCCAGCCACGCAGGCAATCAGGGCCATGGCCATGGCCTGCCCGGGTTTGAAGGGCGTGATGCCGGAGAGCACCCCACCCAGCACGCTGCCGGTGGCCACCCCGACTGACCAGCTGGTCCAGTTGAAGCTCTGGCTCACGTTCGGCGCCCGTGGTGGCCGGGGCCAGCGGCGGCTCACCAGATGCTGGACCAGCGTACCGGTCTGCACCACGAACACCAGGAAGAACACCAGAAACGCGCCCTTGTTACCCCACTTCGGGAACTGCAGCAGCAGCAGGGCTGGCACATGGCTCATTCCGTACACGCAGACCATGATGCCCCACTGCAGCTTGGCATTGCGCTCCAGGAACCGGGCCGGATCATCGGCCAGCGCGCTGACCACCGGAATCGCCAGGAACACATAGACCGGGATGAACACGGTGAACAGGTCGAAATGGGCCGTGGCCACCAGCCAGAACTGGATCGGCAGCACGACGAAAAACGCCAGCACCAGGCTGCGGTGATCCCCGCGCCGCGTGGGCGAGAGCGTTATGAACTCGCGCAGCGCAAAAAAAGCGACGATGGCAAACAGCGTCGTTGCCACCCGCTCGCCCGAGGCCCAGCCCACCCAGAACACGATCGTCATCGCCCAGGAGGTGCGCAGCAGGGCGCGCACCTCATCCAGCCGCCCGCGCACCAGGTCAGCCTGAACGCTTTCGCCGCGTTCACGCAGCGACAGCATGAAGACCGTCGCGCTGGCGATGAACAGCAGCCCAAAGACAATGATGAACAGCGCGCTGACTTGCTGTTCGGCAGTGAGGTTGCGCAGGAACTGGTTCATGGCGCTGCCTCAGACATCGCGAAGGGCCATCACGGCCAGCCGTGCCCGGTCCAGGAAGGCGCGGCGCTCCTCGCCGGGCTCCAGCCGGATCGGCGCGCCAAACGTCACCGAGCACAGGATCGGCACCGGCACCACCTCGCCCTTGGGCATCACCCGCTGCACATTGTTGATCCAGGCGGGCACCAGCACCACCTCCGGGAACTTGCAGGTCAGGTTGTACAGGCCGGCCTTGAACGGCTGCGGCTCCTCCGCATTGCCGCGCGTGCCTTCGGGGAAGATGATCAGCGAGTCGCCGTGCTCCAGTGCATCGAACAGGGGCTGCAGCGGGTCTTCGTCCCCGGTGCGCTCGCGTTCCACGTACACCGCGTTGAAAACGGCGGTGGTGATCCACTGCTTGAAGGGGGTTTTGGTCCAGTAGTCTTTTGCCGCAATCGGCCGCGTGATGCCGCGCAGCTCGTGCGGCAGCGCCGCCCAGATCATCACCAGGTCGGCATGGCTCTGGTGATTGGCAAAGTAGATGCGCTGCTCCGCCTTGGGCGGGCAGCCATACCAGCGAGCCTGCGCGCCTGTCAGGAACCGGATCAGTCCCAGCAGGAAGAGGCTCATCAACTTGGCACGCATGGCCGGGATGATAGCCGGGGCCCTGCTCGCCGCGTTCATCGAATACACGAAAATACGGCACGCGGATTCAGGCAGGGCGGCCGCGGGCATGGCGGGTTACCCCGCGGGACACAACATCAATGGATCTTCGGCTCATTCTCGGTTTCGCATGGCCCTGGCGCGGCACGCTGGCGCTGTGTGCGCTGCTCATGCTGGCGGAAACCGGCGTGGCACTGGCCGTGCCCTGGCTGGCAGGCCAGTTCGCCGGGCAGCTGCTCACGGGCCTGGCGCAGGCCGGCGGACTGCTTCTGGTGGGGCTGCTGGGCCTGTTTGCGGCACAGGCCCTGCTCAGGTTTGCCAGCAGCTGGCTGCTGGGCCGCACGGCGGAGTACATCCTGGCCGACCTGCGCACCCGGCTCTACGACCACCTGCAGGCACTGCCGCTGGCGTATTTCCAGCAACGGCGCCACGGCGAGATCCTGGCCCTGCTGACCAACGACGTGGCGCGGCTGGCCGGGTACATCAGCGGCACCTTGCTGAGCGTGGTGCCGCTCGGGCTTACCGTGGCCGGCGCCGGCGTGATGATGCTGCGCATCGACGCCCGACTGACCGGAGTCGTCCTGGTCATGATTCCACTCTTCTACCTGGTGCTCAAGGTGCTCGGGCGCCGCCTACGCCCCTTGTCCAGCCAGTTGCAGCAGGCGCATGCCGATTCAGTGGCCATTGCCGAAGAAAACCTCAGCATGTTGCCGGCCATCAAGACGTTCACCCGCGAGCCACTGGAGTCGGCGCGCTATCGCGACAAGATTGAGAGCATCCTGCACCTGAGCAATCAGGAGCGCCTGATCTACGCCGCGCTGGGGCCTGGCGTGCAGTTTCTGGCGGCCGCGGGCATGGTGCTGATTCTCTGGCAGCTCAGCGGGCCGATGGCGGGGCGCACGCCTGCCGAAATCGTCAGTTTCCTGCTGTATGCCACGCTGCTCACCCGTCCGGTGAGCGCCCTGGCCGACGTGTACGGCCAGACCCGGCAGGCGCAGGGCGCGCTGGAGCGCCTGAGCGCAGCGCTGACCGAGCTTCCGGAGCCCGCAGACGCCGGAGGGCAGACCCTGCCCCAGGTGCGCGGCGACATCGAGTTCCAGGCTGTCCGGTTTGCCTACCCCGGCCGTCCTGCGGCGTTGGACGGCGTCAGCCTGCACATCCGTGCCGGCGAGACCATCGCCCTGACCGGGGCCAACGGCGCCGGCAAGAGCACCTTGGCGCATCTGCTCATGCGACTGATGGCCCCCGGCAGCGGCCGCATCCTGATCGACGGCATCGACATCGCGAGCGTCAGCCTGGCCAGCCTGCGCCGCCAGATCGGCGTAGTACCGCAGCATGTGCTGCTGTTCAACGGCAGCGTATTCGACAACATCGCTTACGGCCTGCCGGATTCAACACCCACGGCTGTCATGGCCGCAGCCCGCGCGGCCCAGGCCCACGAATTCATCATGCGGCTGCCGCAGGGCTATGACAGCATCATCGGTGACCAGGGCATCCGCCTCTCGGGCGGGCAGCGCCAGCGCATCGCCCTGGCCCGCGCCCTGCTGAAAGACCCGCCCATCCTGGTGCTCGACGAAGCCACCGCCATGTTCGACCCCGAGGGCGAAAAATCCTTCATTGCCGACTGCCACGACACCCTGGCCCGGCGCACCGTCATCCTCATCACGCACCGCCCGGCCAGCCTGGCGCTGGCCGACCGGGTACACCGGCTGGAGGCCGGCCGAATCGTCGAGCTGAAGGCCGCTCAGCATGCGACGCCGTCAACCGTTTTGGCGGACACCGGCAGGCCATGAGCCGCCTGCGCCGCCATCTGGCCCGCTTCCGGGCCCTCAGCGGCGCTGACCAGCGCACGCTGCTGGCCGCCGCGCTCTGGATGCAGTTGGACTGGTTAGCCCTGCCGTAAACAGCGTCACTGCGAGCGCCAACTCTGTTCGCTGGCGCACATCAACGTTCAGGCATGACAGCTACTATCTGTTGTGTTCGTTGAGACCACTTCAAAGTACTTGGCTACATCGATGCCTACGTAGATAGGATCAGTCATTTCAGTTTTCAGGTTCCCGGCCTTTTAGGTACATCATGTGTTCAGTTGACCACTCGAGATGCAGCATAACAATGAGACCTCGCGCCTTGGGCTGCGTTGGGGCTAGCAGTGCTTGAGGCTTTGGGTGCAAGGCAATGTCCATCTTGGTACGCATAGGTTCAGCGTCGCTCGGGAAGACGAGCACGGGTGCCGGACCGGAAACCCAGCCCGAGCGGATGAACCTGGACGAGCGCATGGTGTTGCGGCGGGAGATGGCGTTCCAGGTGGTGCGGTACGTCATTGGCGAGTGGGGCCTGCCAGAGGCTTCCTTCCGTTTCAAGGTGGTGCCTTTGGATCCGCGCGGACACATTTTTTCAGTGATGATCGACCTGCCGGTTCAATTCATGGCGGACCTGGCGATCAGCCAGCGCGAGTTGCAACGCCTCGGCGGCTTGATCGACCTCGCTGCACGCAAGCGATTCAACCTTCGGGTGCCGAGTGTGTATTGGCGCGTCAGTGAGAGCCTTGCCGTTGATTTCTCCGATCAGGCGGGGACGAGACAGATCCTGCCCGGCGCTTGCCGGATCGTGGAGCAGGGTGATTCAGCCGCGCATGCGCGTGTCGCGGCCGTCGAAAGGTCGCTGGTCCACGGTGTTGCGGTTCGCGTCGATGGCCGTCTGTATGACACCGATCTTTCTCCTTTGACGCCCGAATCGCAGAATAAACGAGAACGCTGATGCGGCGCGACGGCCTGAGGTGACCAAGCGGTGCCGGCGTGGCGGAGTGCACCGCCCTCGCCTTGGCAGGCGGACCGAATTGCGCTCTCAGCCCATGATTTCCCGCGCGCTGATCTGGTACTTGAAGTCGTCCGGCGCGTAGGAGTTGAAGCGCCCCGTCTTGTCTTCGGCTGCCGGGTACATGAAGAAGCCGAGCATCGGCCCCGTGGACTTGGGCAGCTTCACATCGTGGGCCATGTTGTAGGCCATCCAGTTGCCCTCCCAGCCGCCAAACAGCGCCTTGTTGACCGGCGCCACGATCGGGTTTTGCGGCGTCCGGATCCAGGTGGCCGTCTCTTGGCGCATCACCTTGGCCACGTCTGCAGGATCCATGGCCACCCAGCCGTAACCCTTGAGGTAGACCTCGGCCCGGCAGTGCTGAGCGCCCTTGAGGCTCGCGGAGTTGCCGCCCAGCTCCTTGTAGCCAAACGCGGAAGGCGCCAGGCGCAGGCCGTACACGTCGCGCGCGGGCAGGCCGACGGATCGGCACAGGCCGACGAACAGCGCGTTGAGGTCGGCGCACTTACCGCCCAGGTTGCCGGTTTCCAGCATGGTCTTGATGTCGCCCTCTCCGCAGCCTTGCACCTTGGGTTCGCGGAAGGTGTTGGCCACGATCCAGTCGTAGAGCCGGTGGGCCTTCTCCACGTCGGTAGTGGCGCCCTTGATGGCCGCAAGCGCGGTCTTGCGCACGATGCCGTCGGTAGGCAGCATCTGCGTCGGACGGGTCCAGTACGCTAGGGTTGCCGGGTCCTCGGCACCCGGCTGCTTCTTGTTCCAGTCGACGGCCCGGTTGTGGGTCTTCACGCGGCTGGTCAGCTCCACGTAGGGCTTGGTTTCGCCTTCGGCAAACTCCACGTACAGGATGCGGGCGCCGTACTTCTCGTCGTCGGTCATGCGGGCTTTGCCGTTGGTGACATAGGCGCTTTCCAGTGATTGCTGCCAGTCGGTGTTGACCGAAGGAACGGGCAGCCACACGCGCGTGGCGCTTTGCGCCTTGGGAATGTCGACGCGGGTCGTCACCTCGAAGGTGCGCCAGTTGCCCGGCTGGGGCGCAAACTGGCGCTCGGCCGGGGAGGCAATCTGGGCCAGGCTGGTGGCGGGAAGTGCCGCGGCGGCGGTCGCCGAGGCCAGGTTCAACAGGAAGATGCGGCGCGCTTGCGCCTGAACGGTGTTCATAAAGAGAGCTCCGGAATGGTGAGAAAACCCGGCCACCGGCGTATGTCAAGGTACGCCGAAATGACCGCGGCTGATTATCACTGCCCGGCTGGCGGGGTGGCGTGCCCGGCGGGGGCGAACAGGGCATCGACCAGTCTGCCTGCCGGCTGGCCCGCCCAGTCCAGTTCGCCGCGAACGGTGCCCCGCACCCGGCCGTCGGGCGCCACCAGCACCGTGGTGGGGAACACCGTGGCACCCCACTCCCGTGCCAGCGTTCCGGAAGGATCCAGCAAAACGGGCAAGGCCAGGCCGGTGCGCTGCCGGTAGCGCTGCACCACCGGCGCTGACTCCTTGAAGTTCACAGCCAGCACCACGAGTTTGTCCGGGCCATACAACTCGGCCAGGGTCTGGAGCGAGGGCATTTCGGTCTGGCAAGGGGCGCACCAGCTCGCCCAGAAATTGATCAGCACCGCCTTGCCGCGCAGATCGGGCAGACGCCAGACCTTGCCGTCGAGGTCCGCCACGGACAGCGCGGGGATCGCCTTTCGCGCCGGCCACGGAACCAGTTCATGGCCTTGAGCGTTGGCTGACGGATGCAAGGCCAGCATCGCAAGGGCCAGACACCCCGTTCGGATCATTTGAAACATGGCGCGAGACCTGTTGAACCTTTCTGCCCGTGGTTGGTCGGGTCACCAGGATGGCGGCGTATTCTGCACGGCCGGATGCGGGGTGCCCGGCCCCGCCTGCGGTTCAGCCACAGTCCAGCGGCGCTTCCTGCATCGCCTCGATCTGTTCCTGCAAGGTGTCGACCTGCCCGCGCCAGTAGTCGCTGCTGCCAAACCAGGGGAAATTCACCGGGAAGATCGGGTCGCTCCAGCGGCGCGCGAGCCAGGCGCTGTAGTGGATCAGGCGCAGGGTGCGCAAGGGCTCGATCAACGCCAGTTCGCGCCGGTCGAAGGTTCGAAACTGCTCGTAGCCGTCCAGCAGGCCGCTGAGCTGCACGGTGCGCTGGCGGCGGTCGCCGGACAGCAGCATCCACAGGTCCTGCACCGCCGGGCCCATGCGCGCGTCATCCAGGTCCACGAAGTGCGGCCCGCCACCGGGGCGGTCGGTGGGCGTCCAGAGGATGTTGCCGGGGTGGCAATCGCCGTGCAGCCGTATTTTTGAATCTTTTTGGCCAGTCCCCAGCGTCAATGGGTCATGGATAGCTATCAATTCAATAGCTTTGTTGCAGGCCTTTTCCCAGGCGCCCTGGACGTCCAGCGGGATCATGTCGTGCGCCAGCAGCCAGTCGCGCGGTTCCGTGGCAAATGCCTGCACATCCAGCGCGGGTCGCTCGGTGAAGGTGTGGGCAGCGCCGACGGTGTGGATGCGGGCCAGAAACCGGCCGATCCATTCCAGAACCTCGAAATCGTCCAGCTCGGGCGCGCGACCGCCGCGCCAGGGGCTGACGCTGAAGGCAAAGCCGCCGAAGCGGTGCAGGGTGCCCCCTTCCAGCACCAGCGGGGCAACCACCGGGATCTCAGCGGCGGCCAGCTCGCCGGCAAACGCGTGTTCTTCCTGGATCTGTGCCTCGCTCCAGCGTTCGGGCCGGTAGAACTTGGCGACGACGGCGCCGTGCCCGTCGTGGGGATCTTCCAGATGAACCTGGTAGACACGGTTCTCATAGGAACTCAGCGCCGTGAGGCGGCCGTCGCCCTGCAGTCCCACGCTGGACAACGCATCCATCACGACGTCGGGCGTGAGCGCCGCATAGGGGTGGGCCTGGCGGGCTGCGACGTCGTCGGATGCGGGCGGCAAGAGGTTCATGCCGCGATTGTCACCCGTCCCCGATGGGTCAGACGGTCTCCGGCGGCAGGGCAAGCTGATCGAAGGGCAGGGTCTGCTTGACCAGAATGACGGTGCACGGCGCGTCCATGGCCACCTTGACGGGCACGGTGGCCAGGAAACGCTGCATCTGCACGCCATGGGTGGCCGCGCCCATCACGATCACGCTGACGTTGTTGCCCTCGGCATAGCGCACGATCGCCTGCGCGACGTCGCTGGATTCGATGACGTGGAACGAGGTCTGGCTGCCATGCAGGTCGATGGGCTGGGCCCACTGCCGCAGCATGGTGAGGTAGCGCCGGTGCACGCTGGTTTCGCTCTTTTCGCTGTCGGACGAACTGGTGGCACTGGGTGAGATGACGGTCACGCAGGCCAGCCGGGCGCCGGGGCGCACGCCCAGCGAGCGCTCCACCGCCTGGCGCAGCGAGTACAACGTGGCATCGGTCACGTCCTTGTACGGAACGGCAACCATCACGATGGGCACCTCGTCGATCTGGCGCGAAGGCAGCGGGCTGGGCTGGTACTGCATGCCAGCCGCCTTGATCCAGCGCTTGAAATGGGTGCCAAATCCGGTGCCCTTGGTCTTCTGACCGCGCGCGGTGACCTGGACCTGGTCGGGGTGAGTGAGGTCGAACAGCAGGTGCGCCGCCGACGGATAGCGCCGGGCCGCTTCGGGCTCCAGGCAGCGCAGGATGATCTCCTGCATCCACTCGGGCAGGTCGGGGCGCAGGGCGCGCGGGGGTTTCGGATCCATCCACAGGCGCTGGCGCATGCCGCCGGGTGTCTGCGGCGCGCCGAAGGGCAACTCGCCGGTGGCCAGCTCATACAGGATCACACCGATGGCAAAGATGTCGCTGCGCGGATCACCGCGCACACCGACCACCTGCTCGGGCGCAATCCATGCGGGCGATCCGATCGCCTTTCGCAGTTCCTCGGCCAGCAAGTCGGGATAGTGCGCATGACACGACAGGCCGAAGTCCAGAAACACGGCCACGCCGTTTTCTCGCATGAGCACGTTGGCTGGTTTGAGATCCAGGTGGCATACGTTTTGCCGGTGCAGACTGTGCGCGGCCCGGGCCATGGCGGCGCCGAGCTGGGCCAGGGTGGCGGTATCCGGCCGTTCGGGCTGGTCCAGCCAGTGCTGAAGGGTGTGGCCCTCCACGTACTCCATGACCAGATACGGGACGTTGTCGAGATCACCGGCAGCAACGAAGCGCGGGATGTGCAGGCCGGTCAGGACCTGCATGATCCGGTGCTCGACCTCGAAGCTCACGATGTTCTCGGCACCATCCCCAGCGGTCATGCGGGGGATCTTCATGGCCAGCGGAAAACCCGGATCACGCGGTCCGGACGCATAGTGCACGCGGTAGATGTGGGCCATCCCCCCTGCGTGAATGCAATCCTCAATGACAAATCCGTCCAGTTCGGCTCCAGGTTCCAGCAGTTTCAACGTCCATCCTCCAGGCGTTTGGCAAAGTATTCGGGCAGTCCGGCCGCCCTGATGGCGGCCGCAGCCGATTGGTAGTCATAGGGCACGCGGTGAAAAGTGACCTGGGCCGCAGACATGTCGAACACGGCGTACATGGCCCGCGGGTCGCCGTCGCGCGGCTGGCCCACGGAGCCGATGGTGGCCACCCATTGCCGATGCCGGGGCATGGGCACCGGAACGCCGGGCGTCGGCGCGAACTTCATGAGTCCACGCCCGGTGCCACGGTAGTACAGCATCTGCTGATGCACATGGCCACCGAAGACATAGTGCACGCCGGGTTGGTCGGCGCAGGCATCCAGGCTGGCACCGGCGCTGCGCTCGTCGTCCACGTAGCGCCAGCGGCTGGGTGAATCGACGCTGGCGTGGACCAGCAGGGTGGTGTCCTCGCGGTGGGTCAAGGGCAGGGCATCGAGGTAGGCCCGCTGCGCGGCGTCGAGCTGGGCATGGGTCCAGTCGGCTGTGCTGCCGCCGAGAGTCTTGTTGGCACCATCGGGCATCACGGCCATTTCATCGTGATTGCCCTTGAGCACGATCGCGCCTTCGCCGGCCATCTGGATGACCCGCTGCACCACGGCCACCGGATCGGCGCCATAGCCGACGAGGTCGCCGAGCAAGGCGTAACGTTGTGCGCCCACTGCTTGGGCGTGGGCCAGGCAGGCGTCGAAAGCCTGCAGGTTGGCATGGATATCCGAAAGCAAAGCCAGCTTCATGGTGTCTCCTGCGGTCTGCCGGTCAGGCATTGTTATGGGTGAGCCTGACCATCATCGCCAGCCAAGCTGAGCGCAAGCTTGCACCCATTGGCCGGCTCCGCCATTGACGCATGTCAACTGCACGCGCATGCCCTGCGCAAGGGGCGCCGTATCGCGCAGGCGCGGGCGTCTTCAGGCCAGCTCGATGACCACCTCGATATTGCCGCGCGTGGCGTTGGAATACGGGCAGACCTGGTGGGCGGTATCGACCAGCTTCTGGGCAATGGCGCGCTCCACCCCGGGCAAGCTGACCACCATCCGTGCGTTGAGGCCGAAGCCCGTGGCGATCGGCCCGATGCCCACCGATGCGGTGGCCGTGGCGTCCGCCGGCACGGCGATCTTCTGCATGCCGGCCACGTGCTTGAGCGCACTGAGGAAGCAGGCCGAATAACCGGCGGCAAACAGCTGCTCGGGGTTGGTGGCGCCGCCTGGGCCGCCGAGTTCCTTCGGGGGGGCGATCCGCACGTCCAGCAGGCCGTCGGAGCTGACGGACTTGCCGTCGCGTCCTCCGGTGGAGGTGGCAACGGCGGTGTACAGGACTTTGGTGAGTGGGGTGGTCATGCTCGTCTTTCAGGAGGAAATGCCCGGTTCAGGCGGTTGGGGGGAACTGGGAGGTCAGGTTGCGTTCGCGGGTGTCGCGGCAAGGCAGGCGATCTGGTTGCGCAAGGCCTGCACGCGCCGGGTCAGCTCCACCACGTCGCCCAGGCTGCATTGCGTGGCCTGCAGGATGCAGCCCGGTATCGCGGCGGCGCGGACCTTCAGGGCGCGGCCCGCATCGGTGAGGTGGATGCGCACACTGCGCTCATCCTCGGAGCTGCGCTCGCGGCGCACCAGTGCGGCGGCTTCCATGCGCTTGAGCAGCGGCGTGAGGGTGCCCGAATCGAGAAACAGGCGCGCGCCCAGGTCTGAGACGCGCAGGCCGTCGTGCTCCCACAGCGCCAGCAGCGCCAGGTACTGCGGATACGTCAGGCCAAGAGCCGTGAGAAGAGGCTTGTAGAGCTTGGTCATCGCCAGCGAGGTGGAATACAGCGCAAAGCACAGCTGGTGGTCCAGTTGCAGGGCCTGGTCGGCATGGAGGACTGCAGAGGGGGTTTCGGAAGGCATGGTTGAATTATTGTTCAAAATTAAATTGCACACAATGTAAATGGGTATTCTTCAAGCATGCACCCAGCCGCCGTAGGCCGAGCATGACGAGGCGCGCTGCTCAGCGGCCCTGGAACCGGGCGGCCCGTCGCTCCACGAAGGAGCGCACGCCCTCTGCCGCATCCTCGCTGCGGGACAGGCGTTGCTGGGTGTCGATGAACTCGTGCATCGCCACCACCGGGCCTTGCTCGAGCGCCTTCAATGCGTTCAGCCGTGTCGCCACGACGGCCAGCGGGGCCTGCGCCGCAATCGAGTGGGCAATGGCCAGCGCTTCGTCCAGCTCGGTGCCCGCTGGCACCACCCTCTGCACGAAGTTCAGCCGCAGCGCCTCGGCGCTGCCGAACTCGTCTCCCGTCAGCAGGTGCAGCAAAGCGTTGCCCAGGCCGGCGCGCTCGGCCATGCGCAGGGTCGCGCCGCCCGTGGCCATGATGCCGCGCTTGACCTCAAGCTGCGAGAACCGGCAGTTGTCGGCCGCGATGACGATGTCGGCCGCCAGCATCAGCTCGATGCCCAGGGTGTAGGTGATGCCCTTGACGGCCACGACCATCGGCTTGGTGCGCCGGCGGTAGCCATCCATGCCCAGATTCACCGGATCCACCAGTCCCAGCGGGACCGCCTTCTCGCCGCGTTGCATCAGCGGTGCGATGGTGGGCAGGTCGAGCCCGGCCGTGAAATGGTCGCCCAGGGCGTGCAGAACGCCCACCCGCAGTGCAGGATCGTCGTCGAGCCGGGTATAGGCCTCGCCGAGCTCCCGGTACATCTTGGGCGTGAAGCCGTTGCGCTTGGCCGGGCGGTTGATACCGATCAGCAGCACGGCGCCTCGGACTTCGCAGTCGATGCTGCCTTCGGGATGGGAGGGAGTCGGGGTGGCGGTGGTCATGCCCCGCATGGTAGTCGGGTGCGCAGCCGTCGGCCGTTCGCCGAGGCGACAGGCCGGCCGGCGTTGCACCGGCCGAATGCGAGGATCAATAGGTGTAGACGCCCTGGCCCGTCTTGCGCCCCAGGCGCCCGGCGGCCACCATTTCCTTGAGCAGCGGGCAGGCGCGGTACTTGCTGTCGCCGAACTCGCTGAGGTAGACGTCCATCACTGCCAGGCAGACGTCCAGCCCCACCATGTCGGCCAGCGCCAGCGGCCCGATCGGCTGGTTGCAGCCCAGCTTCATGCCGGCGTCGATGTCCTCGGGCGTCGCCAGCCCTTCGGCCAGCACGAAGAAGGCCTCGTTGATCATCGGCACCAGAATGCGGTTGACCACGAAGCCGGGTGCATTTTTCACGGTGATGGGCGTCTTGCCCAGCGCCTTGGCCATGGACTGAACAGCATCATGGGTGGCGTCGCTCGTCTGCAGACCGCGGATGATCTCCACCAGCGCCATCATCGGCACCGGGTTGAAGAAGTGCATGC
>ERZ795044.3674-NODE-3674-length-12838-cov-5.208245_pt1 | contig 12838 bp, 10 predicted proteins | sample MGYA00375128_ERZ795044 | MGnify/ENA primary metagenome ERZ795044 (study PRJEB30173, sample SAMN05720213) | anaerobic digester metagenome | isolation source: active sludge of municipal wastewater-treating anaerobic digesters | place: USA | collected 2014-12-22 ... | reverse complement strand
TCCAGCGTTGCAGTCTGGGCCTTGATCTGCTACCAGTCCTCATCGGACATGAAGTCCGGCTTCTCCATGCTTTCACGATCTGTGCTTGCCATGATGAGCCTCCCGAGTCAGGTGATCATTGCGTGGACGGTCATGGTTCTGCGGCTGCCTGCGGTGTCACTGGCCCGTCGCGTCGTCCGCCGCGCGGAAGCCGAATACCATCGCCGGCGCCAGCGTCGAGCCCGAGGCCGGGTAGGTCTGGCCCATGACCGAGGCGCTGCAATTGCCTATCGCATAGAGCCCGGGGATCACGTTGCCGCCCTGGTCCAGCACGCGCGCATTCTCGTCGGTGTCGATGCCGCCCTTGGTGCCGAGTTCGCCGGGATAGACCTTGGCGCCGTAGAAGGGCGGTTTCGAGATCGGGCCCAGACAGGGGTTGGGTCCCACCGAGTGGTCGCCGTAGTAGCGGTCGTAGGTCGCGTCGCCGCGCTGGAAATCCGGGTCCTTGCCGCTGGCGGCGTAGCCATTGAATTTGCGCACTGTCGCGGCGAGCCCGGCGGGATCGACGTCGAGCTGTCGCGCGAGCTCCTCTATGGTGTCGGCCTTCATGATGCCGCCCCAGGCGCTGCGCGGTACCGCGAAGTCCGGCTGGAAGCTGCTCGGCAGCATGGGTCCGAAGGGATAGTGCTTGCGGTAGGTCGAATCGAACACCAGCGCCGCCGGCACGCTCTCCCGGCCGGGCGCGTTCGCCGCGAGTATCCCCTTCGTGACCTTGGTGTACGACGAGCTCTCGTTCACGAAACGTTCGCCGACGCGGTTGACGATCAGGCAGCCGGGCAGGTTCTTCTCGATGATCAGCATGCGTGCCTGCGCTTCGCCCGGAATCAGGAATGTCGGCCCCCACCACGCGGCGTCCATGAAGCGCGTGGCCGCACCGACCGATGCGCTCGCCTCGATCATCTCCCCCGTGTTGCCCGGGGAGCCGGCGGTCCACGCCGCGTCCGTGGGCTGCGGCAGGTGCTGCCGTCGCATCGCATTGTTCTTCTCGAAGCCGCCGCTGGCGACGATCACGCCCTTGCGCGCGCGTATGCGCACCCACTTGCCATCGCGCAGCGCCGTGACGCCGGTCACGCGCCCGTCCTCGGTCACCAGCTCCTGCGCAGCCGTGCCGAGCCAGAGCGGCATGCCCCGCTCGATCATGGAGCGGCGCAGGCTGCCCACCAGTGCGCCGCCGAGCACCTGGCGGCGATCGCGCATGCCGCGCAGCCGGCCGGGAATGTCGAGCACATAGCGCGCGACCATGCTGAACGCCACCCATAACCAGCCCTTTCCGCGCGCCTGCAGCACCAGCGACTCGCTCGCGGTCCAGCCGATGACCCCGAACAGCGTCGTCTGCGGGTGCTGGGGACGCAGGAACTGCAGTTCGTCGCCCAGGCTGCCGCCGTTGAACGGCAGCGGCTCGTGGCAACGGTGCATCTTGAAATCCGGATTGTCCGGGTACATGTCGGGGAACCCGACCAGCGATTCGAGGTAGACGCGGGTCCTCGCGTGCAGGTACTCGATGAATCGCGGAATCGTGTCGACGAAGGCGTCGATGCGCGCGTTCTGGGAGGGTTCCCCGATCACGCTCTTCATGTAACGCTTGGCTTCCTCGGGCGAGTCGCTGCCGCCGGCGCGCGCGATCATCGGGCTCGAGGGCAGCCACAGCACCCCGCCGGACATGGCGGACGATCCGCCGTAGAGCGCGGTCTTCTCGATGACGAGAGTCTGCGCGCCGTTGTCGTGGGCGCGCAGCGCAGCAGTCAGCGCACCGGCTCCCGAACCGATGACGAGTACGTCGGTGGTGTGATCCCAGTCGTGGCCGCTCATGTCCGGACTCCCTGCGAATGGCATGGATCCGAGTAAATCACAGTACGGGGATCGCTGCGCGTGCGTGCGTGCGGGTTGTCCCGTTCTGATACCGATTCGGCCGATTCGGATTTCGCGACGCGGGGAATTCAGCTACCTTGGCGGCTACCATGCGTGTCAGTGCGGTTGCGTTTGTCGAGGATGAATTCACCTGAAGGGGATGAAACATGGCTATTGAGATCCGCGAAACGTTCCAGGTTTCCGCTCCGATCGACCAGGTGTGGAACTTCATGAAGAGCCCCGAGAATCTCGCGGGATGCATGCCGGGCGCCTCGCTGGCGAGGATAATCGACGACAGGAGCTTCGTCGGTACCGTCAAGCTGAAGGTGGGTGCCATCACGGCGAGCTACGACGGCACGATGACCTTCATCAAGCTCGATGACAGCGCGCGCGAGCTCACCCTGCTGGCCGAGGCCAAGGAAAAGGGCGGTGGCACCGTCAGCGGAACCATATCGGCGAACCTTCTCGCGCTGCCGGACGGCAGCACCGAGGTGCGCTGCGAGTCCAGCACCGATCTCACGGGGCGCATCGTGCAGGTGGGGCGCGGGATGATCGAGGGGGTCTCCAAACAGGTGATCCAGAAGTTCGTCACCAACGTGAAGAGTTCGCTCGAATCGGTGCCGGCCGCGGCACCGGCGGGGGAGGACGCGTCCGCGGGCGTCGCGACGCCGGCTCCGGGTGCCGCGCCATCAGAGCCCGTGGCACGACCCCCGATCGCGAAGGAGGAATCGATCAACGTGCTCGCCGTGGTGTGGAACGTGATCTGGGCCGCGATCCGCGGCTTCTTCCGTCGGCTGTTCGGGCGCGCCTGAGCGCGCCCGGCACCGGGCGGGCCGCCATGGCAGCCCGACCGGTGCCCGTTCAGCCCTCGACGATGCGGATGCGCTCCGCGACCAGTTCGGCGACGTCGAATACCTTGCGCGTTTCACTGTGCTTTCCCGCGCTCGCGGTGAGCATCAGCGTGCAGAAGGAGCACGCGGTCGCGACCTTGTCGGCGCCCGTGTCCAGCGCTTCCTGGATGCGCACATCGCCGATGCGCGCGGTTCCGCCCTGGCCACCCCAGTAATTGCCGCCCCCGGCCCCGCAACAGAAGCTCTGCTCACGGGTGCGGGGCATCTCGATGAGCTGGCCCACCGCGGAGAGCACGCGGCGTGTCTCGTCGACGATGCCGTTGTGCCGCGCCAGGTAGCATGGATCGTGGAAGGTGATCGTCTCCTCGCCCTTGTGCGCGATCTGCAGGCGGCCGTCGGCGATCAGCTCGTCGATCAGCACCGAGTGCGGGATCGTTTTCCAGTCGGCGCCGAGCTCGGGGTAGTAGCGGTCGAAACTGTTGAAGCAGTGCGCGCACAGGGTGATGACCTTCTGCACCCCGATCTCGCGGAACTCCTCGATGTTCTCCTGGGCGGTCTCGACGAACTGCATCTCGTTGCCCATCATCTTCGCGGGGTCGCCGGTGCAGCGCGACTCGCCGAGGATCCCGTAGGACAGTCCCGCGGCCTCGAGGATGCGCACCATCGCGCGCGCCGTTTCCTGGGCGCGCGGCTCGTAGCGCACCGAACAGCCGATCCATAGCAGGTATTCCGTGCTGCCGGGCTCGAATATCGGCACTTGCAGTCCGCTGCGCCAGTCATCGGGGTTCGCCGCGGTACCCACGAAGGGGTGTCCGCGCGATTCCAGGTTGCGGTTCGCCGCGGCCATGGTGTCCGGCATGTCCGACAGTTCCATCACGTGATGGCGGCGGAATTCGAGAATCACCTCCGCGGGATTGTTGCTGACCGGGCAGACCTCGACGCAGGCGGCGCAGGTGGTGCAGTTGAAGATCGCATCGCGACCGAGCACCTCGATCAACGAGTTGTCGTCGAAGCGACCCGCCGCCAGGTATTCGGCGCAGGTCGCCATGACTTTTTTCGGGGAGAGGTCCTTGCCGGTCTGGGCGGCGGGACACACTTCGTGGCAGCGCCCGCACCACAGGCAGGCCGACACGTCGAGCAGGTTTTTCTGCGTCAGGTCGGCGAGCCTCGCGGCGCCGAAAACCACCGGGTTGCCGGCGGCGTCCTGCTCGGCATCGAAGTCGAGCGGCGCGAGGTTGATCCCGGATCGGCGGCTCGCCAGCGCGGAGTTCGTCGGACCGAGCAGCATGTGCGACATCGGGGTGTGGGCGATCAGCGCGATGAACGAGGCGCCGAGCAGGCCATGCAGCCACCACAGCAGCTTGAAGCCGAGCAGCGTTGCGTCGGGGTCCAGGTGCTGCCGGATAAGCGCGGCCACGGCGGTGCCCAGGAATTCGCCGCCACCGCCGGGTTGCAGCGCGAGGCGAAAACTCTCGGAGGAGTATCCCGCGACGACGGTGAGCAGTATCAGCGCCTCCATGCGCTCGAAGCCGGGCCGCTTGCCGCCCGCCACCAGCCGTTGCGGCGGGAAGAAGCGACGCAGCAGGAAGAACAGCACGCCGAGGAACACCATGATCCCCGCGATCTCGCGTCCCAGTTCCATCACCAGGTAGCCGAACCATCCGGCGTACACCGGCACGCCGACAAAGCTCAGCGCGAAGAGCGCGTGGCCGCATATGAGCGCCAGCGCGCCGAAGAACAGCAGCCCGTGCGCGATGCCGGACCAGCGCCGCTGCCGCAGGCGCGAAGTGAACACGCCGCGCGAGATGAAAGCGCGCCAGTTGATCCTGGCGAGCACGCCGGCCCGATCGATGCGCGGACCGGAGAATGCCTTGCCGCGCGCAATGCGATCGCGGTGCGCGCGCAGGCCCCGGAAGAGACTGGCGAGCGCCGCGACCAGGAGCAGGCCGAGGAGGAAATAGCTGGGGGCGGATATTTCAGGCATCGCGTGCTCGCCTAGATTTTTGCCGAGTATACCGGCTCCGCCGCCGCTACTTCTTCAGGATCGCCGCCGTTGCGTTGCCGCCCAGTCCGTTGGTCTGTGCCAGCCCGACGCGCGCATCGGGTACCTGGCGCCCGCCCGACTGGCCGCGCAGCTGCCAGGTCAGTTCGACGATCTGGAACACGCCCATTGCCGTCGTGGCCTCGCCGAAGGACACGAAGCCGCCCGAAGGGTTGATCGGCATGCGACCGTTCGGCGCGGTCTGTCCGGACTCCAGCAGGTGTTCGGCTTCGCCGGGCTTGCACAGGCCCCATTCCTCGGGGTACGCGAACTCGTAATAGCAGGTGTTGTCCTGCAACTCCGTGAAGCTCACGTCCTGCGGACCGATGCCAGCCATCTCGAACGCCCGTTTCACCGCGGCGAGCGATTCGGTGTGGAAGCTGGGGCCGCCGGGCACCGGGCCGGCGAGCCCGCGCGGCAGCGCATCGCTGAAGTGCATCGTCGCCACCGTGCTGGATGCGACGAGCACCGGCCGCGAGGTGAACTGGCGCGCCTTTGCCGCCGAGCAGATCACCACGGCCGCGGCGCCGTTGGACACCGGGCATATCTCGAAGAGTCGCAGCGGATTGCTGACGTAGGGAGAGGCGAGTACTTCGTCCAGCCCGATCTCCTTCTGGAAGCGCGCGTAGGGGTTGTGCACGGAACACCTGCGCGCCTTCACCGCCACCTTCGCGAACTGCTCTTCCGTGGTGCCGAAGTCGTGCATGCGCCGGCGCGCGAGCGTGGCCCAGAACGAGGGGCCGGGCATGCCGACACAGCGCTGGCGCAGGAACTCCGGATCCGTCGCCTCCTCGACGCCCGAGGTCTGGATCATGCCCTTGGGCATCACCTCGCCTCCGACCACCAGCACCATGTCGTAGACGCCGCCGGCGACCATCGAATAGCCGACGTTGAATGCGTTGCCGCCCGCCGCACAGCCTGCCGACATGTTGTAGACCGGGATCCCCGTGGAGCCCAGCTCCTCCACCACGTCGTTGCCGTTGAGGCCCCAGCCCTTGCCGCCCGAGAAGCGTGAACTGGCGGCACAGACGGCCTGGATCTGCTTCCACGGCACGCCCGCGTCGCTCAGCGCCGCGTCGATTGCGTGCCGGCACAGCGCCGTGACCGACTTGTTGCCCACGATGTCGTCGCCGGTCTTGCCGAATCGGTGCAGACCGACACCCAGTACGGCTACTTCCTGCATGTCACTCACTCCCTGCCGCGGCCGCGGCGAGCTGCCTGAATTTCCACGACGTGAACGCCTTGCCGTCCTCGTGGTAGAGCTCGCTGATCACGAGTTCCACCGTATCGCCCACGCGCAATGCGGCCGGTGGGTCGACCATCTGGCCGACCACGCGCAGGCCGCAGTCGAGGTCGACCACGCCTATCGCGTAGGGCACGAAGGGCTTGTCGTAACGGTGCGGCGGAGGCGGCGGAAAATCCGCCACCGAATAGCTCCACAGCACGCCGTTGCCCGCGAAGCTGCAATCCTCCATGCGCGATCCGCCGCAGTCGGGATTGTGGCATTCGGCGGATCGCGGGAAATAGGGCGTGCGGCAGCTCGCACAGCGCGAGCCGTGCAGTCGCGCCGCGCCACCGCTCTGGTCGAACAGTCCGGGAACACAGGGCAGTATCTCGTCGCTCATGTGCAGCCTCCTTCAGTGATTGCCCGCTGCAGCGGCCTTGATCAGTTCCGGCATCACGTCCAGGCAGTCGCCCACGATGCCATAACGCGCATAACGGAAGATCGATGCATCGCGGTCCTTGTTGATCGCGACGATGGTCTTTGCGGCGGAGCACCCCGCCATGTGCTGGCTCGCCCCGGAGATGCCGACGGCGACGTAGAGACCCGGGCGCGTGATCTTCCCCGTGAGTCCGACCTGGCGTGAGGAATCGACCCAGCCGTCGTCGACGATGGCGCGCGAGGCGCCGTACATGCCGCCGATCTGTTCGGCGAGCTCGCGCACCAGGCGGTAGTTCGCGGCGCTGCCGAGCCCGCGCCCGCCGGAGACGATGACATCCGCATCCTCGAGGCGCGGTCCTTCGGATCGGGCCGCCGAGATCACCGTCCAGCGTTCCGTCACGCCGCCTGCGGGCAGCGCGACCTCGCGCGTGACCGGAACGCTCGGCTGTGGTGCCGCCTCGACGCGCAGCGTGGTGGTGACGATGGAGACCACGTTGACGGGTGCCGGGAGCCGGTATACCGCGTGCGTATCCCCGCCGTAGGCGGTGGTGCGCACCTCGAGCTCGCTGCCCTGGGATTCGATGTAGAAGCCGTTCATCACCACCGGCACGCCGAGACGCGCGGCCACCCTCGGTGCCACGAGCCGGGCCGCCAGCGTCTGGTTGAACAGGATGACGGTGGGGCGGTGCTGCGAGCAGTAGGCCACGATCATCGCCACCAAGGTATCCGGCCCCGGCGCGGACGCGCTCGCGCGGTCGATGTGGGCAACGCCGTGCCGCGCCGCCATCCCGCTCACGTCGTCGGTCACGTTGCCGATCAGTAGCCAGTCGAGTCCGGCACCGCGATCGCGGCTCAGGCGCCCGGCCAGCGAAAGGGCCTCCTCGGTTCCCCCCTCGATCGCATCCCCCCAGCTGCACAGTACCACGCTCATCGCCGCTTCCTCCTGCATTTGCGCCGAATGGACACAGTCTAATCGGCGCTCCGACCGGATGCGGTTCCGCAGCGGATCAAATCCGGACGACGGCGTCTCAAATCCGGACAAGGCGGTGAACGGCTGTTGCACGCGGTGTATGTTGTGCCCAGCTGGCGTCTGGTGACGCGGCACGCCAAAACCACGATCGGAGGAAAGTGACCATGGCCAACGAAGATCTGTTCGTCGCGCTCACCGAGTGCCACTTCATGAATCCGCAGACCATGTCGGAGATTGCGTACTACCCGGCAATGAAGCGCTGGAACGACAGCGTCGACGGGGTGCTGCGCGCCTGGGCCGGCCGTGATCTCGCTAGCGAGTGGCCGCATCCGCTGGCCGAGGCGCTGATCGGGTACATGGACGAGGCGCGCGTCGATGTCTGTTTCTGCCTGCGTGAGCCGATGATGGACATCAGCGGCGGCTCGGCGTCGATGTCCACCAACGGCTTCATGCTCCAGCAGATCGAACCCTACCCGGGACGGATGTACCTGGAAGCCAACTGTGGCCCGGTGATCCGTCGTGGGCTGGAGCACGCGATCTGGGAGCTCGAGTACCTGGTCGAGGAGCGCGGCGCCAAGCTCTGCAAGATGTACCAGCCCGAGGACGCCGGTCCGATCAACGACCGGCGCCTGTGGCCCTTCTACGCCAGGGCCGAGGAGCTCGGCGTGCCGCTCACGGTGCACACCGGCAATTCCTACGTGGTGCCGCAGCCGGGCTCGCACTGCGATGTGCGCCAGCTCGACGACGTCATGCTCGCGTTTCCGGACCTGAAGGTGATTGCCTACCACGCCGGCTGGCCCGACACGGAAGCGCTGATCGGACTGTGCGGCAAGCACGTGAATCTCTACATGAGCCTCTCGGGGATCATCGGGTGGTACGAGCGCGCACCCTATCGCGGCTACCACGCGATCGGTACCGCCATGCAGTGGATGCCGGCCGACAAGATCGTGCTCGGTCTCGATCTGCCCTTCGACGATACCCGGCGCGTGGTGGATTACATCCGCGACCTCGAGATGCCCGAGGAGCTGCAGAAGAACTGGGGCTATGCCCAGCCCACGCGCGAGGACAAGGCCAAGATACTCGGCCTGAACCTCGCCCGGCTCACCGGCATCGATCCGGTGAAGCGCAGCTGACAACCCGGCCCGGGCCCGGCGGGCCCGGCCTTCGCCTCGCCGGTGCCGGGACAGTCCGCGCGGGTGGTGCCGGGCTGGACCCGCGCGAGACGGAACTGGCGACATACTCGAACCGATGCTCGGAGGTGATCCTATGGCGACATTGAAAGCGGGCACGCGGCTGCGCAGCGCCGTGTGCAGGACGGAAGTGATGGTGATCGTCGCGCCGGCGGGCGATGTGGCGCTGACCTGCGGCGGAGTGCCCATGATACCCGCGGCGGAAGCGCCGCCGACGGGTGCGGTGCCCGCGCCGGGCAGCGCCGGCGGCACCCTGCTCGGCAAGCGCTACGTGAATGCCGCGGGCGCTCTGGAACTGCTGTGCGTCAAGCCGGGCGATGGTTCGCTGGCGGTGGATGGCGAGCAGCTGGTGCTGAAGGAAGCGAAGCCACTGCCATCCTCCGATTGAGCGCTCGTTTCGCGCGGCGGCGGGCACGACGGGTCCGGGTTGACATGATGCCGGTTGCTGGCATCCTTCGCCCCTGGAGCAAGAGTCCACGTCGGGCCCGCTTCCACCGGTGACCAGTTTCGGAAAATGACAACGAGCAAGCTTCACGTCGGCAATCGTATCGGTTTCTACCTCGCCCGGATGGCTGCCCGCGGCTTCGCCAACGAGCAGGTGTTGGCGGGCACGGGTCTGGAGGCGGTCCGGATCGGCGAGGGTGATGTTGCGATCGAGCCCGGCGATTTCCGCAAGATCGTCGGCAACATGCTGCGCCTGACGAACGATCCGCGGCTCGGCATCGCCATGGGCGCCGAGTTCAAGGTGAGCGACCTCGGCGTGCTGGGCTACGCGGCGCTCACCGCTTCGACGCTCGAACAATCGCGCAAGCTGTTCCTGAAGTACACGACACTGAACGAGCGCGTGATCACCACGAGCAACGAGATCCGGGACGGCAAGTGGTTTTCCGAGATTCGCGAGATGTTTCCCCTGGGAAATCTCCTGCCATTCGCGGTCGAGGAGTTCGTCAGCCAGACCATCAGTCTCGCCTCCAGCATCAGCAACCGCCCGTTCCCGATCCGCGAGATGCGCCTCGCCTATCCGCAACCGGCCAACATCGCGGCTTACCAGCGTCGCTTCGACTGTCCGTTGTACTTCGATCAACCGCGCACGCTGGTGTACTTCGATATCCAGCACCTCAACGACCCGATCAGCCTGGCGAACTCCGAAGTCTTCAAGCTCTGCGAACAGCAGTGCCAGCACCACGCCAGCCAGCTCGCCGAGGGCGATGACCTCGCCAACCGCATCCGCAGCGCACTGGTCGAGAAGCCCGGCGAGTTCCCGACGGTGGAACAGATGGCGGCGCGCTTGCGCATGGGCTCGCGCACCCTGCGCCGCCGACTGGAGAAGGAGAATCTGACCTACCAGCAGATCCTCGATGACACCCGCCGCGACCTCGCCCTGCAATACCTGCAGTTCACCGCGCTGACGCCGAAGGAAATCGGCTTCCTGCTCGGCTACAACAGCGTCAGCAACTTCCGGCGTGCTTTCAAGCACTGGACCGGCAGCAAGCTGAGCGATTACCGACCGCACGAGTGAACAGCATCACGCCGCGGGCCCTCGGCGGGCGGCGCGTGCTCGAGATCGCCGGCGTCGCCGGCGCCTATTGCGGCAGGCTGCTCGCCGATCTGGGCGCCGAGGTCATCCTCGTGGAGCCGCCCGGCGGCGACCCGGTGCGCGATGCCGGCGGCGGTTTTCTGCACGCTTACATGAACGCGGGCAAGAAGAGCGTCACGCTGGCGCTCGGCACGACGGCGGGGCGCGACACCCTGCTGGCGCTGGCGCGCGGCACCGACGTGCTGATCGAGTCGCTGGCGCCGGGACGGCTCGCCGCGCTCGGCCTGGGGTACGATCGCCTGCGCGAGGCCAATCCGGCGCTGGTGCTGACATCGATCACCGCCTTTGGTCAGAGCGGCCCGCACCGGGACTTTCCGGCGGCCGACATCGTCGCGATGGCGATGGGCGGCGCCATGGTCGTGACGGGCGATCCCGCGGACCCGCCGGTGACGCTGGCCGGTTCGCAGGCCTGCGTTTCGGCCTCGACCCTGGCCGCGGCGGGCAGCCTGATCGCGCTGCGCCACGCCGCGCTCACCGGTCATGGGCAGCACGTCGACATCTCGATGCAGGAGGCGGTGCTCGCGGTCACCAGCATCTGCGGAGCGGGCAAGTGGCTCGACGACGGCATCGTTCCCAAGCGCTTCGGCACCGGTACCTTCTCCTCGGTACCCTCCGGCACGTACCCGTGCATCGATGGCGAGATCTACCTGATGGTCAATCGCCCGCTGCACTGGAAGGCGCTGGCGCGCTGGGTGCACGAGACCACGGGCAACGAGGAGATCCTCGACCCGATGTTCGAGGGATCCTCGTTGCTGCGCCAGCCCTACCGCGAGCTGCTGGACATCTTCATCCGCGAGCACACCGCGCGCTTCACGGTCGAGGAACTCTACCGCGAGGGCCAGCGTCGCCATCTCGCGATGAGCCCGCTGCGCACGGTGAGCGAGATGTGCCGCGACACCCACCTGGCCGCGCGCGGGTTCTTTGTCGAGTCCGCGCCGCCCGACGGCAGTCGCGCGCGGATGCCCGGCCCCGCGTATCGTCTCTCGCGAACGCCCTGCGCGCCGCGTGGCGCGGCGCCCCGCGCCGGAGAGCACGACGCCCAGCTCGCGGCGCTGCTGGCCCGCGCGGTCGCGCCGCGCGACGCAGCGCGGTGCCTCACGCCGGGCGCACCGCTCGCGGGCGTGCGCGTGATCGAGTTCGGGGCGGGCATGGCCGGTCCCTGGATCGGGCGCTTCATGGCGTGGTGCGGCGCCGATGTGATCAAGGTCGAATCCAGGTCCTTTCCGGACGTCACGCGGCTCTACATCCCGCCGCGCGAGCCCGAGCGGGGCGTGCAGCCCGAGCTGTCACCGTGGTTCACGGACTGGAACGCGGGCAAGCGCTTCGTGTCGCTGGACCTCACGGTGCCCGCTGGCGCCGCGCTGGCGCGCCGGCTCGTCGGCGCCGCCGATGTGGTGATCGACAACAACAGCACGGGAATGCTCGCGAAGTTCGGGCTCGGCTTCGGGGAGCTCGCGCGCATGAAGCCCGCGCTGGTGCTCTTCAGCAGCACGGGCTACGGCGACAGCGGCCCCGATCATCACTACGTGAGCTGGGGGCCGAACATCGAGACGCTGTCCGGGATCGCGAGTGTCTCGGGTTTCCCGCATCGCGCCTGCACGATGACGCAGTTCGCCTATCCCGATCCGCTGAGCGCCCTGCATGGCCTGTGCGCGATCATGGCGGCACTGGAGCATCGCCGCGACAGCGGGGAAGGGCAGCACATCGACCTCTCGCAGCTCGAGTCGACCGTCGCCGCCATCGGACACCTGGCGCTCGCGTGCCTGGCCGAGGGGCGCGAACCGCAACGCCTGGGAAATGCCTCGCCCGATCACGCGCCGCAGGGCTGTTATCCCTGCCTCGGGGACGATCGGTGGTGCGTGATCGCGGTCGCGGGCGAGCCCGAATGGGCGCGCTTCTGCGAACTGCTCGGGCGCCCGGAATGGCTCCGGGATCAACGCTTTGCCACCGCGGCTGCCCGGCGAGCGCACGCCGCCGAGCTCGACCGCCTGATCGGCGCCTGGACCGCGTCGCAGGATCGTTACGTGCTGATGCAACGGCTGGCGACGGCCGGCATCGCGGCCGGCGTGGTGCAGGACGTGGAGGACCAGCTGGAGCGCGACTCGCACCTCGCCGAGCGCGGCTTCTTCGAGCGCATCGTCCACCTGCGCAAGGGCAGCGTGCTGGCCCCGGGCATCCCGCTCGGACTCACGGCCACGCCGGGCCGCACGCGCGACACCGGCCGCACGCGCGGACACGACAACAGCGAGGTGTTCCGCGGACTGCTCGGCCTGTCGGGGCCGGAGTTCGACCGGGCCGTCGCCGCCGGCGCCATCGAGGCCGGCGACGCGTAGCGCGCCGGGGCGCCGGTTGTCCCGAACTGATACCACTTTGGCCACAACCGAGTTGCCGCAGGGCTGAGCCCGTCTGCGGTCTTGAATATCTTGGTCCTCAATGCGCGACGAACGCAGCGGATTTGCCGCGGCGCGACTCGTGCCTTTCACAGCACACGCCGGGAGAACGCGACATGAATTCCTCGAACATGCCACTGCAGGGGCTGCGGATCATCGAGAGCTCCCTGCTCGGGGCCGCGGCGATCACGACATCGCTCGCGGACCTCGGCGCGACCGTGATCAAGGTCGAATCGCCCGAGGGCGACT
>ERZ795044.3672-NODE-3672-length-12842-cov-6.825370_pt1 | contig 12842 bp, 7 predicted proteins | sample MGYA00375128_ERZ795044 | MGnify/ENA primary metagenome ERZ795044 (study PRJEB30173, sample SAMN05720213) | anaerobic digester metagenome | isolation source: active sludge of municipal wastewater-treating anaerobic digesters | place: USA | collected 2014-12-22 ... | reverse complement strand
GCGCGGCTCCGTCCCCAATACGCATGGCGGGACGAACCTGCATTGGGCGGCGGGAGGGCGCATCGTCTTCCTCTCCTACATGGATGGGTGGCCGCACCTCTATTCGATCGCCGAGACGGGCGGGACGCCGCTCCTCCTCACGCCGGGGAGCTACATGGCGGAGTACATCCGCCTCTCGCCGGACGGGAAGACGCTGGTCTTCGCGGGCAACACGGGCCCCTCGCCCGACGACCTGCACCGCCGGCACGTGGTCGCTGTCCCGGTGGACCGTGCCGCCCCGCGCGTGCTCACCCCGGGGGCGGGGCTCGAATGGACGCCGATCATCCTCGGCGACGGCGCGACGGTCGCCTACATCGCCGCCACGGCGCAGCGTCCCCCGCTTCCCACGGTCGCCCCGTTAGGCGGTGGCAGCGCGCGCACCCTCGCGGCCGATCGCGTCCCGGCCGACTTCCCCAGCGCCCGGCTCGTGACCCCGAAGGCGGTGACCTACACGGCGGAAGATGGCCTCGTCGTGCAGGCCCAACTGTTCGATGCCGCCCCGGTCGCTCGCGGGGGCGCGGCGACGCGTCGCCCGGCCATCGTCTACGTGCACGGCGGCCCGCCGCGCCAGATGCTGCTCGGCTGGCACTACTCCGACTACTACACCAACGCGTACGCGATGAACCAGTACCTCGCCTCCAAGGGGTACGTCGTGCTGTCGGTCAACTATCGCCTGGGGATCGGCTACGGCTACGAGTTCCACCAGCCACCGGCGGCCGGGGCGCGCGGCGCCGCCGAGTACCTGGACGTGAAGGCGGCGGCGCTGTACCTGCGCACCCTGCCGCAGGTCGACTCGACGAAGATCGGGATCTACGGCGGTTCGTACGGCGGCTACCTCACGGCGCTGGCGTTAGGCAGGAACTCCGACCTCTTTGCCGCCGGGGTCGACATCCACGGCGTGCACGACATGTCGGCGTCGGCCTCCGGGGCCGGTGCGGCGTTGCAGGCCGCGATGGGCGGCGGCTCGCGCTTCGAGCCCACCGACCGCGACAAGGCGCTCGAGGTGGCCTGGCAGTCGTCGCCGGTGTCGGCGGTGAAGGGCTGGCGCTCCCCCGTCCTGCTCATCCACGGCGACGACGATCGCAACGTCCGCTTCTCGCAGACGGTCGACCTCGCGCGCCGCCTCGCGATGCAGGGAGTCGACTACGAAGAGATGGTCATCGTCGACGACACGCACCACTGGATGCGCCACGCCAACCAGCGTCGCGTGAATGCCGCCATCGCCGCCTACTTCGACCGCAAGCTGAAGGGCGCGGTGCAGTAGCCGGACGCCGAGGGGAGGTCGCGAGATGAAAAGGCGGGCCGTCGCACACACGCGACGGCCCGCCTCGCATCTGCCGACTACTCAGCGCCCGCCCTTGCCGCCGTACTCCTTCAGGACCGCATCCATCCCCTTCACGAACACGTCGGTGGGGAGCGCCCCGGGGACGACCTCGCCATTGATGAAGAACGTCGGCGTCCCGCGCACGAAGAGCGAGCGCGCGAGGACGTTGTTGCGTTGCAGCTGCTCGCCCACCGCCTTCCCCTTCATGCACGTCCCGAAGCGCGCCATGTCGAGCTTGATCCGCGTGGCGTAGGTCGTCATCTGCTCGCGCGCGTTCCCCGCCTTCATCCATTCCTTGCGCTTGTCGTACAGCACGTCGTGCATCGGGAAGAACTTCCCCTGCTCGGCGGCGCAGATCGACGCCTCGGCGGCATGCTCCGAGTTGGGGAACATCCCGATGGTGAACGGGACAAACTTCCAGTACACCCGCCCCTTGTTGATGTACAGCGAGTCGAAGACCGGCTGCGTTTCGCGGAAGAACTTCTCGCAGTAGCCGCAGCCGAAGTCGGCGAATTCGACCACCCACACGTCGGCCGAAGGGTTCCCGCGCTGGTACCCCACGCCATCCAGCGCGACGGTGCGCTCGCCGGACTTCACCAGCATCCGCGACACCATCTGCGCGTGCGCCGGGGCGGCGGCCAGGGGGAGGGCGGCGAGGACGCCGAGCACGGCGGTGATGCGGGTGAGGCGGTGCAGGGACATTGGGGCGAGGATCGGGGTGCGGTGCGGCATGCCGGAAAGCTACAGGCTTTCTCACGAATAGTCGCTGGCACGCCGGCGCCCGGTGCCGGCCACCAGCAGGTCGTGCGGTGGAGTCTAGTGCCCAAAGGTACCCGCGGCAGCACCCCCGGGTCCGGCGGGGGGATCGATGATCCCACGTCCGGCCCCCCTCCCCGCACGATGGGAGCGAATCGGCTGCACCAGGTATTCATCCCTTTGGACCCGAACCGATGAGGATGGGCGTGGCGAACGAGACGAAACGTGCGACGTTAGGCGGCGGCTGCTTCTGGTGCCTCGAAGCCGTCTACCAGGAAGTGGACGGCGTCTCCGGGATCGTCTCCGGGTACGCGGGGGGGCATGTCCCCAACCCGACGTATGAGCAGGTGTGCGGCAAGAAGACCGGACACGCCGAGGTGGTGCAGCTGGAATACGACCCGGCGCGCGTGTCGTACCGCACGCTGCTGGAAGTCTTCTTCGCGATCCACGATCCCACGACCCCCGACCGCCAGGGGAACGACGTCGGGCCGCAGTATCGCTCGGCGATCTTCACGCACGACGAGGCGCAGGCCGACGAGGCGCGCGCCATCATCGCCGAGCTCACCGCGGAACACGTCTTCGATGCACCGATCGTCACGGAGGTCGCCCCGCTCCCCATCTTCTATCCCGCCGAGGCGTACCATCAGGACTACTACCGGCAGCACACGCGGCAACCGTACTGCGCCTTCGTGATTGCCCCCAAGCTCAGCAAGTACCGTCAGCACTTCGCCAAGCGCGCCTCGTCGTGAGGTGCGGGCCGGGGGGTGGCGCGCACACCGCGCCGCGCCTCCGCTAGAGCGCGTGCTCCGCGACCGCCACCTGCGCCGGCGCCCCCGCTCCGCCGTTGTAGGCAATCCCGGCGTTCCGCATCTCCTGCGCGTTCCACAGGGCCAGCGGGTCGACGATCACCGGGCGCGTCATCAGGCGCCGCGCGCGCGACAGGTCGATGGCACGCATCGACGGAATGTCGGACAGGACCACCAGGGCATGGGCCGAGGCGAGCGCCGCCAGCGGCGCGTCGGTGAGGTCGACCAGGCCGCCTAACGAAGCCCGTACGTCGTCCTCGCTGCCGGGGGCGTGGATCACCAGGTGCGCCCCCGCGCCCAGCAGCGAGCGGAGGATGCGAAGTCCCACCGCGGCGTCGGGGTCGTCGCCCGCGGAGACGCCCGCCATCCCCCACACCCCCACCCGCTTGCCATCGAGCTCGTCGTCCAGGGCGGCGCGCAGGCGTTGTATCACCCCCTCGGCCGTGTGCGGCACCTGCTCCAGCGCCGCCTCCAGCGTCCACGGTGCGCACCCCCAGTTGTTGGCCAGTTCGACCATGGCCCGGGCCTCCCGAATGTCGCGCGTGGCCGGGGCGGCCCCCAAGGAACGCCTCAGGAGGCGGGCCCCGCCCTCGTCGCCCACCATGTGCGCGAGAACCTCCGCGACTTCGGCACCGCCCTCCTCACAGAAACCGGCGATTTCGCGCGTGACCCCGAACAGCGCGACCCGCAGCGCAGCGGCGGCGTACCGCAGCGTCTCGGCACTTCGCTCGTCGACCGTGACCAGATGCGCCCCGTCGCGCAGGAAGGGGGTGTAGCAGCGGCGAAGGACGCGCATCGCGTGCTCCGTGGCGCCGCCGACAACGATGCGTCGCGGCGAGAGGGCCTCGGCCACCGCCGCCCCGTGCGTAAAGAGCGACGGCACCGCGACGACGTCGAAATCGCGCCCGACGCGCCGCCCGTCTTCCTCCAGGATGGTGCGCAACAGCTGCGTCCCGCCCGGGCGCACGGTGCCGGCGACGATCACCACGGTGTACGGACGAAGCAGCGACGCGAGCCGCCCGCCGACGGTCGCCCACTCCGACATGTCGGTGACGCCATCGGCGCCGATGGGAGAGGGGAGCGCGAGAATCACGACCTCCGCGCCACGCACCCCGTCGCCGAGACTCGAGTTGAAGTCGAGTCGTAGCTCCTGGCTGTTGCGCCGCACCAGCGCCGCGAGCCCCGGCTCCTGGAATGGGAGTATCCCCTCGCGGAGCCGCGCCAGCATGCCGCGATCGGTGTCGATGCACGTCACGGCGTGCCCCATCTCGGCGAGGGTGGCGCCGGTGACGAGTCCGGTGAAGCCGGTTCCTACGATGGCGACTTTCATGAGGGTCCTCCGCGGGCGGGTGCTTCGATCTCCTCCCTCAAGAAAGCGCGCGCGACCCCGCCCCCCCGGCCGCCTTCGACCAATCGGCCAGATGGGTCGACGAGCGCGCCCTCCCGCTCGACGAACAGGGCGATCGCCCCCCACCCTCGGGCGAGCACGCGCGAGTGCCGACACTACCAAGGAAGTCCCGGTCGTCGGCGCCTCATCCCCCTCCCCTCGTGCACGATCCCGTCAATCTTCGACTGCACGTCCTGATCGCGAGCTTGAGCGAAGCGGTGCTCGTCGAGGACCAGCATCGCCGCATCTCCCTCACGAACGGCGCGTTCTGCCGGATGTTCGGCATCCCGGCACCGCCGGAGGCGATGGTGGGCGCGGACTGCTCGCAGGCGGCCGAAGAGTCGAAGCACTACTTTCGCGATCCGGCGGCCTTCGTCTCGCGGGTGCAGGCGGTGCTCGACGCGCGTGAGACGGTGATCGGCGACCGTCTGGAGATGGTGGACGGTCGTGTGCTGGAACGGGACTACGTCCCCGTCTTCCAGGATGGCGGCTACCTGGGGCACCTGTGGAAGTACCGCGACGTGACGGACCAGGTGCGTGCCGAGGAGCGACGCGAGGAGCGCAAGAAGTTCTACGAACGCGTGCTCGATGCGCTCCCCGCGCAGGTGGCCGTCTTCGATCGCGATGGCACCTACATGTACGTGTCGCCGAGCGCGATCGCCGACGAGGAGATGCGCGCGTGGCTCGTGGGGAAGACCGACGCGGACTACTGCGCGCGCCGAGGGCTCGATGCCGCCATCGCCGAGCGTCGCATGGCGCGCGTGCGTCAGGTGGCGGACACCGGAACGGAGGCGCGCTTCCAGGAGACACTCCCGGTGCGCCGTACCAACGAGGAGCGCCATCTCGTGCGCTTCTACACGCCGGTGATCGGTGGCGATGGCGGGACCGAGCTGGTGCTCGGCTACGGGCTCGACATCACGGACCTCGTGCGCGCCGAGGAGAAGCTGCGCGAGGCGACGCGGCTCGCCGAGCAGTCGGCACGCGCGAAGGAGAGCTTCCTCGCCAACATGAGCCACGAGATCCGGACGCCGCTCAATGCGGTGATCGGGACCGCACACCTGCTCGACTCGACCCCCCTCGACGAGCTGCAGCGACGCTACGTGGATGCCATTCGGTACTCGGCCGACACGCTGCTCGCGCTCATCAACGACATCCTCGACCTCACCAAGATCGGGACGGGCAACATCGCCTTCGAGTCGGTCCCCTTCCGCCTGCCGGACCTGGTCAACTCGGTCGGGGATGCCTTGCGCGCCACCGCAGAGGGGAAGGGGCTGTCGCTGCACGTCACGCTCGATCCCGCGCTCCCCCCGGTCGTGGTGGGTGATCCAACACGCCTGACGCAGGTGCTGCTCAACCTCCTTGGCAACGCCGTGAAGTTCACCGAGCGGGGCGGCGTGACGTTAGGCGTGGGCGTGGCTCGCAACGTTGCTGGCAATGCGGGCGACGCGCTCACCCTCGAGTTTCGCGTGGCCGACACCGGGATCGGGATCGCCGAGCACCAGCGGGAGGCGATCTTCGACGCCTTCACGCAGGAGCGCGCCGACACGACCCGCCGGTACGGCGGGACCGGGCTTGGGCTCGCCATCGTGCGTGAACTGGCGACGCGTCAGGGCGGGGGCGTGCGGGTCGAGAGCGCGGTGGGTGAAGGGAGCACGTTCATCGTCACCTTGCCGGCACGCGCCGGGACGATGCCGGCGCTCTCGCCCGATGGCGCAGGCGCGGACGGCGTCGTCGATCTCTCCGGCGTGCGCATCCTGCTCGTCGAGGACAACGCCCTCAACCAGTTCGTCGCCACGCAGCTTCTGTCGCGTGCCGGGGCGGAGCTCGTGGTGGAAGGGAACGGCGTCCTCGCCCTCGATCGGTTGCGCGCGGACCGCCGCTTCGACGTCATCCTCATGGACATCCAGATGCCCGAGATGGACGGCTTCGAGGCGACGCATCGCATCCGCTCGGAGCTGGGGATCAGCGGCATCGAGATCCCGATCCTCGCCCTGACCGCGTCGGCGCTGGTGGAGCAGCGCTCGCGGGCGGTCGCGCTCGGGATGGACGACTTCGTCATGAAGCCGTTCGCGCCCGACGACCTCAAACGGCGCATTGCCGCGGCGGTCTGGCGGTCGCGTCATGCGCGTGCCCTCGCGGCGTCGACGCGCGCCGGGCGCGACGGCGAGCCGGGAGGCGAGGGCGACGGCGAGGGGTCGGTCGACTTCGAGGTACTCGAGGCGCAGACCCTGGGGCAGGCGGAGTTCACGATCGAGATGATCGACGTCTACCTGGCGCACCTGCCAGTCCAGTGGGCGTCGGTTCGCGACTCCGCGGCGGCGATGCAGCGTGAGGCGTTGCAGGGGGCGGCGCACAAGCTCAAGTCGGCCTGCGCGGTTGTCGGTGCCGGGGGGCTGCACGCCACGTTGCAGTCGCTCGAGGACCTCGCGCTCTCGGCCAGCGCGACCCAGGTCGCGATGCTCGTGCAGGAGGCGGCACCGGAGGTCGAGCAGGTGCAACGTGTGCTGGCGCGCGCGCGCGCGCGGTACGAGGCCCAGCTCGCGTGACCGCCGCGACGCGCACCGTCCCGCTCCGGGCCCTGGTCGTCGACGACGATCCCGTGTCGCGTGCCCTGCTCGCGCGCTATGTGGGGCAGCACGACGCGTTGCAGCTGGTGGAGGTGTGCGCCTCGGCGGTCGAGGCCGTCCCCTTCCTGCGCGCCGGCGACGTCGACGTCGTCTTTCTCGATGTGGAAATGCCGGAGATGTCGGGGTTGGAGCTCGTGCGCGCCCTCGACCGGCGGCCGCACGTCGTGCTCGTGACGGGCAAGGCGCAGTATGCCGTCGAGGCGTTCGCCGTCGCCGTGAGCGACTACCTGCTCAAGCCGGTGCAGTTCCCCCGCTTCCTGCAGGCGGTCGAGCGCGTGATGCGTGCCCGGCAGGCCGAAGCCCACCTCGACGCGCCGCCCACACCCCCTGCGCCGCAGGGGCCGTCCGCGCCGGAGGAGGCAGCGACGGCGTGGTCGCGCGACATCCTCTTCGCGCGGGTCGACGGGCGGTTGATGCGCATTCCCCTCCGTGAGGTGCACTGGGTCGAGGCCAAGGGCGACTACGTCCTGCTGCACGCCCCAAAGCAGCGCTACATGGTCCATGCGACGATGAAGACGATGGAGGCGCGACTCCCCGCCGCCGACTTCGTGCGGGTGCATCGTTCGCACATCGTGCGACTGGACCGCATCGTGGACCTGGAGGAATCGACGATCGTCGTGGAGCGCGACGTGGTCCCGGTCGGCGCCTCCTACCGCACACCCTTGTTGATGCGACTCAACACGCTGTGAGCGACGGGGCGTCGCTCCAGACATCGCGGGCGTGGTGACACGTCCCTCGCTCTGGCGCCCTCGGTAACCGGAAGCGTCGATCGTTCGTCTCCCGATGAGGGGGCACGGTCGCGGGGCAATGATGAGGATCTTCTCATTCGTGCGATACCTTGGCCGAACGCCTAAAGGTCGATTGCGCGTTCCGGTCGTTGGTCCGTAGTTTTGCACGCGTGCGACTCGCGAGCGGCGTGCGCGAGATTCGGGGGACTTCGGGAGGCGAACGGTGCCGCAGCACCAAGAGGCGATAAGTGTGGCGGACGGAACCTCGTCTGGCGATGGCGCGGTGACCGCGCTGCCCCCGAAGGGGATGGCCGATCGCGAGCGCATGCACGAGCTTCGCCTCCTGCTGCAGTCGGTCGCGTCCGGCGGTGCGCTCCCCGACGTCCTGACTCGCGTGGCGGAGTGGATCGAACGCATCAGCCCGGGGTCGCTCTGCTCGGTCCTGCTGCTTGACGAGTCGAAGACGCGCATGCGCCATGGGGCCGCGCCGTCGCTCCCGGCGGCGTACGTCCAGCAGATCGACGGGATCGTGATCGGTCCCAGGGTCGGGTCGTGTGGCACGGCGGCCTACACCGCGAAGCCGGTCATCGTCAGCGATATCGCCAACGATCCGCTCTGGGACGACTTCCGGTCCATCGCCGCCCCCTTCGGCTTGCGCGCCTGCTGGTCGCATCCGATTCTCGGCGCCGCCGGTCAGGTGCTGGGGACGTTCGCCGTGTATAAGTCCGCCCCCGCGCTCCCCACGGAGAGCGAGTGGGAACTGCTCGTCGACGCGTCGCACATCACCGCCCTCATCATCGAGCGATCACGGGCCGATCAGGCGCGGCAGGAGCATGAGCGTGACCTGCGGTCCATCGTCGAGAACGCGATGGATCTCATCGTGCGTCTCGACGCCGACGCGCGCTTCACGTACGTCAATCCGGCAGCGCTCCAACTCTCCGGGCGCACGCAGGAGCAATTGATGGGCAGGGCGGCGGTCGATCTCGGACTCCCCGAATCGACGGTCACGATGATCGAGGAGGTGTACCACACCGCCATTCGCACGCGTGCCCCGGTCCGTTACGAGCATGCCCTTCCCACGGTGCAGGGGGAGCGCTGGCTCGATGCGGTGACCGCGCCATCGTACGATGCCGAGGGGACGCTGACCGGCTTCGTCGTGATTGCGCGGGACATCACGGAGGCGCGCCAGGCGCGCGAGGCGTTGCGACGTTCCGAGGAGCGACTGCGCCTCATCTTCGACCGCTCCGAGCGCTCGATCGCCCTCCTCGACACGGACGGGCGACTGAAGGAAGTGGGGGACCTCGCCATGCAGGCCACGGCGCTCGATCGCTCGAGCGTGCTCAATGCGCACTTCTGGGAGCTCCCCACCTTCGCCGACTCGCCCCAGGCGCAGGCGCAGCTGCGCCGCGCCATAACCGATGCGGCGGCGGGGACTCCCTCGGGCGGGGAGGTGACGTATCGCGGCGCCAAGGGCGAAACGCGCTACGGCTGGTTCAACGCGGTCCCGGTCCGCGATGCCGAGGGGACGGTCGTCGAGCTCCTGCTCGAAGGGAGCGACCAGACCGCGACGCGCGAGCTCGAACTACGGGTGCGCCAGTCCGAGAAGATGGAATCGTTAGGGCGACTCGCCGGGGGGATCGCCCACGACTTCAACAACGTCCTCGCCGCCATCCTCGGCTACGGCGAGTTGCTGCTGGCGGACGCCCCACCCGGAACCGAGACGTTCGAGGGGTTGCAGCACATCGTCACCTCCTCGCGGCGCGCGCGCGACCTCGTGCGCCAGATCCTCGCCTTCAGCCGAAAGGCCGAGATCGCGCACCAGCCCGTCGACTTGCGCCTCGTGATGGAGGATGGGCTTCGGCTGTTGCGGGCGTCGCTTCCTTCCACCATCGAGCTGCGCGAACGCGTGAGTGCCACGCCGCTGGTGGTCATGGGCGACGCCACCCAGCTGTCGCAGGTCCTGCTCAACCTAGGGACCAACGCCGACTACGTGCTGCGCAAGAAGGGCGACGGATCGCTCGAGGTCAGGCTGGAGCGCGTCTACCTTGGCGACGGCGAGGCGCGCGTGTACGGCGTGACGCCGGGACAGTACGCGCGCCTCTCGGTCCGCGACTCCGGCGACGGGATTCCCTCCGCGGTCCTTCCCAAGATCTTCGAGCCGTTCTTCACGACCAAGCCCATGGGCGAGGGGACCGGGATGGGGCTCGCCGTGGTCCACGGGATCGTGACCTCGCACGGCGGCGGCATTCGAGTCGAATCGTCGTCCATCGGAACCGCCTTCGAGGTCGTCTTCCCCATCGTCTCCACCCCGGTCAACGTCCCCGTGCAGCCGCAGGCGTCCAGTGCGCGCGGTTCGGGACGCGTCCTCGTGGTCGATGACGAAGCGGCCATCGTCAACCTCCTCCGGCGCGTCCTCCCCCGGCGCGGTTTCGAGGTCGTCTCGCTCACGACCCCCGTCGACGCGCTCGCGCAGTTCCAGGCGGAGCCCGACCGCTTCGACCTCATGATCACCGATCGCACCATGCCGCGCATGACCGGCGAGGCGCTGGCGGCACAGGTGCATGCAATCCGTCCCGGCCTCCCCGTCATCATCACCAGCGGCCAGGGCAATCCAGCCGACGAGGATGAGGCGATGGCCAACACCGTCTTCCTGGCCAAGCCATTCGACGTGGCCGACCTGATGGCCGCGATCGAGCGCGCACGACGAAAGGTCGCGCGTTAGGCGGTCGGCGACTTGGCGGCTGGCGATTCGGCCGCCAGGCAAAAGCGGCGCAGTGCTGCCCAGAGGCGGTGCGACGCGCGCGACGCCACCGAAAAATCGCGCTCCTGTGCCCCACCCTTGGCCTGGAACAGGCGCACGAGTGCACGGCGCTCGGCCGCTGGCCACCCCGCTACCTCATCGAGGACGAGCGCGACGACTGGCGCCAGGCGCTCCACGCCGAAACGCGTTTCGCGATCGCTCGATCGCCAGCGCCGAAGCGCCACGGCAGCGGCGACGGCGTCGAGGTGCTCGTCGCGACGACGCAGCCGTGCCGTGGCATCGGGAGCGGCGAGGGTGTCGGTGACCGCGCGCGCGAGCGTCACCAGCCAGCGCTCCTCGAACAGCGGCGCCGCTGACGCCCCCGGTAGCTCGAGCACCAGGTCGCCCGCGGCGAGCCGTCGGAGCGTCGAGGGCGAGGTGCGATGCGTGCGGCTGGCGGCGCGGCGCCCGCGCTCGCGTGCCGCCAGCGCCTCGACCGCGGCGTCCACCGGGCGGAAGCCCAGGCGGTCGTAGAACCAGAAGGCCCCGCTCGCCAGCGCCTCGTCGTTCCCTGCACCAAACTGGTAGGGATTGACGACGAAGCGCGTCACGCCGAACAGCGTGCGGAAGGCGCGCAGCGCCTGCGCAAAGAGCATCGCCGCCTCGGCGTGCCGGAAGGCGTCGAAGACGTTCACCCCCGTGTTCGCCTGTGCGGCGAGGGGGGTCACCCCGCCGTAGCCCACCGGAACGCCGTTGGAGAAGAGGACGTAGCCGTAGTTGGCCTCGAGCGTGAGGCGATCGGCGCGGGCGGCCCCGATCAGGCAGACGGCCGTTCCGTCGCCCAGGTCGGCCCGGTAGACCTCGTCGAGATTGGCGTAGGTGATCGCATGCACTTCGCGGCAGCGCACCGCCAACGCGGCGCGCGAGGCGTCGAGCCAGCGCGCCGCCTCACGCGGCGGGAGCCGATCGATGGTCGGGAGCGGCGTGTCGATCAGCGCCACCGGGTCGGCTGGCGCGGGGCGCATCGCCGTCCGAAAGGCCGGCGTGAGGCCGGCGACCACGTTGCCCGAGCTCGAACGTCCCGTCGTCAGGCGCCAGCGGAGCGGAATGTCCAGGCTCTCGTACAGCAACCGCACGACCGCGTCGTCCGGGGTGCCAACCGGAGGACGCGCCCGTCCGCGCGAGCGCGCCAGCCAGGCCGCCGCACTGCTCCGCGAGCCGCGGCGCGCCTGGGCTAGCCACTCGCGCGTCGACACCTCCCCCGAGTCGAAGGCGTCGGCCTCGGCCTGCGTCAACGTGAGGCGGAGGAGCGGGTCGAGCCGATCGGGATGCTCGAAGCTCGGCCAGTCGATGTCGGCGTCCTCGCCCTGTTCCACGAGCCAGCGCGTGATCCCGAAGGCGAAGGCGTGGCGCGTCGACGTCCCGGCCATCCCCGTGTCGTCGAGTTGTCGGCGTTGCGACGGTGCGAGGGCGCGAACGCGACGCGATGTATGCTCCAGCCCCCGGGCCGCCGCCATCAGGATGCGGAGGTCGTCGGGAAAGGCGCGGAGAAACAGGAGGTCGTCGTGGTACGCGGAGAGTCCGCGCGCCGACCGAGGGGGGTGCCGCTCGAGCCGGGCGATCAGGTCGAGCTTCTCCGTCGTCTCGGCGGCGCCATAGCGATGCCGGATCGCGTGCAGGCGTGCCAGCGGTGTCACGCGAGCGGGGGGCGCGGCAGGGGCGCGCAGGGCGTGACGCTTCGCGGATCGACGGGTCATGCCGGGTGGAGCCTCGCGACGTATGGAGGCTTCAACCTGCAGGTAATACCGAGCGCCGCCGTCCGAGAGTCCCAACCGTGGCGTAGGGGAAGGGACGAGTTGCGCCGAGGGCGCAACAAGGGCGATAATTGTGAGCCCGCTGGCGTGAGTCAGGCGGGGACGTTTTGGGGTGTAGCTTAGTTGGCAGAGCGCCTGACTGTTAATCAGGAGGTCGCTGGTTCGAATCCAGCCGCCCCAGTAGTGCAAGACAAGGATTTGCAAGGACTTACGTGTAGCGCTCCGACATATTGCCGGAGCGCTTCACGTTTCCAGCAATCACCCAGCAAGCACCGCGCATTATTTCGCCTGGTCGACGTTAGGCGACACGGCACTGCAGCGGGCGAGGGAGGTCCTCCGACCGCCCGCCTCAGGGCGGTGGGACAGACCACTGCCGGGGGGTGAGCGATGCGGCGAGGCTCACGTGCTCCCGCGCGCGCGATGCCCTTCGCGGGCCTGACGAGTCGCGATCGGAACCTCGTATGAGGCGTTCATGGTTTCTAGCTAGCGCAGTAAACCGTCGACAGTGCGTTCCAGTTCGCTCCAGCAAACGAGCTCTTCCACTCGAAACGCCAGCCAGACCCATCAGGTTCGCGGCGAGAGTCGATTAGCTGAAGGTCGATGTAGGGCGTGTACCAACCC
>ERZ795044.3670-NODE-3670-length-12844-cov-8.756040_pt1 | contig 12844 bp, 10 predicted proteins | sample MGYA00375128_ERZ795044 | MGnify/ENA primary metagenome ERZ795044 (study PRJEB30173, sample SAMN05720213) | anaerobic digester metagenome | isolation source: active sludge of municipal wastewater-treating anaerobic digesters | place: USA | collected 2014-12-22 ... | reverse complement strand
CCACCTGTTACGAGTATAGTTCTTTTCATAGTTCTTGGTTATTTACCAAAGTTTACAATTTAAGTAATATGGCAAACTTCTTTTTTACAAACGTCCCATTAGATGGGGTGAAAGACTGCCTTGTGTTTACTAAAAATCTAATTCTCCGGTAATGAAAGCAGATATTTGCCATAACCACTTTTTACGAGGGGTTCGGCAATAGTGCGTAATTGTTCTTTTGTTATATATCCCTGACGGTATGCTATTTCTTCAATACATCCGATCTTCAGGCCTTGTCTTTCCTCGATGACCTGAACAAATTGTCCGGCCTGCATCAGTGAAGCAAATGTTCCTGTATCGAGCCAGGCAGTACCTTTATCGAGTATTCCGACTTTCAGATTCCCTTTTGCAAGATAGACTTTGTTGACATCAGTGATTTCATATTCACCGCGTGGACTAGGCTTAAGATTTTTTGCAATATCAATTACAGAATTATCGTAAAAATATAATCCGGGAACGGCATAATTGGATTTTGGTTTCAGAGGTTTTTCTTCGATGCTGATCGCTTTTTTGTCTTTATCGAATTCTACGACACCGTAACGTTCCGGATCACTTACATGATAAGCGAATACAATTCCGCCATCGGGATCAATATTGCTTTGAAGTACTTGTTGCAATCCCGTTCCATAAAAAATATTGTCACCAAGAATAAGTGCTACTTTATCTTTTCCGATAAATTTTTCACCAATAACGAATGCCTGTGCGAGTCCGTTAGGAACAGCTTGTTCGGCATAGGAAAATTTACAACCAAGATTTACTCCATCGCCGAGTAATCTCTGAAAATGTGGAAGATCATGTGGAGTAGAAATAATCAGGATCTCGTTTATTCCGGCAGTCATTAAGATTGACAACGGGTAATAGATCATAGGTTTATCGTACACAGGCATGAGTTGTTTGCTCATGGCTAGGGTCAAAGGATGTAAACGGGTACCGGATCCACCGGCTAGGATTATACCTTTCACAGTTTTTGATGAAATTTCGCCATTTTCAGGACAATTACAATTAATGCAAAATACGAAAAAAGGGTGGAATGGTTCGGTTTTCAGGCTTTTAACCAAGAAATACAGAACTTTTCTTTTATTACATGAATTATTATTGGTTGTTTTTGTGGATCAAATAGAGTCTTCAATATCAATTATATGGATTTGGAGACTTAGTAATTTAAGGCTATAACCTTAAATTGAAATCGGTTTATTAAGTCTATACCCTGATAAAAATCAGTAATAAAGTAGTGATTGAAATAATCAATTCGTAAGAAACAGCTTCCTGAAATTATTATTCAATTACAAATGCGGTCTCCCATCTTCATCAGTATCTCTTCTGATCTGCAAGTCATCCAGCTCCACATCCTCATCTTCATCGAACATCTGAATTAATTGTTCTTTCATAAATGCGCGCGTGATAATTCTTTTTTCAAGTGAAAGCAATAGAGTAGGAAGGAAGATCAGGTTGCTGATCATGCCTATTAGTAAAGTAATTGAAATTAAAACTCCGAGTGCAGCAGTCCCGCCGAAACTTGATGCAGTAAAGATGAAGAAGCCGGAAAATAAAATCACCGCAGTATAGATCATTCCCGGACCGGTTTCATAAATAGCATTGGAAACTGTTTTGGAAATACTTCCTCCGTGTCGACGTAATTCCTGCCTGTACTTGGTGAGAAAATACATTGTTCCATCTGATGCAATTCCGAAAGCAATAGAGAAGATCAGAATTGTTGATGGTTTCAATGGAATATTAAAGTAACCCATCATCGCTGCCGTAAGTAATAACGGCGACATGCTAGGGATCAATGCAATGATGACCATGCGGAACGACATGAACAAAGTAAACATCACGGTTCCGATAAATAGTATTGCAAGCAAAATACTTTCTTTCAGATTCAGTAAAAGGTAGTCGTTGTTCTTTAAAAAGATAATAGAGTTTCCCGTAAGAGTGACATCATAATCATGCGGATCAAAAATACTATCGATACGCGGCCGGATCTCTTCAAGCAATGCTTTCATTTTTATCGAACCAATATCTGCAACCTGAAAACTTATGCGTGTCGATTGTTTTGTGCTGTCAAGAATTGACTTGAACATTCTCTGATTATCTTTTGCCTGTGTAGCATATCCTGCAAGTCGTCCGAGTTCCTGAATATTTGGAATGATGTAGTACTTCGGATTATTATCATTCAATCCTTGATAAGAAAATTTAATTCCTTCGGCAACTGAGACCGGCTCACTGAATTCAGGATAATTCGCCAGAACTTTCTGCACGCGATTGATCTTGTAAAGAGTTTTTAATTCTAATGCACCTTTAGGTTTTTTAGTATCGATGGATATTTCAAAAGGAAGAACTCCTCTGAAATTCGATTCAAAGAATTTCAAGTCTTTATAGATAACATCTTTTTTCGGAAGATCATCAACAACATATCCAACTGTTGTGATTCGCATCATTCCGATCACACATACAACAATGATAGAGATAACGGTCAGGTAGATCCGTGGTCGATAAGCATGCACCCAATGATCGATCTTATCGAGGATCTTGTTAAGCGTTTTTCTGTCGAGGTGACTGATCTGTTTAGGTGAAGGTGGCGGAAGGTAACTGAATACAAGTGGTATCAACACGAGTGAGATCAGATACGTGATCATGACATTGATACTTGCAATGATTCCGAATTCAATAAGTACGTCGCTATGCGTGAATGCGAATACTAAAAATCCGATTGATGTTGTCAGATTGGCGAAGAAAGTTGATACTCCTATTTTGTAAATTGAGCGGGCAAGAGCTTTTACTTTATTGCCATGCTTTGCAAATTCCTGTTGGTATTTATTGAGAAGTAAGATGCAATTCGGTAACCCTATAACAATGATGAGAGGAGCGATCAGACTAGTCAGGATGGTGATCTTAAATCCGAATAATTCCAATGTGCCAAATGACCAGATCACGCCGAGTACAACAACGATCATAGGAAAAAGCACTGCGTAGAAACTTCTGAAGAAGACGAATAGAATGAATGCCGTTACAACAAATGCCAGGATCATGAACATCTTCATTTCGGCAAGGATCTTTTGCGAAACGGCTGTTCTTATGTAAGGTAATCCGGAATAATGCAGATCGATGTTGTGAGTTGCAGAAAATTGCTCACTCATTTCTTTCACATGATTCACGATATCGATCCGGCTCTTGGTATTTAACTTTTCCTGATCAAGAGTGATGGCCATCAAAGTAACCTTCGTCTCCGGATTATAAAGTAGTCCTTCGTAGAATGGAAGGTTGGCAATTTCTTCTTTCAGACTATCGACTTCAGCCTGGGATGTTGGTCTGGATTTGATGAGCGGTTTAAAATCCAGTTTGTGAAGGCTGTCGTTTCGGGTAACATGAAAAGCGCGGGCAATGGATATTACTTCCTGGATGCCTTCGATGGATTTGATGTTATTGGTCAGATCATACCAGTCGGCTAACAGTTTTTGTTCCCAGATGCTGTCGCTTTGGAATCCGATGACCATGACGCTTCCGTCTTCGCCGAATTTTTGTTTGAAGCGTAAATATTGGGCGTAAGTTGAATCGGTTGGTGGCAGGATCTTAGCGCCTTCATAAGATAGCTTGACTGACGAGGCCAGGTAAACCATTCCGCCGGTCAGAACAAGCAGAACAATAAGTGATATCAGTCTGTATCTTAATATAATACGTGCAGCAGCTTCGAGCATAAAAGGGTCATTTGAAAGACGGATAAATGTAAAAAAAAATGAACACCCTCATTGCGCTCCCCCGGAAATCATATTAACCGGGGAAGTTCTCTTATTATATTGGTTGTAATGGAGCTATGGAAGACATTTCTTTGTTTGAAAAATATAATAGCCATGACGAAAAATCAAATAAATAGTATAGCATATGGAATTGTTGGGTGTGCAATAGAAGTACATCGTCAATTTGGACCAGGACTTTTGGAATCGGTTTATCAAGAATGCCTGAAAGCGGAATTGTTAAAAAAAGGGTTTGACTTAAAAGTAGAGCATCATGTTCCTTTATTTTATAAGGGTGAAAAATTGGCAAGTAAATTGAAATTAGATCTTTTAGTTAATGATCAGGTTATTGTTGAATTAAAATCTGTGGATACATTAGCTCCTGTTTTTACAGCTCAATTACTAACTTACATGAAATTAGCGGAAAAACCGAAAGGATTATTGATAAATTTCAATAGTGAAAATATTGTTTCAGGAAGTGTCGCCTTGGTAAATGATTTTTTCGCTTCTTTGCCGGACTAAAATTCCGTGATCTTATTGTGTTCTTAGTGTTCTTAGTGTTAAAATAAACACAAGAACACTAAGAACACAATAAGATCACGGATGTCATTACAGTATTTAAAGTAATTAATTAATTTAAAATGTACGATACATTAAAACCAATCCTAATCTCCGAGCTTGAAGAAATCAAATCCGCCGGATTATATAAGCAAGAGCGAATCATCAGCAGTCCGCAGGGAGCAGATATTATTGCTAATGGCAAAGAAGTAATAAATTTCTGTGCAAATAATTATCTGGGATTGTCATCACATCCTAAAGTTATTGAAGCAGCGAAGAAAGCGATCGATACACACGGATATGGAATGTCTTCCGTACGTTTTATCTGTGGCACGCAGGATATTCACAAAGAACTCGAAGCAAAAATTTCTTCCTTTCTGGGAACAGAAGATACTATTCTTTATGCCGCAGCATTCGATGCAAACGGCGGTGTTTTCGAACCGTTGTTAAATGAACAAGATGCCATAATTAGCGATGAATTGAATCATGCTTCAATCATCGACGGAGTTCGTTTGTGCAAAGCACAACGCATGCGTTACAAGCATAACAATATGGAAGAACTTGAAAAAGTTCTTATTGAAACGCAGCATCTTCGTCATAGGATGATCGTAACCGATGGCGTGTTCAGTATGGATGGCACAATTGCGCAACTGGATAAAATCTGCGATCTGGCTGACAAATACAAGGCACTTGTTATGATCGATGAATGTCATGCATCCGGTTTTATGGGCAAGACAGGAAGAGGAACACATGAGTATAGAAATGTAATGGGTCGTATAGATATTATTACCGGTACATTAGGGAAAGCCCTCGGCGGTGCTATGGGTGGATTTACAAGCGCCAAGAAAGAGGTCGTTGAAATTCTTCGTCAGCGTTCACGTCCATATTTATTTTCGAATTCACTTGCGCCGAGTATTGTTGGTGCATCGATTGCAGTAATTGATATGTTACAGGAAACCACAACACTCAGAGACAAGCTCTGGGAGAATACAAAATACTTCCGCGAGCAAATTACAAAGGCAGGTTTTGATATTAAGCCCGGTGAACATCCGATAGTTCCGATCATGTTGTACGAAGCCAAACTTGCACAGGATTTTGCTTCAAAACTTTTAGACGAAGGAATTTATGTCGTTGGATTTTTCTATCCTGTTGTTGCAAAAGGCAATGCACGTATTCGTGTCCAGATTTCTGCCGGACATGAACGCGCACATCTTGACAAAGCGATTGCTGCGTTTACCAAAATTGGAAAAGAGTTAGGAGTATTAAAATCCTGATTCAGGTTTTATGGTAAAGATTTATACAGATGGCAGTGCAAGAGGAAACCCCGGTCCGGGAGGATATGGAATTGTTTTGTTAAAGGGTGAACACAGAAAAGAACTTTCAGAAGGTTATCGTCATACTACTAATAACAGAATGGAATTGCTAAGCGTTGTTGTGGCGCTTGAAGCTTTAAAAAAAGAAGGCGAGCATGTAACCATCTATTCCGATTCGAAATACGTTGTTGATTCTGTTGAAAAGAAATGGGTGTTTGGCTGGGAGAAAAAGTATTTTTCCGGAAAAAAGAATCCCGATCTATGGATGCGCTTTTTAAGAATTTACAGAAAGCATCATGTGAAATTTGTCTGGGTAAAAGGTCATGCATCAAATGCTGAGAACAATCGATGCGATGAATTGGCGGTGGCTGCTTCATTTAAGAAGCCTTTGAAGGTTGATGTGGAGTATGAACGAATGGGGGATGCTGAGTAGTTTTTTTTAACACAGAGAAAGAGGAGAAAAAAAGGGAGAAAATAAAGAAATCTTTTTTTCTCCCTTTTTTTCTCCTTTTTCTCTATGTTAAATTTTTCAAGTGTTAATTAGTATGCAATCAAACTTCCACTACCTGAAATATTTTTCGTCAGCTTATACAAACTTCCCGTATAGTAAATATCCCCGGTATAAAGCAAAACAACATCCAGTTCACTATCAACATTGATCTTGCAATCGCCGGTGGTTGATGAACGGATGTAGAAAAGCTCTGTTCGTAATTCGGAAAAGTCGAGTGTGGCAACATCATTCATGTAAACAAAAGTAACATTTGCTTTTCCTTTTGCGTGAAAGTCGGCCCTTCCGATATTATTGTTGATGTAAATTTTGTTTGAGTTGAAAAGAAAGTTGTAACTGCCGGAAGCATTCCAGGAATCAAAAAGAAATTCTTCCGTTTTAATGGTGTCGGCACAGGTAAAATTTCCGGATCCATAGATCTCAACTTTTTCCGGATTGCGCATACCTATTTCGACAGTGTATTTATTACTGAAGCTGCGGGTCCAGTTGCACTTGTTATCATTTCGGATATAGAGTGTACCATTTTCTATTTCTGTAATGATACCATCGATCAAATGCTCACCGGCAGTTACTCTGATAAATGGAGTCGTGTCTGAATAGAGTATGACATCAACATTATCTTTCAGATTAAGATTTTTGAAAGACTCAGCCCGTCTTATCTGCGTGATCTCGTCACCTGTACTTTTCAGGCAATCAAACATGTGGTCTTTCGAACAGTTTGTGAATGAAAAAATGAGGAGTGTAAGGAGAATTAATTTACGCATGAATATTTTTGATGTTCCATTGTTTAGAATTTTTTTCCCATACCAAATTCAACAAAATCTGCTCTCGCATAATGTGTCTTTAGATTCATGCAAAGAAAGAAATTTTCGAAGTATTGGCGCACGCAAATTCTGTGATAAATATTTCCGTCTTCTTTCCATCTGCTATAGAGGTAGTGCCCCATATTAAAAAGTAAACCGGTTTTACCTACAGATACTTCTATTGCTCCAAAGATTCCTGCACGTACGTCATCTGAAAAACCTTTGAGCTCAGAATTCGAGTTTTTTAGTCGGGCAGAAAGAGAATTGTCATAAAATCCATCGATGCCAATTCCCCAATTACTTTTATTTCCAATGGAAGTCATTCTTGAAAAAGATATAACTCCTATATTATATTGTTTTCCTTCCGGCGGATAGATTTTTTTCAGTCCCGCTCCAATATATGCTATCCAGTTTGAGGATTTAGGTTTTAAGTCCGAGCGTGCACTGTTGATCGCTAATCGTTCACCGAAATAGCGGGTGTAAGCAAGATTTAAAGTAGCCACATTTATTCCAAGATTTGGAATGCTGTAAGAGCCATTTGAATAATGAGTGATGCCTGTACTGATTTCAAGGAGAGACAATTTGGATAAACGCTTTTCATAACGTAAGTCAAAATGAATTATGCCATTGAAGTGCGAGCCTATAGCTGCATTTTTGAAGTTGTCCGACGAATTAAAAGTTTTCTCTACCCAGCCTAATCCGATACCATATCGGAAGATAAATTTGTTGTCGGAATTTTTATTCAGCGGAAAATCAATGTAAGGATAAACTGCAAATCCATATCCGAGTTTGTCAGGACTGCCCAGATCGAAATACGCAAAAGTTATTCCGCGGTTTGGGTTAAGAAATTCCCGCTCCCATTCGTTTTTCCCTGAAGAAATTTTTGCCAGTGAGATCTCAAAACCTGAAATATGTTTTTCCTGAAGAGGAACTAATGCCGGCCGATGTGCAATCAGAAATCCATGATCACGACGTATACTCCAGGAGTATTTCCCAATTGTAGAATCAGAATCCGTAGCGGATATCTGATGAGTAAACAGAAGAAATATTGTGATAGCAACAAGCCGGAAACTCATTAATTAATCTTCTTTATGATATTTCTTTTGTTCTCAATATAAGTTTGCAAATAAGTCAGTTCTTGTGAAATGGCGTCTTTTGTCAAACCCGGATTCATTTCGAGCCAACGATTTTCGTTCTTGCTAAAACTTGAAGAAGCGGTTCCAAGTTTAGTTTGTGTATCTGATAAAACTTCTTCACAGATCTTTTTATAATAATCAAATGAGCTTCCCATAGCGTCTTTCGTTATAAGATCAACTGCAGATTTAATCGTTTTCAGATTATAATGATTTCCTGCATATTTTCCCAGGTCTTCAAGGATAGAAAATTTTTCCCAACGGTCAACAAATAAATATGCTCTCTTATAAACGTGGATGAAGTCTGCGGAGTCATTATTTGAATAATATGTAGAAAGTTTTGCCAGTACTTCACTGCTTGAATCCGCTTCAAGTTCAAGGGCTGCCTTCGCACCTTTCTCCGGATCTTTGTCTTTCAGATTATCGAAAGCCGAAGCAACAACAACATGTGATTTATCTTTCAGCAATTTTTCAAAAAGTGGAACGCACTCTTCAGCTTTGTAGTAAGTTTTTATCCTTTGAATTGCTGTACTACGGCAATCGGATGCCGGGTCGTTCATTGCAATATCAAACATTGTTTCTTTTATCGATGCAGGTTCATTCTGACAAATAATGCTGGCATATATCAGTGCATCCTGGCGAACAAGTTGTGCTGAATCTTTCAATGCTCTGCGAATCATATTTGACGCAGGTGAATTAATTTCCTGAACGAAACCAATCGTAGTCACTGCTTGCCCACGGTCACGTACATATTTTGAATGATCATACAAATAGATCGTTTCTTCTTCAGGTCGTTCTGTAGTAATCGTTCCTACGAGAGTTCTTTCTGCATCAACAGAAACAACTTTCGGTTTTTGATTCAAAGGAAATTCGAATTCCTGAGAGCTTTTTGTAAGAACAATTCTTTTTCTTTCAACAGAATTTTCAAAATAAAAATCAATATCAAGTGGTAGTTTATACAATGGACTTTTTGTGAGATCCTGGATCTGTTTGATCTTGATCGTTTCTTTTTTTGAAAGTTCATTCCATGAATACGAAACAGTCAGTTGTGGATGACCACCTTTGAAAAACCACTGATTAAAAAACCAATTCAGATCTTCACCGGTTACTTTTTCAAAAGCATGACGCAGGTTGTCAGCTTCAGCACTTGAAAACCGATTGTCGGTCAGATAAACATTCAGTCCTTTGAAGAATGCAGAGTCGCCGAGATAGCTTCGAAGCATATGCAAAATGTTTCCACCTTTATTATAGGAAATTCTGTCGTAAACATCTTCTGCATCGTCATATTGATACCGGATCAATGGCGGATCACTTTTTTCTGCAGCGCGGAAATAACTTCGCAGACTTTTGTTCAGATCGCTTTCGGCTTTTGTTTTGCCGTACTTGTATTCATTCCACAAATACTCAGAGTAATTTGCAAAGCCTTCGTTCAATGTAATATTGCTCCATGATTTACAGGTTACAAGATTGCCAAACCACTGATGAAAAAGTTCATGAGCAACATAATGTTCATAGTTGTCATCAATGTTTGAACCTTCATCTTGTTGCATATTCGTTCCATGAACAACAGCAGTCACATTTTCCATTGCTCCTGAAATATAATCATGCACAACGATCTGACTATACTTCTGCCAAGGATATGTAACGCCAAGAAGTTTTGAGAAGAACGTCATCATTTCAGGAGTATTTCCAAAAGCCAGCCGTGCATTTTTTTCATAGGGTGGATCAACATAGTAACTCACTTCAATTCCATTCCATTTGTCTTTGACAATTGCATAATCGCCAACGCCGATAAATACAAGGTAAGGAGCAGCAGGAAGATCATTCCGCCAGTGCCAGGTAAATGTTCCATTGTTATTATTGATCGTTTCAATCAATAATCCATTTGAAAGTGTTTTGAATGCAGAATCAACAGTGAGAAAAATTTCACTAGTCATTTTTTGTTCGGGAGATTCTACAGTTGGAAACCAGACCGAATTACTTTCTGTTTCGCCTTGCGTCCACAGTTGTGTTGGTCGACTGTCATCAATGCTATCCGGATCGACAAAGAAAAGGCCTTTGTCACTTTTAAAAGAAATGTTTCCCGGGATAACTGTTGATTCAGGTTTAGCGATGTATTCAATTGCGATTTTTATTTCTTCGTGTGAATAATAAATTCTGGGAAGTCTGATGATCAAAAGCGATTGATCATATGTATACTCCAATAGTTTTTTATTTTTCCCTGTGACCAAAGAAACATTCAGGATCGACATACTTCTTGCATTCAAAGTTATGCTGTCGCTTGGAAAAAAATGTTGCTTCAGAGTAATTTCCGCAAGACCTTTCAGCTCTTTTTCTTTCCACGATGGTGTAAGAAAAAGTGTTGTATTGATCAGATCGACACGTTTAGTATATGCTGATTTGTAATCCGGAATTGCATAAAGCTTTTTTTCTTTATTTTCATTTTTAACCGTTTGTTCAGCAGTTTTGCAGGAGGATATAATAAATCCAAGAGCAACAACATAGAGAAAGAGATTTCGCATAGTTCAAAGATAGAATTTGAATAAAAAGAAGCCATTTTATTTCAAATATTTAAGGACTTATTAAGGTTTAGAGCTAAAATTTTTACCTTTACTAGATGAATAGAGTCACAGTTGCCGATAAATCATTTAATGTAGAATCCGAAAACGGAAGTTTTTCTATTGATAACAAGGCATTTAATGCAGATGTGTTGGAATTCAGAGAAGGAAAGTTTCACATCCTTCAAGATAACAGATCGTATACTGCTGAAATAATTTCCTTTGACAAAGATGAGAAAACCTTTGAAATTAAAGTAAATAGCAACATTTATATTGTAAAAGTGCAGGATCGTTTCGACCAATTACTGAAGCAAATGGGTATTGACGCAACGGCCGGCAAAAAAGTTAACGACATAAAAGCCCCAATGCCAGGGATGGTTTTACAGGTCATGGTCGAAAGCGGACAGCAGATAAAAAAAGGAGACGCTATTGTAGTACTGGAAGCCATGAAAATGGAGAACATCTTAAAATCACCATCTGATGGTGTTGTGAAGACTGTAAAAGTGATAAAAGGAGATAAAGTTGAGAAGAATCAGGTAATGGTCTTTTTGGATTAAGTATGTCATTTCATGTAACAAAATAATTATTCTCCTTTTCCTCCCTTTTTTTCTTAGTGCTCTCCGTGTTTCAATTTTTAAGCATTATCGATGGATTTTTTAACATAGAGACAATGGAGAAAAAAAGGGAGAAAAAAAGAGGTTTGTTCTCCTTTTTCACAATTTTTAATTTCTATGCGCTATATTTTTTAAGCTCTAATATCATCAACTTAGTATTTAATACATCTGTCAAACTGTAATATTGAAGTCACTTTTGACTAAATTTAAAACAACTTTTCAGGTCCATTATTAGTAAAATATAAGAGAACAATTCAATTTAATCAGTGAATTGAAAAAAAATACTAGGCCAAATTTACTCATGCAAACGATCAGAATTTTCATCTTTGGAATTCTGTTTTTCCTTTTTTCAAATGGAAGAACAAATGCTCAGACTTTTTCAGGAACCGGCGGTTCAATTATTACGTTGACCGACACGTCGAGATTCAATATTGCTGTGAGTGGTTTGGCGAATCCGATCGATTTTACCTATGGACTCGAATCTGTGACCATAAATATTTCGCATACACAAGACAGAGACATCGATTGTTTTTTAGCTGCTCCTGACGGAACTCTTATCGAACTCACAACTGATAACGGAGGTACAGGCGATAATTATACAAATACAGTTTTCAAACATAGTGCAACGAATGCTATCACATCCGGAAGTGCGCCTTTTAATGGTACATATAAACCTGGGAGATCTCTGGCGCGTAAATAATAATCAAAGTGGAAATGGGCAGTGGCAGCTACGAGTGATTGACGATAATAACAATGGAGTTAGCGGTTCAGTTTCCAGTTGGAATGTGAAGTTCAGCAATGCACCGGCAATGACATTTATTTTTTCGCAATCGTCTTTGCCAATTGTGATCATCAATACAAATGGACAAACAATTCCTGATGATCCGAAGATAATTGCTGATATGAAAATTATCGACAATGGAATTGGAAACAGAAATCATCTGACAGACATTCCGAATAATTACAATGGAAAAATTGCAATAGAAATCAGAGGTTCCAGTTCTCAGATGTTTCCGAAAAAATCTTTTGGATTTGAAACACGTGATAACAGTGGGCTGATTGATCTTGATACTTCATTACTTGGAATGCCTTCTGAACACGACTGGATCCTGAGTGCAAATTATACAGATAAATCATTTTGCAGAAACGTTGTTTCCTATCAATTGGCAAATGAAATGGGTCACTATGCTGTGAGGACAAAATATGTTGATGTTGTTTTGAATGGACAGTATTGGGGGATCTATGTTTTTATGGAAAGTCTGAAACGTGATAAGAATCGTGTCGATATAAGTAAGCTTGAGCGGACAGAAACAACTGCGCCTGATATTACAGGCGGATACATTGTGAAGATCGATAAATCAACCGGTAGTGGTGGTGATGGCTGGACTTCTCCGTATGCGCCAATCAATCATTCAAACGGACAAGATGTTTTTATACAATACGATTATCCTTCTACAGATAGTATTGTTGCATCACAAAAAGCATATATAAAATCGTATGTCGATAGTTTTGAAAATGCATTAGCCGGACCGAATTTCCGTGATTCTGTTTTAGGATATGCAAAGTTCATCGGCAATGGCTCCTGGA
>ERZ795044.3668-NODE-3668-length-12846-cov-4.754671_pt1 | contig 12846 bp, 12 predicted proteins | sample MGYA00375128_ERZ795044 | MGnify/ENA primary metagenome ERZ795044 (study PRJEB30173, sample SAMN05720213) | anaerobic digester metagenome | isolation source: active sludge of municipal wastewater-treating anaerobic digesters | place: USA | collected 2014-12-22 ... | reverse complement strand
CTATTTCTCATCAGTCAGGGCTTTTGGCGGCGGCTTACGCGGCTTGCAACACTTTTTTGCTGGCGAGTTGGCTTGAAACGCCGGGACTTGCGGCGTTGGAGGCGGCGCTTGCCGGCGCTAAAGTCGTGATTACGGAAGAAGGTGCGACTCAGGAGTATTTCTCGGGCTATGCCACGTATGTGGCCCCGGATAAATTACGGGATATTCGTAAAAAGACGCTGGATGTCTATGAGAAGTCCGGAGACAGTAAGCTCAGGGAACATGTGCAGCAGAATTATTTGTGGGTCCATGCGGCACGCAAGACATTGGAAGGGTACCGCTTGCTGTATGAAAGGTATTGATTGAGAAACAGTGGAATTTTTCGATGAAAATTGGAATTGATATCCAAGCGGTACAGGGGCAGGTAACGGGGCTTGGCGTCTATGCGCGATGCTTGAGTCAGGCGATTCAGGATCTTGCGCCTCGGAATTTTGAGATCTCTTTTTTGTTGAAAGGGCAGGGGGCGCATTGGAATACTTTCCGCCGATTGTGGTGGGAGAATGTTGAGCGGTCGAAAGAAGTTATTCGGCAGGAGATAGAGTTACTGCATGTGCCTGCGTTCGCTCCGCCTTTGAAAAAGAAGTGCAGAGTGCTTGCGACGGTGCCGGATATCATTGGCTTAATTTTTCCGAACCAGCTGGGATGGCCCAGTCGTTTCTATTGGGGAAAGTGGTATCCCGAAATGATTCGGCGAGCGGATGCGCTCATTGCTATTTCCGAGAACACCAAAAAGGATGTGATGGCCCGGCTGGGTGTTTCGGAGAAGAAAATTCACGTGATTTATTTGTCAGGGCATGAACGTTTTTCCCGTGCGGTTGATGCGGAGAGATTCAAAAGGGTCAAGGCTCGTTTTGGTATTCGTGAGCAATACTTTATGACGGTGGGGACCATCGAACCCAGAAAGAATATTTTCCGGGTGGTGGAGGCGTATACGCGATTTTTGAAATCAAAGCCGGGCAGGAGGGCCGATTATCAGTTGGTTTTGGCCGGCTCGAAAGATTTTGCGCACGGGAGATTTTTTGAATCGTTATTGGGTTTGGGGATCGATCTTTCTCGTGTGATTTGCACGGGCTATGTTGCGGAGGAGGATCTCAATTGCCTTTATTCGGGGGCGACGGCGTTTGTTTTTCCGTCTCTTTACGAGGGGTTCGGAATTCCGGTTCTGGAAGCGATGGCTTCGGGAACTCCGGTTTTGGCGTCTCGCGCTTCTTCGGTCCCTGAGGTCGCGGGGGCTGCCGCCTACTATATAGATCCTCTTTCCGTTGACGATATTGCGGAGGGAATGCGGGTGATTTCGGAAGATTTGGATTTGAAGCGGGATTTAATTAGGAAAGGGTTTGAGCAAATTAAGAAATTTTCCTGGCAGAATATGGCCCGGCAGACATTGGAAGTTTACGAAAGGTTGGTTTGAGCATGCTGGCCAAAGAGCCTGATTTTAAAACCTTGCAGAAGGAATACGACCATCTTTTCAAAACGGATCCCATCCGGGACGAGGAAAGTGCTTACCGGTGGTTTGCGGAAACTATTATTTCGGAGAAAAAAGATGCGGCAAGGATTCTTGACATCGCCTGCGGAGGCGGTTTTTTTCTTTCGCAATTAAAATCTGTCATGGGAGAGAAAGTTGTCTTGGCTGGGATTGATATTTCGACGGAAGCGCTTCGCTTGGCTCGAAAAGAATGCCCCCAATCGGTTCATTTAAACGCGGTGGCCGAATGCGAACCTTTCAAGACGGAGAGTTTTGATATAATTTCCTGTCTCGGAAGTCTTGAGCACTTTCCCGATATCCCAAGGGCATTGCGGGAGATGAAACGAATTGCGGCTCGGAATGCCCGTATTTTCATCCTGGTTCCAAATATCTTTTGGTACAAGGATATCGTGTCGGTTTTGCTTCGTGGGGACCGTGTGGAACGAAATCAAATTTACGAAAGATTTGCGAGCCTCGGCGAATGGATTCGCTTAATCGAAGAGTGCGGGTTGAAAGTTTTAAAATCGGTGAAATACAACGGAATCGCCCAAAAAGCCTGGAAGCAGGCAATCAAAGACTGGGTGATTCCGTTGAGATTTTCGTATCATTTTCTCTTTATTTGCTCGGCAGAGTGAGCCTCCTGATAGGTGAAGGAGAACGTCTATGGTTGAATCTCTGAGTGAATTGAATAGACTTTGCCAAAAACCCCGTTACAAAGAGGTGGGGAATTGGATGGTTCGTCACCTGGTGAGGGATGCGGCTCTGCCCGTTACTTGGCTGCTTCTTCATACGCAGATAACGGCGAATCAAGTGACTTTGATCTCGCTTCTCGCGGGGATCGTCGGCGTTTCGCTATTAGCTTTCCCGTCTTCAGGTTTTTTCCTCGCGGGAGCCGTTTTGATGCAAACATGGTATTTGCTGGATCACGTGGACGGCCAGATTGCGCGTTATCGCAAAACGGCGTCGCTTACGGGACGATTTTTTGATTTTATGACGCATCATCTAATGCACGGCGTCGTTTTCTTTGGCTTGGGCGTTTTTTGTTTCCAAAATGGCAATCGCAACCTTTTTCCTCTTGTGTGGGGGTTTGTGGCCTCTCTCTCGGTTATGATGTTTAATCTAAGCTATGACGCGAAGTATAAAACATTTTTTGAACAGATTAGCCGCATGAAGCAGGTGGAAGTCTTTTCTTCCGTGGAAGGATGCCCTCTGCGGGCTTCTCAACCGGAAAAGAATTTTTGGAAAAAGGGATTTTCAATTGTTCATAAAGCCTGTGAAATTCATGTGCTAATGAATATCTTGACGGTTTCGGCTTTCTTGCAAACGGTTTTGGGGTGGTCATTAGACCTCCGGATTGCGCTTTTTGCATTTTACGGTATAGCCGTTCCCTTTGTTGCGATTACGAAAATCGCTTTCTGGATTGTTTGCCGCGAGATTGATGCAGAATTTGAATCCAATTTTCGCGAAATATCAGACAAATGAATTATTTTAAAACGGATTTTCAATGAGATACGCCTACAAAAGTGGTTTAGTGGGATTTCTGGCGGGTGCTTTTGACTTTTTGGGAAGCTTTTTATTTTTCTGGTTAAGATGTTTTCCGCCGCCGCAAAAATACGTAAGAATCCTTGTCGTTCGCATGGATCAGATCGGGGATGCGGTGATGGTCCTTCCGGCGATTCAGGCGTTGAAAGATCATTTCCCCGAATCTAAAATCGATTTTCTTGTTTCCTCGCCTGTTGTGCCGTTGGCATCAGCTCATCCTGCGGTCTCCCGGGTTTATGAGTTTAGGAATTCTTATTTTTCTCCGGGATTTTCTTGGGGGAGCGCGTTGAGGGAATGGCTGGGTTTCGCATGGATTTTCCGCAAGAACCGCTATGACCTTGCTATCGATTTCAGAGGAGATGTTCGCAATATCCTGCTGATTTTTCTTGCCGGGATTCCGCGACGAATCGGAAGGGGGCTCACCGGCGGAAAATTCCTGCTCACGGATTGTTTGGCGGAGATCCCAGGTGAGCATCAGATCGAAAAAAATCTCGATTGTGTAAGAATTCTGGGGTGTGAGACGAAAGAGACGGCGCCGAATATTTTTCTACCGGATTTTTTTCGAAAAGATTTTTCAACCAATTTTTACGATACGCTCAAAGATGCCGTGCGGCCCTGGATGGTGGTGCAGGCCGGGAGCGGATATCCGTCCAAAAGGTGGCCAGTCGGAAATTTTACCGAGTTGATTGGGCGTTGGCTTGAAGACAGCCGCGGAACCGTAGTTCTGATCGGTGGAAACGAAGAAACGGAATTGGGGCGCACGCTTGCGAAGCGGGGGATGCGTGTTGTGGATTTGACAGGGAAAACTTCTTTTGAAGAGTTGTGCGCTCTCGTTGATTCTGCGGATATTTTTGTCGGCAATGATTCCGGGCCCGCCCATATCGCCGCAGCGTTGGGGAGGCGTACGGTGGTTTTATTCAGTGGCACCAACGAATACGCGGCATGGGTACCGAGGGGATTGTTTGTCTCGGTTATCCGGCATGAGGTTTCTTGTGCGCCTTGCCATGAAAAAATTTGTCCGATGCCGCGCCATGACTGCATGGAGGGTATCTCTGTCGAGAAGGTTTTTCGATGCGTGAAAGGAATGATGAATGAAGCACGGAAATAGAATCGGGATCGACACCCGGATGATTCAGCATTCGGGGATTGGGACGTATCTCTCGAATCTGCTTCGGGAATTGCCGGCCTGTTTGCCTAAGGATTTGAGGGTGACGCTATTCGGGCGGAAGCGTCAGCTTGGCACTTTCGGGGACCGATTCCGGACGCAGGGATTCTCAAGCCCCATTTACGGTATTCCGGAGCAAATCGGTTTCTGGAGGCATACGGGAAAGGTTGATCTGTGGCACTCGCCTCATTTCAATGTGCCGTTGATTTGTAGGGCCCGTATGGTTGTTACCGTCCATGATTTGATTCCCTGGATTTTTGCCGGGAAATTTTTCTCAGAGGCAAAAAAACTGTATTTAGGAAAGATGATGGGTTCGATTCGCAAGCAGGCCTCGAAGATTATCGCGGTTTCCCGGCATACCCAAAACGACTTGATGCGTCATTTTGGCTTTTCAGAGGATAAAATCCGGGTGATTCATGAAGGGGTCAGCGAGGCTTTTTACCCCGTTCAGGATGACGAGGGAATTTACCGGTTGAACAAGCATTACGGCATTCCGGAAGGCATGAAATTTATTTTGTATGTGGGGCTTTTGAAGCCGCACAAAAATCTTGAAATTCTGATCCGGGCGGTAAGAAAACTCCGGCGGGAGAAAAAGATCGAAGAGAAATTGGTCGTCATCGGCCCCAAGGATAAAAAATATCCGCCGGAGTCGCGGGAACTTGCCTCGGTGGAATCGGATGAGGATTTGATTTATATTTCCCGTGTTGAATCCCGGGATCTCGCCATTTTTTATAATCAGGCAAGCTGTTTTGTTCAACCTTCTCTGTACGAAGGTTTTGGTCTCCCTGTGCTCGAGGCGATGTCCTGCGGGACGCCGGTGATTATTTCCGATCGTGCGTCGCTCCCCGAGATTGCCGGCGATGCCGCTTTGCAATTTGATGCGGAATCTTCCGGGGAGCTTGAAAAGCGGATTGTCGACATGTTGCAAAATGACGAACTCCGGGGGAGGCTGGCGGAGAAGGGAATTGAGCGGGCCCGGCAGTTCTCCTGGAGAAAAATGGCGGAGCAAACGTTGAATGTTTATCGGGAGGTGATGCAGTGATGAAAAGGATTGTTTCGAGGATTTTGCTTGGAATGGCTGCTCTTGTGGGGGCGATGATGGTCTATTTGGTCGCAACGGGACTTCCGCCGGAAATAGCGGGACATACGATTAAATTGAAAAATCTCAGGAAGCCTTTTATTTTCCTCCTGTTGCTTTTTGCGGGTGGAATTGCATTGGATACGGATGCGAGGGGTGGGGTTGCTAGGGGGAAAGATGCGGCGTTACGCTTTATTTCGCATCCGGCATCGGTGTGGCTGCTCGCGGGCGTATATGGTTTGCTTTTTCTCTGGCAGCAGCTTTCCGAGTATTTTGGTGTGAACATTAATTTTATTCCGTTTGGATTTTACGATTACATGCTGTACTACCTTTTTCAGGGCAAAGTGAATTTTACGGGGCTTTTGCACGAGTATTATCACTTGAATAACATTCTGATTTTTCTCGCGCCTTTGTGGCAATGTTTCCGGTCTCCTCTTTTTCTGACGGTTATTTATGGCTTTATTGCCAGTGCCGCGGCGATTCCGCTTTATGGGATTGCGCGACGGCGTTTTTCTGAGGCTTGGATTCCTTTTGTTGTTTGCTTGATCTATCTGAATTACCGTTACCTTCAGAATGTATTGCTGATGAATTTTTCTGTGGAGATTTTCTACCCTTTGTTTGTGTTTCTGGCGCTTTATTTTGCGATGCGGAAGTGGTGGTGGGCTTATTTTCTTTCTGTTTTTCTGGGATTAACGGTCAAAGAAGATTCGTTTCTCTATTTTTCCGCATTGGGCGTTCTGGTTTTCTTTATGAAAGACCGGAGGCAGGGGATCGCGACGGTTCTCGGATCGCTCATTTATTTCTTCCTGTTGATTCGGTGGTTTGTTCCTTATACCGAGAGCACAATCTTGCAAGGAGATCTTAGGAATTTCAGCGATCAAGGGGATTCGATGGCGGGGATAGCGAAGAACATTATTTCAAATCCCTCCTTAGTGTTTTTCTATCTTTTTGGAAGTTGGGCGAAATGGCGGACATTGATTAAGTTAGCGAGTCGCCTTATGTTTCTTCCTCTTTGTTCCCCATCGGTTTTTCTCATCTTGGTGCCTTTGTTTCCGTTATTTTTGCAAGGTGGTGGCGCAACTGAAAACTTTGTTGATCTTAGATTTCATTATGCGGCGGCGGTTATTCCGTTTGTCTTCATCGCTTTTGTGTTTGGTTTTTCAAATTTTGAAAAGAAATTGTCCCCGAAATGGAGGCGAGCCGTTCTTTTAGGGGTATGCTTTTTTTTGCTGCTTTTAAACGGGGGGAACTATGCAACGAAAAAAGTCACGAAGGAATCTCTTGAATCGATTGCTTGGGCACGAAGCATTCCTCCGGATGCCAATCTGGTGACTCACGGACATTTGCTTCCCTATATCGGTTATCGTAAGTATAATTACTACTTCGCCGTGCCTTTTGAGCGGGAAGATCATCCGGCGCATCAGCCTTTTTCCGAAGCGGATTATTATCTGATCGATTTGCATGTAAATTTGTACCCGATGGACGAAAATTATTTCAGAGAGAAGATTGAGGTGTTGGGACAGGATAATCGCTACGAGTTGGTCCGGCAAGAAGGGGAACGGTATCTCTTTAGGAGGAAGGATATTGGGAATGAGCGGAAACAATGACCCGGTGACGGGGCGGAAGATAACGGTGGTGATGCCCGCGTATAACGCGGCGAAAACGCTTCACGATACTTACGAGAAGATTCCGCGGGAGTTTGTAAGCGAAATTATCCTGGTGGACGACGCGAGTCATGACGATACCTATGACCACGCTTTGCGGCTCGGGCTTCATACGATTCGACACTATCATAACTTGGGTTACGGCGGGAATCAGAAGACCTGCTATACGGAGGCGTTGAAACGGGGCGCGGATGTGGTGGTGATGCTTCATCCGGACGGGCAGTATGATCCCGCTTTTTTAAAAGAAATAGTCGCTCCGATTATTGAAGGGAAGGCGGACGTTGTTTTGGGTTCCCGGATGTACTATCGCCGGAAAGCCCTCGAAGGGGGAATGCCGCTCTATAAATATGTGTCGAATACTTTTCTGACTGCGGCCGAGAATAGGGTTCTTCATAAGAGCCTTTCCGAATATCATACGGGCTATCGGGCCTATAGCCGGCATTTTCTGGAGTCCATTCCTTTTCTGAGGAATTCGAATGACTTTGTCTTCGATACGGAAATTTTGGTTCAGGCCGTTCATTTCGGGATGAGAATCGAAGAGATCCCGATTACGACCCGCTATTTCAAGGAAGCCTCCTCGGTTGATTTTAAGACGTCGCTTATTTATGGACTAAAGACGCTCGCTGTTTTGTTTAAATATCTTCTGCATCAGGCCCGAATTATTCGATGTCCACTGTTTCTTCCCTGAATCCTTTCGAGATTTTCTTTCAGGACTCCGTTTATCTCGAACTGAAGAATCATCTTTACAGCTATTTGCGGCGGAAAGATGAGATCAGGAAATTTCTCGCCGGGACGGGAGACGGGATTCTTCTGGAACTCGGTTCGGGAATTTCGCCGGTGACGGAGGTCGGCCCGAAGACTGTTTTTACGGATATTTCCTGGCAAGCGCTGGAATTCCTTCGGGTAAAGGAAAATATTAAGCGGGTGGCGGCAATGGATGCCGTGCGGATGGCCATCGGAACGGGCCGGATTTCGACCGTGGTTTGTTCGGAGGTCCTGGAACATATCCCGGACGATCAGTCGGCTCTTGAGGAAATCGCGAGAATTTTGAAACCCGGCGGGGTTCTGATTTTAACGGTTCCTCTGCACGCGTATTTGTATGCTTTTGACGATCGTTTTGTGAGCCATGAGAGGCGTTACCGGATGAGGAATTTAGCGGAATCTTTGCGGCGTTTGGGGTTTACCGGGTTCCGGTTTTCGAAAGTGATGGGACTTTTCGACAAGGCGGCAGCCCTGACGGCCATTCTGATTTTTTGGGCCATGGCGCCATTGATGAAGTCCCGGGAAAAGAAAGCAAACCGGCATGTGATTTTGAAATGGATCCTTCCGTTTTATAAGGCTCTGAACCGGATTTATTGCTTTCTGGTTAAATGGGAGGCCAAGATCTTTCCTCTTGCGCTCACGAATGTTATCTTGATTTCCTGCAGAAAGGCTGGACTGGCAGAGTGAATATCCTGATCGTTACGACACATCTGCGAACGGGCGGGATCACCCGCTATGTGTACAATCTTGCCAAGGGCCTGAAACAATCGGGGCACGATGTCTGGGTCGCTTCTTCGGGAGGTTTATGGGAGGAATCCCTGAAAGAGGCGGGAGTTCAATGTCTGGAAATTCCGCTCAATACCAAGTCCATTGTGTCACCGCGCGTTTTCCGGTCGTTTTTGACTTTGAGGCGTTTTTTGAAGACCCAACCGATGGATCTGATTCATTGCAATACGCGCGTGAGTCAGTTTTTGGGATTTTTGCTTTGGAAATTCACGAAAACTCCTTATGTTTGCACGTTCCACGGTTATTACAAACCCCGCTGGTCCCGGAGGATCCTGAAATGCGGGGGGAATCGTACGGTGGCTATCAGCCGTTCGGTTGCGGAACATTTGTCGGGAGATCTCGGGATTGATTCCCGCGGGATCCGGGTGGTTTACAACGGAGTCGATCTGAAGGGGTATAACGTCAAGCTCCCCCGCGATGAGATTCGTCGGAAATATCAGATTTCCGGGTCTCCCGTGATCGGAATTGTGGCAAGGCTTTCGGCGGAGAAGAATCACGCGATTTTGATCAGGGCTTTTCAGCGTTTATTAAGGGATTACCCCGACGCGGTGCTTCTGATTGCCGGGGCCGGCCGTCTTGAAAGGGAATTGAAGCGCTTTGTGGAACGCTTGGGTCTTGCGGAACGCGTGATTTTTCTCCGGGACGTGGCGATCCCGAATGTTTTTGCCGTTTTGGACGTTTTTGTGCTGGCTTCCATTAAAGAAGGCTTTGGGTTTGCCGTGGTGGAGGCCCAGTTGGTCGGAATTCCCGTGATTGTTTCCAGTGCCGGAGGGATTAAGGAGTTGGTGCAGGACAAGGTGACCGGGTTGGTTCTGCGCGATAATAAGAATGCGGATGAGCTGTGTGACGGGATTAAACTCTTGCTGAAAGATGTCCGGTTGAGGACGGAAATGGTCTCGCGGGCGCGGGAATATGCCCGGGAGATGTTTTCCCTCGAGAAAATGATTGAGGGAATGCTGCGCGTGTACGGCGAAATTGCGGGGAAAAATGAAATCTCTTAAAATCGCATTGGTCCATGACTGGCTGATTCATATGAGGGGCGGGGAACGGGTCCTCGAAGCGCTTCTTGAGATTTTTCCTCAAGCGGATATCTTTACTCTTTTTTGCGACCGGAGTAAATTGTCTCCGCGGTTTGAAGAGGTTCGCGTTAGGACTTCTTTCCTTTCGTTGTTTCCCGGAATCCGCCGCTATTATCGTTGGCTTTTGCCTTTGTTTCCGTTTGCGATCCGGACGTTCAATTTGAAAGGCTATGATGTGATCCTGTCGGTTAACCATTGTGTGGCCAAGGGAGTAAAAGTCCCTCCGGGCGCGCTTCATATCTGTTATTGCAATTCGCCGATGCGCTATGTTTGGGGATTCCGCGGTGAATATTTCGGGTCTTTCCCGTTTCTGCTTCGGAAAGTGATGAATTGGGTTTTGGATCGCCTCAAGCATTGGGACCTTAAGTCTAACGAGACGGTTCATTTTTTTATCGGGAATTCCGGGAATATCAGAAGCAAAATTAGGGATTTTTACGGCCGGGAGGCAGTTGCGGTTTATCCGCCGGTGGATACGCGGGGAATTTCATCTTCCGTAGCGGCCGTGCCGGGAGATTATTATTTGACGATTTCTGCTCTTGTTCCGTACAAGCGTATTGATCTGGTGATTGAGGCCTTTAACCGCTTAGGCTATCCTTTGATCGTGGCGGGAAACGGGCCGGAGTTTGCGAAGCTGAAGAAACTGGCGTCCGGCAATATCCGGTTTTTGGGGGTTGTGGAACAATCGGACTTGGGCCGGGTTTACGCGGGGGCAAAGGCCTTTGTTTTTGCCGCCGACGAAGATTTCGGGATTGTTCCGGTTGAGGCGCAGGCCTGCGGGAAGCCGGTCATCGCGTACGGAAAGGGGGGCGCGCTGGAGACGGTGACAAGTGAGACCGGAATATTCTTTAATGAACAGACGCCTGAAGCGCTGATTGAGGCCGTGAAGAAATTTGAGAGTTTGACTTTCGATCCCGCGGTGATTCGGGCCAATGCGGAGCGATTTGGGCGGGAAGTGTTTAAGGCGCGAATGACTCAGTTGGTCTCTTCTGTTTATCAAGCTTGGATTGAACATAAACCCATTGACAAAAATCTGATCGAAACCGCACAATAGAATTTATGTTAAGACGGCGCAACCCGAAATATTCGTTTGTCACGCTGGGAGTGGACGCTTTGGTGATTATCGGCGCCTACTTTTTGGCCTATTGGTTCCGGTTTTCAGGCCATTGGGTTTCCGTGACAGATATCCCTCCGTTTTTGGAATACGCCAAGGCGATTGTCCTGATCGTGCCGGTGATGATTTTTGTTTTCCGGAGCAATCACCTTTATTCCGTCAGGTCCCCTCTTTCGCTGATGGACGAGTTTTTTGCCGTGATCCGCGCTACCAGTCTTTTGTTTTTGATCGTTATGGCCATGACGTTTGCGTACCGGGAATTCAGCTATTCCAGGATTGTGATTTTGATTGCCTGGTGTTTTTCGATCGTTTCCGTTCTCCTGGAACGGTTTGTAATCCGAAAGGCGGAGGCCTTCGAGAAGGCGAGAAAACGGGACGTGAACCGGCTTTTGATTTTGGGGATTAACCGGAACGCACGGAAGCTGATCGAACGGATTCAGGCGAGTCCCCGGTATGATTATAAAATCATCGGCATCTTGGCCCAGCAAAAGCACGACGGGGAAAAACATCTCGAAAGTTTACCGATTTTGGGGGCTTTGGAGGATTTTGACCGGGTGGTGGAGGAGTGCGGGATTACGGAAGTGGTCCTGACTGAACCGAATTTTCCCCGTGAGAAAACCACGGAACTCATGCTGAAATGCGAAAGCCGGATGATCGGGTTCCGCTTGGTGGCGGATTTTTACGGGATGGTGACGAGTTGTGTGGATATCGAATATGTGGGAGATGTTCCTCTCCTGGGCCTCAAGGAACTGCCCTTGGATGATGTCTGGAACGGGATTACCAAAAGGAGCTTTGATCTCGTTTTGTCCGCGGCGGCGCTGATTTTGCTTTTCCCTTTGATGGCGCTGATCGGACTGATTGTCAAATTAAGCGACGGCGGGCCGATTTTCTACGGGCAGGAGCGCGTGGGGCAGGACGGGGAAAGTTTTAACCTGTATAAATTCAGGACAATGAAACCGGACGCGGAAGCCCAAACGGGGCCGGTATGGGCCAAGGAGAAGGATGACCGGGTGACGCTTGCCGGGAAGATTTTGAGACGGCTGAATTTGGACGAACTGCCTCAGATCTGGAATGTATTCAGAGGAGACATGAGCTTGGTGGGCCCGCGTCCGGAACGTCCCCATTTTGTGGATCAGTTCCGAGAAATGATACCTCGGTATATGGCCCGCCACAAAATCAAGTCCGGGATTACCGGATGGGCGCAGGTCAACGGGCTCAGGGGGAATACCTCTCTCAAGGAACGGATTAAATACGATGTCTATTACATGGAGAACTGGTCGCTATTCCTTGATTTTAAGATTTTGGTCAGGACATTCACCGCTTTCAAAAATGCCTATTGATTCCGATGAAAAGTGATCTTTTTCTGAGCCGTATCGCGGAAATTTCCGTCTACGTGTTCTTTGCCTGCTTTCCGTTTTCGAGGGCCCTCATTGAGATCAGCTCAATCACCGCGATCGTCGCCTGGCTTTTGGCGAAAATTATCCGCAGGGAATGGCCCCGGGTTTTCGCGGACCGGACATTGATTTTTCTGGCCCTGTTTTTCGTGCTCTCGCTCGCGTCAGTGTTTATTTCCCAATACTCCGGGCAGAGCATTCGCGGAATTGTTCGTGCGGCCCGGCAGATCCTTTTTTTTCTCGCAGTCTGGGACCTCTTTTCGGAGAAGAAAAAACTCGCCGGTTTTATGACCGTCAGTTTTGTTCTGTTTCTTGCCATGATGTTTGACGGGTTTTATCAAATGGGCGCGGGAAAGGACCTTTTCCGGGGGTGGCCGGTCGGGTACGTCAGCACGAATTTGCGCATTACGGGGCCGTTTGGGGACCACGGTTTTTGGGGCGCTTATCTGGCGGTGTGGGGGCTATTGGGGCTGGGATTCCTTTTTGTCCGCAATTCGGTGACGGGCCGGGAGAAAATATTTTTGGGACTGATGACAACTCTTTCCTTCTTTTTCATATTCCATACCCAAGCGAGGACGGTGTGGGTTTCGTTCGCGGCAGGCCTTGCTTTTTTGGCGCTGGTCCGCGGGAGAAAGTGGGTTTTATTGTGTCTGGCCGTAGCGGCCGTGGTCGGTGTTTTGGTCTTGCCCCGCAATATGATTATTCATGAGGATGCGGAAAGGAAGGAGCAGTCTCTGGTGGAACGGTTTGTTCTGTGGGAT
>ERZ795044.3666-NODE-3666-length-12847-cov-6.166745_pt1 | contig 12847 bp, 13 predicted proteins | sample MGYA00375128_ERZ795044 | MGnify/ENA primary metagenome ERZ795044 (study PRJEB30173, sample SAMN05720213) | anaerobic digester metagenome | isolation source: active sludge of municipal wastewater-treating anaerobic digesters | place: USA | collected 2014-12-22 ... | reverse complement strand
CAGCTCGACTGGGACCGCCGCCTGCTGCCCGACGCGATGCTGTGGGTCAGCCACCGGGGCCGCCGCCACGCGCCGTGGAACGGCCGTCATCTCGCGCTCGGCATCGAGCCGGTGAACGGCGTCTTCGACCTCGGCCGCGTCGCCGAACCGCCCGCCGGCCACGCGCTCGCCGCCCGCCGAGGGCTGGCGCTTCAGCCCGGCGCGCCGACGTTGCTGCACTACCGGCTTGCGGGACTGCCGACCTGAACGCCGCGATCGGGAAAGTCCGCTGCAGTCGCGGCGGGCGCGCTGCCTAGACTCACACGCGCACCGCGAACGGCGCCGCGCCTCGAGGAGAACCCCATGGAAGACTGGATGAAGGACGTGCCCGGCACGGTGCTGCAGACCCAGCGCATGCTGCGCCAGACCGTGCCCGACCTGGCCGGGCGCTACGCGGCGCTCGACGCCGCGCTGCGCGACGAGGTCCGTGCCGTGCGCGCCGAACAGGCGGCCGGCGGCGCGGTGCCGCAGGTCGCGTTCGCCGACGTGGCCGAGGGCCGGGTCGACGCCGACACCGTGGCGCGCATCAAGCGCCGCGGCTGCGTCGTCATCCGCCAGGTGTTCGACCGCGCCCAGGTCGACGACTGGAACGCCGAGGTCGTGCGCTACATCGACGACATCCGCTACCTCGAGCGCATGAAGGACAAGGCCGGGCTCGACAAGTACTTCAGCACGCTGGCGTCGAGCCGGCCGCAGATCTTCAGCCTGTACTGGTCGAAGCCGCAGATGCAGGCGCGCCAGCATCCGCACCAGGCGGCCGCGCGCGCCTGGCTGAACCGGCTGTGGACCTTCGAGAAACACGGCGTGCGCTACTTCGACCCCGACCGGCAGTTCAACTACGCCGACCGCATCCGCCGCCGCGAGGCGGGCGACGCGACGCTCGGCCTGTCGCCGCACTCCGACGGCGGCTCGGTCGAGCGCTGGTGCGAGCCGACCTTCCGCTTCGTCTACCGCGAGGTCTTCGAGGGCGACCCGCTCGCCTTCGACCCCTTCGACGCCGAGGGCCGTACGGTCACGCGCGAGATCCCGTCGCCGGCGGTGTGCTCGGCGTTCCGCACCTTCCAGGGCTGGACCGCGCTGACGCGCCAGGGCCCGGGCGACGGCACGCTGCGCCTGGTGCCGGTGGCCAAGACCACGCCGTGGATGTTGCTGCGCGCGCTGCAGCCCGACGTGCCCGCGGGCGACCTGTGCGGCGCCCAGCCCGGACGCGCGCTCGGCGCGTCGGCGCAATGGCACCAGACGCTGCTCGACGGGCTGGTGTCGATCCCGCAGATGGAGCCGGGCGACACGATCTGGTGGCACAGCGACGTCATCCACGCGGTCGAAGACAAGCACGGCGGCAGCGGCTACAGCAACGTCATCTACATCGGCGCGGCGCCCTGGTGCGCGAAGAACGAGGCCTTCGCGAAGAAGCAGGCCGCCGCCTTCGTCGAGGGCCGCAGCAGCCCCGACTTCGCGCCCGAGGACTACGAGCTCGGCTTCGCCGGCCGCGCGATGCCCGACGACCTCACGCCGCTGGGCCGGCGCCAGATGGGCCTGGAGCCCTGGAACTGACACGCCATGAGCTTCGAGACGCACCCCGACTTCCGCACGCCCGCCTTCCTGATCGGCCATGTGCGCCACACGCTGTCGTTCTACGAAGGCCGGGCGCTCGACCCGTCGGGCGGCTTCTTCCACTTCTTCAAGGACGACGGCACGGTCTACGACCGGCGCACGCGCCACCTCGTCAGCAGCACGCGCTTCGTGTTCAACCACGCGATGGCGTACCGCCGCTTCGGCCGTCCCGAAGACCAGGCCGCGGCGCGCCACGGCCTGCGCTTCCTGCACGACGCCCACGCGCAGCCGCAGGGCGGCTACGCCTGGCAGATCGACTGGGACGGCCGGCGCGCCACGGTGCAGGACGGCACGAACCACTGCTACGGCCTGGCCTTCGTGCTGCTGGCGCATGCCCATGCGCTGATGGCCGGCATCGACGAGGCCCGCGCCGGCCTGGCGGCGACCGACGCGCTGATGGAGCAGCGCTTCTGGGAGCCGGCCCACGGCCTGTACGCCGACGAGGCCACGCCCGACTGGCGGGTCGGCCCCTACCGCGGCCAGAACGCCAACATGCATTCCTGCGAGGCGATGATCGCCGCCTACGACGCGACGAAGGACGAGCGCTACCTGCAGCGCGCGCTGACGCTGGCCGAATCGGTCACCGGGCGGCAGGCGGCGCAGGCCGACGGGCTGGTGTGGGAGCACTACCACGCCGACTGGTCGGTCGACTGGGACTACAACCGCAACGACAAGACCAACATCTTCCGCCCCTGGGGCTTCCAGACCGGCCACCTGACCGAATGGGCCAAGCTGCTGATGCAGCTCGAGGCGCACCTGCCCGAGTCCGCACGGCCGGCCTGGCTGCTGCCACGCGCGCGCCACTTCTTCGACACCGCGATGGCGCGCGGCTGGGACGCGGCCCACGGCGGCCTGGTCTACGGCTTCGGTCCGGACGGCGCGGTGTGCGACGGCGACAAGTACTTCTGGGTGCAGGCCGAGAGCTTTGCCGCCGCCGCGCTGCTGGCGCTGCGCAGCGGCGATCCGTCGTACTGGACCTGGTACGACCGCATCTGGGACTACGCGTGGCGGCATTTCGTCGACCACGAGCATGGCGCGTGGTACCGCATCCTCGCGCCCGACAACGCCAAGCTCAGCGACGAGAAGAGCCCGGCCGGCAAGACCGACTACCACACGATGGGCGCCTGCCACGACGTGCTGCGGGGCCTGAAGGCCTGACGACGGAGCCCCACCCGACATGAACCCGAACCCCGACCTCGAACGTCTCGCCCTCCAGGAAGAGCGCCTGCAGTTCGACCACTTCGGCAACGACCGCGCCTGGGCGCTGGGCCTGGCACTGAAGGCGATGGCCGAAGCCCGCGGCGTCTCGGTCGCGATCGAGGTCCGGCTCGCGCGCGAGACGGTGTTCTTCTACGCGATGCCGGGCACCGCGCCGACGAACGCCGACTGGGCACGGCGCAAGCGCAACAGCGTCGAGCTGCTGCACCGCAGTTCGTACCGCATCGGCCTCGAACTGCAGCGCGACGGCGGCACGCTCGAAGACCGCATGGGCCTGCCGCTGCGCGACCACGCCAGCCACGGCGGCGCCTTTCCGCTGCGCCTGGCCGGCACGGGCTGCGTCGGCTGCGTCACGGTGTCGGGGCTGCCGCAGCGCGACGATCACGCGATGGTGGTCGAAGCGCTGGCCGCGATGGCCGGGCTGCCCTTGGCGGGCCTGGCGCTCGATTGACCTGGATCATCAAATTATTTGATTTCTCACGACAAACCCGCCCGTCGAACCCGCCGCGACCGGCGCCTATTCTTCGTTCCGTGTGCAAGACCTTCCGCGACTGACGCGGTCGCCCTCGAAACAACGGAGCGTTGAAGATGATCGATACCCTGAAGACCCCCCTGGTGCTGGTTGGCCGCGTGCTGCTGGCGCTGATGTTCATCCTGGCCGGCTTCGGCAAGCTGACCGACATCTCCGGCACCGCCGGCTACATCGCCAGCGGCGGCCTGCCGATGGGCGCGGTGCTGGCCGTGATCGTCGGCCTGCTCGAGCTGTTCGGCGGCCTGGCCATCGCGGTGGGCTTCCAGGCCCGCTGGGCGGCCCTGGCCCTGGGCCTGTTCACGATCGCCGCCAGCCTGCTGTTCCACCAGTTCTGGGCGGCCCCGGCCGACCAGGCCTTCGTCCAGCAGCTGATGTTCATGAAGAACCTGTCGGTCGCCGGCGGCCTGTTCATCGTCGCCGCGCTCGGTGCCGGCCCGGTCAGCGTCGACGCCCGCGGCAGCCAGCCGTCGATGGCCCGCGCCTGACCCCGCGGCGGCGCCCGCCGGCGCCGCCCGGTTGCCCCGAACGACCCGCGCGCCCCTGGGCCCGCGGGTCGTTCTCCGTTTGTGCCACAGTGTCGGGCCGCCCCCGGACCCACGACCATGCAACTGCTCTTCGTCGCCGACCCGCTGGAACACTTCAAGCCCTACAAGGACAGCACCTACGCGATGATGCGCGAGGCGCAGCGCCGCGGGCACCACGTGCTGGCCTGCGAGCCGCAGCAGCTGTTCTGGCAGTCGGGCGGCCGGGTCGGCGCCCACGTGCGCGAGATCGAGCTCACCGGCGACCTGCACCACTGGTTCAAGTCGAAGCCGCACGCACCGGCCACGCGGCCGGTGGCGCTCGCCGACGTCGGCGCGGTGCTGATGCGCAAGGACCCGCCTTTCGACAGCGAGTACTTCTACGCCACGCACCTGCTGCAGCAGGCGGCCCGCGAAGGCGCGCAGGTCTTCAACCGCCCGGCAGCGCTGCGCGACCACCCCGAGAAGCTCGCGATCCTCGAGTTCCCGCAGTACATCGGGCCGACCCTGGTGACGCGCGACGAGGCCGACGTGAAGCGCTTTCACGCCGAGCACCGCGACATCATCCTGAAGCCGCTGGACGGCATGGGCGGCATGGGCATCTTCCGCGTCGGCCACGACGGCCTGAACCTGGGCAGCATCACCGAGACGCTGAACCGCGGCGGCAGCACGACGCTGATGGTGCAGAAGTTCCTGCCCGAGATCGCCCAGGGCGACAAGCGCATCCTCGTGATCGACGGCGAGCCGGTGCCCTTCTCGCTGGCGCGCATCCCGCAGGGCAGCGAGGTGCGCGGCAACCTCGCGGCCGGCGGCAAGGGCGTGGCGCAGCCGCTGTCGGCGCGCGACCGCGAGATCGCCGAGGCGATCGGCCCGGTGCTCGCGAAACGCGGCCTGCTGCTCGTCGGGCTGGACGTGATCGGCGACTGCCTCACCGAGATCAACGTGACGAGCCCGACCTGCTTCCAGGAGATCCACCAGCAGGCCGGTTTCGACGTCGCGAAGATGTTCGTCGACGCGCTCGAGCGCCACCTGCCCGCGGCGCAGTGACGCCGGGCGGGGCTCAGACGTTCTCGGGCGTGTAGAGCTCGAAGGGCAGCGTCAGCGCCGCCGTCTCCACCGCGGGGCCGCCGGGCTCCAGCGCACGCAGCATCGCCTCGATCGCGGTCTCGGCGACGCGCTGCACCGGGGTGCCGATGACGAGGTCGATGACGCCGTCGATCAGTGCGTCGCGCCGGTCGGGCATCAGCTCGTTGCACACGGTGACGACGGGGCGCGGCAGGACCTCCTCGCGCAGCGCGCGGATCACGCCGCTGGTGCCGCCGCCGGCGACATAGATCGCCACCAGGTCCGCATGGCGGGCGAGCATCGCCTGCGTGGCCTCGAAGGCGAGCTGCGCGTCCTCGAGGTTCACCTGCGTGTCGAGCACGCGCAGGCCGGGCACGTGCTCGCGCAGGTAGGCACGGAAGCTGATCTCGCGCATCTCCTGCCCGAGGTAGCGGTGGCTGCCGACGAACACGCCGACCGTGCCCTCGCCCGGGCTCAGCCGGCGGATCGCCCAGCCCGCGGTGCGACCGACCTTGCGCTGGTCCACGCCGATGCAGCCGGCGCGGTGCGGCGTGCTCAGGTCCGACAGCAGCGTGAACACCGGCTTGCCCTGTGCCGCCAGCGTTTCCACCGCCGCGGTGACGTGCGGATGGTCGACCGCGACCGCGGCCACCGCGTCGACCTCCTTGCCCAGCGCCAGCAGCTGCGCCGCGATGGCCGCGGGCTCGAGGGCATCCATGTACTCGACGACCGCCACGCAGTTCACCGGTGCGCGGCGTGCCGCCGCCGCCGAGACCGCGCGCCCGAAGGCCGCATAGAACGAATCGGCGCGCTTCTGCAGGCAGAAGCCGAGCGTGCGCATCGGTGCGCGCTCGCTCACGCGCTCGCGCATCAGTGCCGCGCCGTGGTAGCCGATGCGCTCGGCCGCGGCGATGACGCGCAACGCGGTTGCCTCGCGCACCGGCAGGCGGCTGTTGAGCACCCGGTCGACGGTCGCGGTGCTGACGCCGGCGGCCTCGGCCACCGCGGCCAGCGTGGGCCGCCGGCTCATGGCGAACCCCGAGACGGAGCGCTCCGGGCGCGAGCTTCTGCAATCAATGATGGATCCATGAGTGCCACGCTGATGTTATTTGATAGCAATTGATCGCGATCGATTGCACGACCGTCCCCGTGCATCCTAGCATTCACTCCCGTCGTCGAGCCCAGGTTCCTCCGAGTCGATGATGTAAATCCATCAGGAGATGATGCCCCATGAACAGCACCACGCACCCCGCCACGGCCTCGCGCAGCGCCGACGACTACCGCCTGGTCGGCGGCGCCGGCGACCAGGCGCAGGCCGCCGGCCTGGTCAATGCCGGCTGGTACAAGTGCGCCGTGCCGCGCCCGGTGATGAAGGAGCTGATGCAGCGCCAGGACGCCCGCGGCATCCGCGACACGCTGCTGTGGTACGCCCTGATCCTGGGCAGCGGCGTGCTGGCCTGGCAGTCGCTCGGCACCGCCTGGGCGCTGCCCGCCTTCCTGCTGTACGGCACGCTGTACTGCAGCCCGGCCGACTCGCGCTGGCACGAGGCCGGGCACGGCACCCCGTTCAAGACCCGCTGGATGAGCGACCTGCTGTACCAGCTCGCCTCGTTCCAGGTCTTCCGCCGCCCGACGGTCTGGCGCTGGAGCCACGCGCGGCACCACACCGACACGCTGGTCGTCGGCCGCGACCCGGAGATCGCGGCGCAGGTGCCGACGAACTGGCCGCGGCTGCTGGCGAGCTTCGTCGGGCTGCCGCAGGTGCTGGGCGAGATCCCGAAGCTGCTGAACAACGCGCTCGGGCGGCTCGGCGACGAGGAGAAGACCTTCATCCCCGAGAGCGAATGGCCGAAGGTCGTGCGCGAGGCGCGCGCGTGGGTCGTGATCTACGCCGTGCTGATCGGCGCCTGCATCGCCGCGGGCACGGCGGTGCCGCTGCTGTTCATCGGCCTGCCCAGTCTGTACGGCGCCTGGCTGTACGTGTTCACCGGCCTGACCCAGCATGCGGGCCTGCCCGAGAACGTGACCGACCACCGCCAGAACTGCCGCACGGTCCACATGAACCCGGTGTTGCGCTTCCTGTACTGGAACATGAACTACCACGTCGAGCACCACATGTTCCCGATGGTGCCGTTCCACGCGCTGCCCCGGCTGCACGCGGCCATCCAGGCGGACACGCCGCCGGCCTATCCGAGCACCGTGGCGGCGTACGCGGAGATCGTGCCGGCGCTGCTGCGCCAGACGCGCGACCCGTCCTACCACGTGGTGCGCCCGCTGCCGCAGGCGAACTGAGACCTTCCGAACCCCAAGACAGGAGACAGACGATGAGCACATGGATCGAAGTCGGCCCGCTCGACGACATCGACGACGAGGACGTGAAGCGTTTCGACCACGGCGGCAGGACCTACGCCGTCTACCACGTCGACGGCCGGGTCTACGCCAGCGACGGCCTGTGCACGCACGAGCACGTGCACCTGTGCGACGGCCTGGTGATGGAGCACGTGATCGAATGCCCGAAGCACAACGGGCGCTTCGACATCCGCGATGGCCGCCCGCTGGGCGCGCCGGTGTGCGTGGCGCTCAAGACCTACCCGGCCAAGGTCGAGGGCGGCACGGTGTACGTCCAGGTCTGAACGAAAGACGTCCCCCGGCCGCGCGAGCGGGCCGGGGGACGGCTTCAACCGCCGCGGGTCGCACGCGGGACGCGCGCGACCACGGCGCTGGCCGACTCGGCGGGCTTCACGCCAGCCAGCGACGCGAAGCTCTCGCCGCTGGCCGACATGAAGACGCCGAGCACGCCGCTGATCACGGCGACGCTGGCCACGAAGGCGGCCACCGCGGCGGCCGCACGCGCCTTCATCGAAGGCGGGGAGTAGCGGATTTCGGTCATGGAACGGTCCTCCGGGTGACCACGCCTGCATCGATCGAACCGCGCCGCCCCGGCGTGTGGAGGGCGGCATCGGGGCTTCACTTCGGCTGTGCCCGAGCGCGGGCATCCCGTCGGATGAGGTGGCCCGCTGCACGGGGCCCGAAGGCCACGCCCATCCCGGCTCGCCCCCACCTGACCTGGCGATGCCGGTGTGCAAGGGCACACCCGAAGTGAAGCGCTTCCGGCCGGAACCGGAAACCGTCATCGGAAAGACAAGGTGCAGGGCCCAAAGACAAGGGCCCGGAACCTTGCGGTGTCCGGGCCCCGAGGGGAGCGGCGACGCCTCAGCGTCGGCCCCCTCCGGAGTCCGGGACGAAGGACACGAAGGACGAGGAAAGACCGCGTCGCATCGCGTGCGCGCCCTGGCCACCGCCGAGGGCGGTGACGCGTGCCGGGCAGGCGTGGGTGCTGGTGTTCACGGCGGTCCTTTCGTGGGCAAGGGGCGCCGGTCGATTCGACCTTGGAGCGCAATGTAAATACTCTTTACCCCTGCGTCAAGCGTCCGCGACAATGGAGCTTCCTCAGATTTGCGCACGCGCCACAGCCGCGGCGCAGCGACCCGCAGCCCCTCCGTGAGCGACCTCAGCCAGACCCGACGACGCAACGCGCTCGCGTTGTTCCAGGCCTATGCCGAGCGCGCGCTCGCCGCCGGTGCGCCACCCAAGGGGCTCGAACAGGCCTTTGCCGCGCAGATGGCGATCTCGCCGAGCATGTGGAGCCAGATCAAGGGCTCGCGCTCGATCGGCGACAAGCTCGCGCGCCAGCTCGAGCACCATGCCGGCCGGCCGCCGGGCTGGCTCGACGAAGCGCGCGAACCCGCCACGCCCACGCCCGCCGAGCGCGCCTTCGCCGAGCTGGCGATGGCGGCCTGGCACGCGACCCACAGCGCCGGACGGCGGGCGCTGCGCCAGCAGCTGCAGGCCATCGTCGACGGCGCCGAGCCCGCAGCGCCGGCGCGCGCGCGGCGCGCGGCCGGCGCGTCCTGAGTCAGAGCAGCGACTTCAGCTTGACGCCCGGATCGGCGAGTGCGGCCGGGTCGGGGTGCGCGTTGCGCTCGACGAGCATGCGCGCGAGCTTCAGCTCGCGCGCGACCGCGCTCACAGGTCCGAAGCCGCTGACGCCGACCACGCGGCCCGAGGCGTCGACGTGGAAGTGCACTTCGGCCGCCTCGCCCAGCGCACGCGTGATGCGCGTGGCGCCGAGCGCGGGTTCGCCCGCGACCTGCAGCTGGTGGTCGTACTGGTCGGACCAGAACCACGGACAGTCCGCGTAAGGCTCGTGCGCGCCGAGCATGTTGCGCGCGGCGGTGCGCGCCTGCGTCTCGGCGTTGTGCCAGGTCTCCTGGCGGATCGGTTCGCCGGTGCAGCGGCTCGGGAACTCGGCGACGTCGCCGGCGGCGTAGACGCCCGGCGCCGAGGTCTGGAGCTCGGCATCGACGAGCACGCCGCGGTTCACCGCCAGGCCCGCGGCGCGCGCGAGCTCGGTCGCCGGCTCGATGCCGACGCCCACGACCACGGTGTCGGCGAGCTGCTCGCGGCCGTCGGCCAGCTGCACCGCCAGGCGGCCGTCGTCGCGCGCGGCGATGGCCACCGGCGCCACGCCGAGCTCGACGGTGACCCCGCGCGCACGGTGCAGCGCGAGCACGTGTACGCCCACCGACTCGGGCACCGCGCGGCCGAGCAGGCGCGGCGCGCCCTCGATCACCGTGACCTCGCAGCCGCGCGCACGCGCCGAAGCCGCGACCTCCAGGCCGATGAAGCCGCCGCCGACGATCACCAGCCGCGCACCCGGCACGAGGCGCGGCGCCAGCGCGGCGGCGTCGTCGAGCGTGCGCAGGCCGAGCACGCCGGGCGCATCGGCGCCGGGAATGCTCAGGCGCCGCAGGTGGCCCCCGGTGGCCAGCAGCAGCGCCGCGTAGCCCAGGCGCCGGCCATCGGCGAGCACGAGTTCGCGCGCTGCCGGGTCGATCGAAGCGACGCGCGCGATCAGGTGCTCGACTCGGTCGTCGGCCCAGGCCGACTCGGGCCGCAGCGCACACTGCGCGGCGTCCTGCTCGCCGGTGAGCAGCGCCTTCGACAGCGGCGGGCGTTCGTAGGGACGGTGCGGCTCGGCGCCGATCATCACCAGGCGGCCGGCGTAGCCGGCTTCGCGCAGCGCCTGCGCGGCACGGCCGCCGACGTGGCCGGCGCCGACGATCACCATCGGGCGTTCGGTGTTCATGGGTGTTCGGGCAGTCCGGAAGTGGCGGCCCCACGCGGGAGGCGATGCCCGGATTCTAGGAAGGCGCCCCGAAGAATGCAAAACATTTTCTATTCTCGTTTATACCGGGAAACGAACTTTCAGTCACGTCGCAGCCCATCGTGGCGCCTCGTTAGAATCCGATTTCCATTCCCGCAGGGCGAGCACCGTGGCAACCGCAGCACCGAAGATGACCGTCGACCAGCTGCTCAAGCGCATCTCGGAGGAGTACGAGGGCCTGTCGAGGCAGCTCAAGGTGATCGGCCGCCACGTCGAGCAGCATCGCGACCACCTCGGCCTCGAAGGCATCCAGGAGGTCGCCGCGCAGTGCGAGGTGCAGCCCTCGGCGGTGGTGCGCTTCGCGAAGCACTTCGGCTTTTCGGGCTTCACCGAGATGCAGCGCATCTTCCGCGAGGGCCTGGCGCGGCAGATCGCTCCGAGCCGCAACTACAAGACGCGCATCCGCGAGGTGATCGAATCGGGCGCCGGCAGCCTGTCGCCGGCGGAGATCGCGCACGAGTTCCTGGCCGGCAGCATTGCCGGCATGCAGGAGCTGCAGAACGGACTGCACGCGCCCAGCTTCAAGAAAGCGGTGGACCTGCTCGCCGACGCCGACGCGATCTGGATCGCCGGCTCGCGCCGCTCGTTCCCGATCGCGGCCTACCTCGACTACGCGCTGCAGCACACCGACAAGCGCATCGGCCTGGTCACCGCGCTGGGCAGCATGCACCAGGGCCAGATGCGTTCGGTGCGCAAGGGCGACGTGCTGATCGCGATCTCGTACACGCCCTATGCCGAAGAGACGCTGGAAGTTGCGCTGGCGGCCGTGGCGCGCGGCGCGCGGCTGCTGGCCATCACCGACAGCCGCATGAGCCCGCTGGCGCGCGAGGCGCAGGTCGCGCTGATCGTGCAGGACAGCGCGACCTTCGGCTTCCGCGCGCTGACCAGCACGATGGGCCTGGCGCAGAGCCTGTTCATCGCGCTGGCCTACCGGCTCGAACTGCCGTACCGGCCGACGACGGGCGCGGCCGACACGACCAGCCCCTGAGGGTCGGCGCGCTTCAGCCGGCGGCGCAGGCGTCGCCGGATGCGCCCAGCTTGAACACCGCGACCAGCCGCACCAGGCGATCGGCCTGCTCGCGCACGCTGCGCGCCGCGGCCGCGCTCTCCTCGACCAGCGAGGTGTTGCGCTGCGTGGCCCGGTCCATCTCGGCCACCGATCGGCCGACCTGGCCGACACCGGCGCTCTGCTCGACGCTGGCCGAACTGATCTCGCCGACGATGTCGGTCACGCGCCGGATCGAACCGACGATCTCGCCCATGGTCCGGCCCGCGGCGTCGACCAGCAAGCTGCCCTCGTGCACGCGTTCGACGCTGGCGGCGATCAGCCCCTTGATCTCGCGCGCCGCCTCGGCCGAACGCCCGGCGAGGCTGCGCACCTCGCCGGCGACGACCGCGAAGCCGCGGCCCTGCTCGCCGGCACGGGCGGCCTCGACGGCGGCGTTCAGCGCGAGGATGTTGGTCTGGAAGGCGATGCCGTCGATCACCGCGATGATGTCGGCGATGCGGCGCGAGCTCTCGTCGATGCCGCGCATGGTCTGCACGACCTGGCCGACCACCTCGCCGCCCTTGACGGCGATCGACGAGGCGCCCTGGGCGAGCTGGTCCGCCTGGCGGGCGTTGTCGGCATTGGTGCGCACGGTCGCGCCGAGCTGCTCCATGGTCGCGGCCGTCTGCTGCAGGGCGCCGGCCTGCTGCTCGGTGCGCCCGGACAGGTCCTCGTTGCCGTGGGCGATCTGCGCGCTGGCCGCCGCCAGGCCCTCGGCGTTGCGCTTCACCTGCGTCACGATGTCGGCAAAGCTGTGGCGCATGCGGCTCATGGCCTCGAGCAGGCGCATCGCCTCGTGGTTGCCGTGCGGGCGGATCACCACCGTCAGGTCGCCCTGGGCGAGCCGGTCGGCCACCTCGACGGCGTGGTCGACGGGTTCGATCATGCGGCGCGCCAGGCCCAGCGCCAGCCCGGCCATCGCGAGCGTGGCGATCGCGCAGGCAACGGCAATGACTGCGGTGGTGCGGGTGACGCTGGCCTTCGCGGCCTCGTCGATGGTCTGCGCCGTGGTCTCGATCGCGCCGGACATCTCGGCCATCTGCGTCTCGAGCACCTCGAATTGCTGCTGGAAGCCGGGCAATCCCTTCTCGGCCGCGACCAGGTCCTCGGCCGCCACCCGGGCCGCCTGCTCGGCGGCGTCGATGTACGTCCTGACCTTCGGCAGGGTTTGCGCGACGACCGCAACCGTCGGCTCGGGCAGGCGCAGTCCCTGGATCTCGTCGAGCGCCTTGCGGAAGTTCGCCGCATGCTCCTGGAGGTCCTTGCGCGCCTCGGCGACGCGTGCCGCGTCACCCTCGTGAGCGCCCAGCATCGCCATCAGCACGTCGGATCGCACGGCGTCGTGCATCATGTCGGCGTCCTGGCTGGCGCGCAGCGCAGAACCCGCCGCGATGGCCGCATCCAGGCTCTCCGACAACCGCGAGGCGGCCAACGTGGCGATGCCGCCCACGCCACCGGCAAACAGGGCCCCGGCCAGGCCCAGCGCGACGATCTGCGTGCGCAGTTTCATGATGGTGACTCGCGCCGGGTCGCGCCGCGCTCAGCCCGGCAGGTAGGGCACGACGGGCAGGTTCTCGACGCAG
>ERZ795044.3664-NODE-3664-length-12853-cov-17.712533_pt1 | contig 12853 bp, 7 predicted proteins | sample MGYA00375128_ERZ795044 | MGnify/ENA primary metagenome ERZ795044 (study PRJEB30173, sample SAMN05720213) | anaerobic digester metagenome | isolation source: active sludge of municipal wastewater-treating anaerobic digesters | place: USA | collected 2014-12-22 ... | reverse complement strand
GAGCATGTGGATCAGCGCGCCGCCATCGACGCCATCCACGTTCGCCTTGCTGCCCACCACCAGCGCGACGCCGCCGAAGCCGAGCGCGAGCCCGGCCCACTGCCGCGCCGATACCCGCTCGCCGAGCAGCGCGCCGGCCAGTGCGGCGGTGAGCAGCGGCTGCATGCCCACCACCAGCGCCGATATGCCCGCCGGCAGCCCGCGGTGGATCGACATGAACACGCCACCCAGGTACAGCGCCTGCACCAGCACGCCGGTGACGCCGATATGCAGCGCCTCGCGCGGGCTGGCCGGCCAGGGCGCGCGCATCGCCAGCGCGAGCAGGCTCATCAGAGCGATCACCAGCACGTAGCGGCTGCTCAGGAAGGTGAGTGGCTCGGCGTAGGGCAGGCCGAACTTGGCGCCGATGAAGCCGGTGCTCCACAGCAGCACGAACAGCAGCGGCGTCAGGCGGGTGAGCAGGGGCGGAGTCGGCATCGCGGTGGGTCCGTGAAAAACAAAAAGCGGCGCCGGGCGCCGCTTTCCTGGGGGCAGTCGGGAGAGCTTACTCGTCGAATTCGGCGGAGGTGTACACCTCCTGCACGTCGTCCAGGCCTTCGAGCGCGTCGAGCAGCTTCTGCATGCGCGCGGCCTCGTCGCCGGCGAGCTCGATGACGTTCTCCGGCTTCATCGTGACCTCGCCGAACTCGGCGGTGAAGCCGGCCTTTTCCAGCGCTTCCTTGATGGTGGTGAACTCCCACGGGCCCGTGATGACCTCGATCGAGCCGTCGTCGTTGGTGACGACGTCTTCGGCGCCGGCTTCGAGCGCGGCTTCCATCAGCGCGTCCTCGCTGGTGCCGGGGGCGAACAGGAGCTGGCCGCAGTGCTTGAACTGGAAGGACACGCAGCCGTCGGTGCCCATGTTGCCGCCGTACTTGGAGAAGGCGTGGCGCACGTCGGCCACGGTGCGGGTCTTGTTGTCGGTGAGGCAGTCGACCATCACCGCCGAGCCGCCGATGCCGTAGCCTTCGTAGCGGATCTCCTCGTAGCTCACGCCCTCGAGCTCGCCGGTGCCCTTCTTGATCGCGTTGTCGATCTTGTCCTTGGGCATGTTGACGCCCTTGGCCTTGTCGACCGCCAGGCGCAGGCGCGGGTTGAAGCCGGGATCACCTCCGCCCATCTTGGCGGCGACGGTGATCTCCTTCGCCAGCTTGGAGAATGCCGCACCGCGCTTTTCGTCCTGACGACCCTTGCGGTGCTGGATGTTGGCCCATTTCGAGTGACCCGCCATATTGGAACCTCTGTGCTGCCCGAGCGATTGAAGAGGCGCGCATTATAGCGCCCGCTCCGTGTGTGCGCCTCGGGTGCAGCGGGCGCCACCGCGACGTAGGAGCGACGCAAGTCGCGATCGGAGGTTTCTGCGGCGCTGGCGCGGATTTCATGCGCTGCAATCGCGACTTGCGTCGCTCCCACGAAGAACCACCGCGCCTGCGGGGGCCATGGGAGGCCGCGGGCGGGGCTGCTAAACTCGGCGCATTCCGAACCGAATCCCGAGGAGCATGAAATGGCCGACCCGATGCTGATCGCGCGCGCGCACGACAAGGACCAGTTCAAGGACATCTGCCTGCTGCCGCGCCTGTCCAACCGCCACGGCCTCATCACCGGCGCCACCGGCACCGGCAAGACGGTGACCCTGCAGAAGCTCGCCGAATCCTTCGCCCATATCGGCGTGCCGGTGTTCGTCGCCGACATCAAGGGCGACCTCTCCGGCATCGGCGCCGCGGGCGTCAGGTCCGACAAGCTGATGCAGCGCCTGGCCGCAATCGGCATCGACGACTACACCCCGCGTGCCAACACGGTGGTGTTCTGGGACGTGTTCGGCGAGCAGGGCCATCCGGTGCGCGCCACCATCTCCGACATGGGCCCGCTCTTGATCGCGCGCCTGCTCAACCTCAACGACACCCAGACCGGCGTGCTCACGCTGGTGTTCAAGATCGCCGACGACAACGGCATGCTGCTGCTCGACCTCAAGGACCTGCGCGCGATGGTCCAGTACGTGGGCGAGAACGCGAAGAGCTTCACCACCGAGTACGGCAACATCTCCAGCGCCTCGATCGGTGCCATCCAGCGCAACCTGCTGGCGCTGGAAGAGCAGGGCGGCGACGTGTTCTTCGGCGAGCCGATGCTCGACATCAATGACCTGATGCAGACCGACGCCGACGGCCGCGGCGTGATCAACGTGCTGGCCGCCGACAAGCTCTACCACTCGCCCAAGCTCTACTCCACCTTCCTGCTGTGGATGCTGTCCGAGCTCTTCGAGCAGCTGCCCGAGGTCGGCGACCCCGACAAGCCGAAGATGGTGTTCTTCTTCGACGAGGCCCACCTGCTGTTCAACGACGCGCCCAAGGCGCTGATCGAGAAGATCGAGCAGGTGGTGCGCCTGATCCGCTCCAAGGGCGTGGGCGTGTATTTCGTCACCCAGAACCCGCTCGACGTGCCCGACACCGTGCTCGGCCAGCTCGGCAACCGCGTCCAGCACGCGCTGCGCGCCTTCACCCCGCGCGACCAGAAGGCGGTGAAGACCGCCGCCGACACCATGCGCCCCAACCCGGCCTTCGACGCCGTGGCGGCGATCACCGAGCTCGGCGTGGGCGAGGCGCTGATCTCCTTCCTCGACGAAAAAGGCCGGCCGCAGATCACCGAGCGCTGCAACGTCATCGCGCCCGATTCGCGCCTCGGCCCGCTCGAGCCCGCCGAGCGCCGGGCGGCGATCGCCGGCTCGGTGATCTACGGCCACTACGAGAAGGCGGTCGACCGCGAATCCGCCTACGAGCTGCTCAAGGCCAGCGCCGCGACCAAGGCCGCGGTCGAGGCCGGCCGCGCGGCGGCGAAGGAGGTCGGCGGCGAGGATACCGGCAGTGTGGTCAGCGACATCCTCTTCGGCGCCACCGGCCCGCGTGGCGGCAAGCGCGACGGACTGGTGCAGATCGCCGCCAAGACGGTCACGCGCACCATCGGCAGCAGCCTGGGGCGGCAGATCGTGCGCGGGATATTGGGCTCGCTGCTGGGCGGCAAGCGCTGAAGGGGACGGGAGGGAGATTGCATCCCTTCCAGCGGCCGCGCGGGCAAGCGCCGCGCGCCGCGGTGTCCATTACCGGATCGCGACTTGCGTCGCTCCTACAGGCGCCTTCGGGAGCGCGGCGGTCTCGTAGGAGCGACGCAAGTCGCGATCCCGCGCTTCAGCGCTGCCGCGGCCGATTCGCGCCGCGCGCAGGCCGGTTCCCGACGCCTCACGGAAAGCACCGCATCTGCCCCTGCACCACCACGCAGCTGCGGTTGCGGCCGGCTTGCTTGGCGCGGTAGAGGGCGCGATCGGCGGCATTGACGAGCGCGTCGGTCTCGGTCATGCCGACCTCGCGGGTGGCCACGCCGATGCTCACCGAGGTCTGTATTTCCGTTTCGCCGGCCTGGATGCGCAGGCGCTCGACCATGCGGCGCAGGCGCTCGGCGGCCTGGACCGCCGCCTTGAGGTCGGTGTTCGGGCAGATCACGAGGAATTCCTCGCCACCCATGCGGCACATGCTGTCGTCCTTGCGCGCCGAGTGCTGGATGGCCTGGGCGACGTCGCGCAGCACGGTGTCGCCCACCGCGTGGCCGTGGCTGTCGTTGATGCGCTTGAAGTGGTCGATGTCGAGCATCATCACCGACAGCGGCTGTTCGAAGCGGCTGGAGGCGGCCCAGGCCTTGGCGAGCGCGTTCATGCCCGAGCGGCGGTTGGGCAGGTTGGTGAGCAGGTCGGTCATCGCCGCGTGGGCGAGGCGGCGGTTGCTGATCGCCAGCTCGGCCGCGAACTGCTTGAGCTGGGCACGGTCGCGCTCCCACGCCTCGAGCAGCTGCACGTAGTGCCGGGCGGCGCGCAGACGCGCGCGCAGGGTGCGCACGTTGACCGGCTTCACCAGGAAATCGTCCACCCCGGCCTCGAAGGCCTCGCTCACCTCGTCCTCGTTTTCATGCCCGGTGAGCATGATCAGGTACATGGTCTGCCCCCACTCGGTCGCGCGCAGCGCACGCGCGAGGTCCAGCCCGTCCATGCCCGGCATCATCCAGTCGGTGACGACGATCTGCGGCTGGGTCTCGACCGCCAGCGCAAGCGCCTCGCGACCGTTGTTGGCGCACACCACCGCGTGGCCGAGCGCCCCGGACAGCACGCCCTCCATCATGCAGCGCGTGGTGGGGTCGTCGTCGACCAGCAGCACGCGCAGCGCCGCCGCGCCATCGCTCTTCTCGTCGCGCATCGCGTGCGCCGCCGACATGTGCGCGAACGAGGGCAGCGCCGAGGCCGGCACGCGCAGCAGCTCGCCCCAAGTGCGCCACTGCTGCACCAGGTCGTCCACCGTGGCGCCGAGCTGTTCGGCGTCGAGGCCGATCCTGCCCCCGAGCAGCAGCAACTCGGCGGTGCAGGCGTTGCGTTCGCTTTCGCCGGCGAGACCGAGGTCGGCGATGCGGCGCGCAAGGTAGAAGAGATGTACCAGCTGGTAGGGCCGTGAGCCGCGCGAGAAGCCGGAGCTTTCAGGGTCCTCGTGGTGGTAGATCGGCTCGATCAGCGCGCCGGGGATGCCCCACTCGCCGAGCAGCGCGGCGGTGAGCTCGTTGTGATCGGTCTGCAGGTGCTCCTGCTCGAGCGCCACCAGGCTGCGCGCGGCGCCGTCCTGGCCGTCGAGCAGGCGGCCGTACTCGACCGGATAGACGGTGGCGAGCGAGAGCCGGCCCACCTGGGCGAGCAGGCCGCAGGCGAAGAGCTCCTCGCTCGAGCCGACCCCCGTCATGTTGCTGAACCTCTGCATCGCCAGCCCCATCAGCAGCGAATGCGACCAGAAGCTTTGGTAGTCGAACTGTCCGCAGGGCCCGTTCTGGTACTGGTCCACCAGCGAGAAGCCGAGCGCGAGGTTGCGCACCGTGCCCATGCCCAGGCGCATGATCGCCTCGGTGACCGAGGCCACCGGCCGTCCGCCACCGTGCGCCGCCGAGTTGGCCTGGCGAATCAGGCGGCTCGCCAGCGCCGGGTCGGTCTGCGCGATGCGCGCCACTTCGGCGATCGTGGCGTCGTCCTTGCGGCACAGTTCGAGGATCGCCAGCGCGACTCCTTTCGGACTGGGGAGTTCGCCGTTCAGGGGAATGTGTTCGAGGGTTTTCATCGGGGGTACGGCCGGGCGCGGGACCAGCCTGATAAGATACCCGATTCGGGCGTCAGCCAATATGCAGGAATGGAGTGGGGAGCTGAAAAGGTCGTGGATCCTCGTCGGTTGAAGCTGGCCGTGCTGGGCCTCGGCGTGCTGCTCGCGTTCCCGCCCGAGGCTGGCGCCGCGCAGGACGACCTGACCGCGCTGCCCTTCGAGGAGTTGCTGCTGCGCGATTTCGTGTCCGCGTCGCGGCTCGCACGCCAGGTGAGCGACTCGCCCGCGGCGGTGGCGATCGTCACCGCCGACGACATCCGCGCCTACGGCTACCGCACGCTGGCCGACGTCATCAACGGCATGCGCGGCCTGTACACCACCGACGAGCGCACCTACCACTACATGGGCGGGCGCAGCTTCGGCGACGTCGAGGACTACGCCGGCCGCGTGATGCTGCTGATCGACGGCTACGCGGTGCAGGACAACCTCTTCGACCAGGCCTACATCGACGAATCCGGCCTGATCGACCTGGAACTGGTCGATCGCGTCGAGTACGTGCCGGGAACCGGCTCGGTGACCTACGGCAACAACGCGCTGCTCGGCATCCTCAATGTCGTCACCCGGCGCGGGCGCGACTTCGACGGTGCGCGCGTGTCGGCGGAGATCTCCAGCCGCGGCGCCAGCCGCCAGCGCGCCACCTGGGGCAAGCATTTCAACAACGGCGCCGAGGTCCTGCTCTCGGCCTCGACGCTCGACGTCGATGGCCGCAACCTGTACTTCCCCGCCTACGACACGCCCGCGACCAACTTCGGCGTGGCCGAGGGGCTCGACGGCGAGCGTAACCAGCGCGTGTTCGGAAAGCTGTCGTGGTCGGGCTGGACCGTTCAGGCGGCGTGGGTGGAGCGCGAGAAGAGCGTACCCACGAACCCCTCCGCATACACCGCCTTCAACACCCCGTTCCCGACGCGCGACGAGAGCGCCTTCCTCGGGGTGCGCTACGAGACCGACCTCGGTCTGCAGCTGTATTCCTCGTCCAGTCTGATGTTAGGACGCTACGCCTACTGGAACCAGCGCGAATACGCCCTCGACGAGGACGGCGAGTACGACGACGGCGAGAAGTACGGCGTGCGCGACTACCACGGCGCGTGGTGGCGCTTCGACCAGAAGTTCGTCGGGCGCTGGTTCGTCGACCACACGCTGGTGTTCGGCGCGGAGCTGCGCGACGACCACCGCCAGTCCTTCGACCGCCGCTTCCTCTCGCCCGCCGGCGAAGTCACGGATCGTGACGACGGCGAGCTTTCGCGCCGCACCTTCAGTCTCTACGTCGCCGACGACTACCGGCTGAACCAGCAGTGGACGCTCAACCTGGGCGTGCGTCACGACGACGCCGACGATCTCGACGGCAACCTCAGCCCGCGTGCCGCGTTGATCTGGCAGCAGGATCCGGCGACGACCTGGAAGGCTTCGTACAGCGAGGCCTTCAAGATGCCCAACGCCAACGACCGCTGGACGTCCGACGACACGGCCGTCCCCGAGTACGTCGCCGCCACCGAGCTCGTGCTGCAGCGCCAGCTCGCGCCGCACACGCGCTTCACCGGCTCCCTGTACCGCTACCGGCGCAGCGACCTGCCGATCGAGAACGCGGACGGGGACGAGGTTCCCGAGGGAAGCAGCCGCGCGCGCGGCGTCGAGACCGAGATCGAGCATGTCTGGGAGCGCGGGGCGCGTGCGCGCGCCAGCGTGGCCTGGCAGCGCTCGCGCGATGTGTACGGGCGCGACGCGGTCAACTCGCCCGACCTGCTCGGCAAGCTCGCCTTCACCTTCCTGCTGCCGGGCGAGGCGCTGCGTGCCGGCCTCGAGACGCAATATCTCGGCCCGCGCCTGACCCGCGAGCGGCGCATGCTGGGCGGGGTGACGCTTTCCAATCTGACCCTGTCCACCGAGCGCGACTGGCATGGCCTGTCGGCCTCGCTGAGCGTGCGCAACCTGTTCGATCGTGACTACGAGACCGTGTCGGGCTTCGACTGGCGGCCCGGTGACGTGGCACAGGACGGCCTGCGCATGGACGGGCGCAGCGTCTGGCTGCAGGTCGGGTACGCGCTATGAGCGCACGCAACCTGTTTTTCGGGCTCGCGCTGGCGACTTCGCAGGGCGTGCTCGCACAGGCGTTGCCCGAGTTCGACCTCAAGGCCACCTACGCCTACAACTTCGCCGTGCTCACGCAGTGGCCGCCGGCGACGCGCGCGAGCTTCAACTTCTGCGTCTATGGGGACGACGGCGTGGCCGAGGCGATGCGCCGGCTGCAGGGCAAGTCCGTGCATGGGCGCAGCGTGGCGGTGGCGCGGCTTGGTGCGCTGACCGCGATCCGTGACTGCGACCTGCTTTACGTCGGCAGGGACGAGGCGCCCAGCCTGCCACACATCGCAGCCTTGCTCGGCGATGCGCCGGTGCTGACCGTGACCGACGCAACGCAGCCGCAACCGGTCGCGGTGGTGATCGTGCCCGAGGGCCGGCGCCTGGCCTTCGAGATCGATGTCGAGCGCAGCCGCCGTGCCGGGCTCAAGCCCAGCGCGGCGCTGCTCGGGCTCGCGCGCAACCTGCGCCAGCCGCTCAACTGAAGTCGATGCGGAACTGGGTGCCGCGCGCCGGCGGCCACCTGCGCGAGGCCAGCGCTTCGAGCTCCGCGGCCGGCACCGCGCGGCTGAACAGGTAGCCCTGCAGGCTGTCGGCCTCGAGCTCGCCGAGCAGCTCGGCCTGCGCCGCGGTCTCGACGCCCTCGGCCGTGATGCGGAAGCCCAGGTGACGTGCGAGCGCGAGGATCGCGCGCACGATCGCGTGGTTGTCGACGTCGTCGGGCAGGCCGCTGACGAAGCTGCGGTCGATCTTCAGCTTGTCCAGCGGCAGGCGCTTGAGGCAGCTCAGTGACGAGTACCCGGTGCCGAAGTCGTCGAGTGCGATGCCGATCCCGAGCGTGCGCAGTGCGGCCAGCGTGGCATGGGTGTCGGCATCGTCGGCCATCAGCGCACTCTCGGTGATCTCGAGCTCCAGCCGTTCGGCGGGCAGGTCACTGTCGGCGAGGGCCTCGCGGATCCTGTCGAGCAGCCCGCTGGCGCGGAACTGCACCGGCGACAGATTGACCGCGACGCGCAGGTCGAGCCCGCGGCGCTGCCATTGTGCTGCGTCATGGCAGGCGCGACGCAGCACCCAGGAGCCGATGGCGTCGATCAGGCCGCATTCCTCGGCGAAGGGGATGAACTCGAGCGGCGGCACCAGCCTGCCGTCGGGCGTCTGCCAGCGCACCAGGGCCTCGACGGTGGCGATACTGCCGTCGCGCACCTCCACCTGCGGCTGGTACATCAGCACGAGCTCGTCGTGGGCGAGCGCGCGGCGAAGCCCGGCCTCGAGTTCCACGCGATGCACCGCCTCGGCGGTCAGCGCAGGGTTGTAGTAGCGGCAGCCGTTGCGTCCGTTGGCCTTGGCGTCGTACATCGCGATGTCGGCGTGCTTGATCAGCGTGGCGGCGTCCTCGCCGTCGTCCGGGAAGACGGCGATGCCGACGCTGGTGGTGACGCAGAGCTCCTGGCCCTCGATCGCGAATGGAGCGCATATGCTGGCGCGGATGCGCTCGGCGATCGCCAGCGCGTCGTCCGGTCGGGAGATCGTCGGCAGCAGCACGGTGAATTCGTCGCCGCCGAGGCGAGCGAATTCGGCCGTGCCCATGCGATCAGTGTCGTGCGCCACGATGTCGCCCGGGCGGGTGATCGCACGCAGGCGCTCGGCGGCCTGCTGCAGCAGGGCGTCCCCTGCAGCGTGGCCGAGGGTGTCGTTGATGCTCTTGAAACGGTCCAGATCAAGGAAGAGCACCGCCAGGCGCCACTTGTTCTGAAGGGCGCGGCGGATCTCGCGCTCGAGCCGCTCCAGGAAGCTGCGCCGGTTCGCCAGCCCGGTCAGGCTGTCGAAATAGGCGAGGTGGTGGATGCGGGTCTCATACTCCTTGCGCTCGGTGATGTCGCGCAGCAGGCAGAGGGCCTCGCCGTCGTCGATTGCGCTCACCCGTGCTTCCTGGTGGCAGGGGCGTCCGGTCCGACACGCGAGAGGAAAATCCACCGTGCTCGGCTGCCGGCTGCGGCGGGCCTCGTCGAGCGCTTGCGCGAGCAGCGTCGCCACCTCGTGCGGATAGGCTTCGGCCAGGGTCTGGCCGACCGCCGGCATGCAGCAGCTGGGCACGCCGGTCGGGGCTGCGCGCAGCTCGACGATGCGGTCGGCCGCGTCGAGGCGCAGCAGGGTGTCGGGGAAGGCGTCGAGCATGGCCGCGTTGCGCGCGTTGGCCATGCGCAGCGCGGTGGCGGCGCGGGTGGCGCGCAGCACGTAGCGGACGCGGTGGCCAAGAAGCGGCCAGCTGATCGGCTTGGCGACGAAGTCGGTCGCGCCGGCCTCGAAGGCGGCCTCGATCGATGCGGTGTCGTCCATGCCGGTGACCATCACGATCGGCAGCGCGTCGCCACAGCGGCGGCGCAGCTCGCGGCAGACCGCGTAGCCGTCCAGGCGCGGCATTTCCACGTCGAGCAGCACCATGTCGAAGGTGGCGTGCGCGAAGGCCTGCAAGGCCTCCTCGCCATCCTCGGCGACGGCGACCTCGAAGCCGCTCTTGCCGAGCGCGGCTTGCATCAGCAGGCGTGCGGTCGGATCGTCGTCGGCGACCAGGATGCGAGTCGAGCTCATCGACCGAACTCCTCGATCAGGGCATGGATGGCGTCGAGCGTGCGCGCATGCTCGGTGCGCAGCGCGGCGAGGCCGGCGCGCGCGTCGTCGATCCGGCCGTCCTTGCCGAGGCTCTCGAAGTCCTTGAGCAGGGTCGCGAGGCGTCTGGCGCCGACGTTCCCCGCGCTCGACTTGAGGCTGTGCGCGGCGCGACGCAGTCCCGCGGCGTCGCCGGCGGCGGTGGCGCGCTCGATCTCGGCGAAGGGGGGGGCGCTGCTCTCGGCATAGACGCGGAGGATGCGCGCGGCGAGTGCCATGCCGCCGTCGGGGTCGAGCTCGCGGAACTGCTCGATGAAGGTCCGATCGATCGCCGCCTCTGTCACCTCGGTCGCCTCGGCTTCGGTCGCGGCGTCGCAAGGCGTCGCCGGCGCGCTCGCGGGCGTTGCCGCCATCCAGCGCTGCAGGGTGGATTGGAGCTGCTCGAGCGCGTAGGGCTTGGCGAGAAAATCGTCCATGCCGGCCGCCAGGCAGCGTTCGCGGTTGCCTTCCATGACGTTGGCGGTGAGCGCGACGATCGGTACGCGCGGTGCGTGCTCCGATGCGCGGATTGCCGCGCTCGCCTCGTAGCCGTCCAGCACCGGCATGTGGCAGTCCATCAGGATCAGGTCGAAGGCTTCGGTCGCAGCCAGCTTCACTGCCTCTTCGCCGTCGTTGGCGACACGAACCGCGATGCCGAGCTTGGCGAGCATTGCGAGGCCGACCTGCTGGTTCACCGGGTTGTCCTCGGCCAGCAGCACGCGCCCGCCGCGCGTCGGTCGCCACTCGTCCGCAACTGCGGTGGCCGCTGCCACTGCGTCCACAGCGCGCAATGCGCTGCATAGAACCTCGAACAGCTCGGCCTGGCGGATCGGCTTGTGCACGCAGCGCAGGATGCCGGCGCGTTCGCGCTCGCGCACGCTGGCGCTGGAGTAGCTCGATGTCAGCACCACCAGGCGCACGCCGGCGAGCGCCGGGTTGGCGCGGATCGCGGTGGCCAGCTGCAAGCCGTCCATGTGCGGCATGTGCATGTCGAGTACGGCGAGCTCGAAACCCTCGCCGGCCGTGGCGGCGCGTGCGAGCCGATCCAGCGCGCCCGCGCCGTCGGCAGAGCATTCCACCTGCATGCCCCAGCCGTGGAGCTGGCGCAGCAGGATCTCGCGGTTGGTGGCATTGTCATCCACGACGAGGGCGTGCACACGCTCGAGCGCGACGTCGCAGCGCAGGGCTTCGGCGGTGCTTTGCCCCGCCGGCAGGCACAGGTCGATATGGAAGCAGGCGCCCGCTCCGGGCCGGCTGTCGACACCGATCTCGCCGCCCATCAGGCCCACCAGGCGGCGGCAGATCGCCAGGCCGAGGCCGGTGCCGCCAAACTGGCGGGTGGTGGAGCCGTCGAGCTGGGAGAACTGCTCGAAGATCTTCTGCTGCGCATGGGGCGGGATGCCGATCCCGGTGTCCTCGACGCTGATGCGCAGGCGATAGCCGTCAGTGCCCTCGCCGAGCAGACGGGCACGCACCACGACCTCGCCACGCTCGGTGAACTTGATCGCATTGTTGGCCAGGTTGCCGACGATCTGGCGCAGGCGGAAGGGGTCGCCGCGCACGCAGCGCCGCACCTCGGGGGGCAGGTCGGCGATCAGCTCCAGGCGCTTCTTCTCGGCTGGCTGGGCGAACATCGCCAGCGTGTCCTCGAGCAGGTCGCCGAGCTCGAACTCCACCGCTTCGAGCTCGAGGTGGCCGGATTCGATCTTCGAGAAGTCGAGGATGTCGTTGATGATGCCCAGCAGGTGGCGACCGGAGTTCTCGACCGCCTCGGCGAAGTGGCGTTGCTCGTGGTTGAGGCCGCTGTCGAGGAGCAGCTCGGTCATGCCGAGCACCCCGTTCATCGGCGTGCGGATCTCGTGGCTCATGGTCGCGAGGAAGTCGCTCTTGGCCTGGCTGGCAGCCTCTGCGGCCTCCTTGGCGCGCAGGAGCTCCTCGGTGCGTGTGGCGACCTCGTCCTCGAGGTGGTCGCGATGGCTTGCCAGGCGTGCATCGCGCTCGGCGATCTGGCCGAGCATGCGGTTGAAGCCACTGGCGAGGGAATCGAGCTCGATGATACGGCTGGGTTCGGCGCGCGCGCTGTAGTCCTCGGTGTGGGCGACGCGCTCCATCAGCGCGGACAGGGTCGACAGTGGCTGCAACACCGCGCGGTTGAGCCGGCGCAGCGTGTGGGTGGCGAGCAGCAGCGCGATCGCCGCGGCGAGCACCGTAATCGAGCCGTGGGCGAGCACCTGGAGGTAGAGCGGACGCAGATCGAGGTCGAGGTCGAGCACCCCGACCACGTTCCCGCCCTCGACGATCGGCTGGGTCAGGTGCAGTGTCTCGAAGCTGAAGTGCGCGTGCTCGGCCGAAAAGTCCACCGTCTCCCGGCCTTGTTCGATGAACTTGCCGTAACGCGCAAAAGGGGCTCCGGATACATCGAAGATCGCTGCGCCGCGTACGTCCGGCAGGCGCTCCAGGGTCGCGAGCACGCGCGTGGCGGCGTCGTGGTCGAGGAACATCAGGCCGGCGGCGGCATTGTCGGCAAGCACCCGCGCCATCACCCGAGTATTGCTCTCGAGCGCGAGCGTGCTGATCAAGAAGCTACCGAGGGTGATCGCCACCGCGAGCATCGCCACCGCGGCGCCGAGCGCGCGCTGGCTTACGCGGCGCAGCTTTTCGCCGAGGGTCATGCGGTTGTCGTCTTCGTCGTGGGACATCTTCATCGCTTGATTTCGGTGGCCAGATTGAGGAGCTTCGAGCTGAGCCCGAGCCCCTGGCGGCGGGCCGCCGCGAGGTTGACAGAAAAGCGGATCTGACCTGCGCTGCTGTCCATGTTCAACACCACGCCGCTCGCCAGGGCGCCCGGGCTGTCGGCCACGGTGAGGACGGGCTGGCCGTCCACGCCGTCGAGCACCCGGCCCAGGTTGCCGATCATCTGT
>ERZ795044.3660-NODE-3660-length-12861-cov-6.860612_pt1 | contig 12861 bp, 10 predicted proteins | sample MGYA00375128_ERZ795044 | MGnify/ENA primary metagenome ERZ795044 (study PRJEB30173, sample SAMN05720213) | anaerobic digester metagenome | isolation source: active sludge of municipal wastewater-treating anaerobic digesters | place: USA | collected 2014-12-22 ... | reverse complement strand
GGAATAACTTCCAAAATTTTCTCTTTTATACCCTCTTTCATTTTAACTTTTTTCTTTGATTCGGTAAGAGCTATCTCCGCACTTGAAAGCCTGTTAACTACATACGAATACAGTCTAACGTCCAGTAATTTTTTAAGCGGATTTATTTGCCATTCCGAGATAGGAGTGTGAGTATGAGTTACAACAGCTTTGACCCTAGTATTTCTGCATGCAAGTAATGAATTAACTACAGCTTTGAGTTCGTGGGAATGTACAATATCTATTCCTTCGAATTCAATAAATTTTTTAAGTTTTTTTATATATTTAAAATCAAAATCTTTTGAAATAAATTCGTTAGAAACAACGGCTCCGTTTTTTTGATACAAATCAGACATCTCTCCGGCAGGGCACCAAACAAAAACTTCATTTCCTTTTTTAACCATCCCTTTGACAAGATCAAGAACATGAACTTCCATCCCTCCGAATTTTGATGAATTTAAAACATAAAGTATTTTCATTTAATATTTTCTTTAATATAACCAAGCATCGCGGAAATTTTACCTTCCCAGGTATTTTTCTTAGCAACATCCGTCCTCATATTAGCTTTTTCAACGCTGTTTTCTTCCAAAGCAATTTTTATATTATTTGAAAACTCATCGTAATTTTTAGAAATGTAACAAACGTCACTAAAAGGGTAATAAGAAGGTAAATCGGTCACCACTAAAGGTATGCTCGCAGCCAAAGGTTCAAAAAATTTAACCGGAAAACATCCGCCAACTGTGTAATCATTTAATTGATAAGGAATAGTCATAACGTCAAAAAATGAAATGTATCTTGGGATTTCAGTAAAATCTTTTCTACCCAGGAAGAAAACATTATCAAAATTTTCAAATCCCAGACTTTTTTTACTTGCTTCTGTATCTTTTAGAGCTAATGGACCTATAATTACAAAAGAATACGAAGGATGGTCTTGAGCTATCTTTTTAAAAAGCTCCTTATCGAACTTGTATTCATCAACAGCACCAGTAAAACCAATCATAGGATGAGGAATGTTTTTTAGATCTTCGGGAATCTCAAAGCCCTTATTTTTTGCATCAAAAAATCTTTCATAGTCACCGACATTCGGAGTGAAATAAGTCTTAGGATTAAATTTTTTAAGTTTTTCAGCTAATCCGGGCGTAGTGGTAAAAACAATGTTTGCTCTTGATGCCAAAAGTCTCTCCTGCTCAACTATCCATTTTTTCTTTTCAGGTGTGTTGTATTTTGGAAAGCCTTCGTAGTTATCTACACAGTCATAAATTAAAAAGTCGTGTTTGATATTTTTTAAATAATTTTCTAAACCTTCAATCTCTACGTGATAAATCCATAAAATAGTTTTTTCATTGACGCTGTCTTTAAAAACTTTTTGAGAAATCTCATTTATTTTTTGAGCATGTTTAACCGAAGAAATTCCTTTTAATGGGTGTACATTTAAAGGTGAAAAAACCATCACCCCTTCTTCAGTTTTTTTTGTTTTAGTGAGAAGACGTTTTAGAGGCCACTCTTTCTGCAAAATATGTTTTAAAAAAAGACGGCCTGTGTTTATAGGAGGATCTACAAATAAAACGTTATGACCTAACTTTGGAAGTCTACTCATAACATGTCTTTTATTGGTCCATAGGGGAAAATCCCAAAGCTGGTTTGAAAGGCAGATTATGTTGTATTTTTGTTCTTTGTTAGTCATTTTGTAGAGGCCTACGCCCGTTTTTAGATGCACCTGACTTTTCCAAACCTAGTTTGGAACTGATTCTACTACTATTATACATTGAAACTGGAGTTGGAATAAGAAACATTACGATTTGTTAACAGAGTCTATGTCTAAGTTGATCCTAGTTTTATCCCAGCGGCAAACACTTCGGACAAGCTCTTTGAAGAACTTTTAGCTTAACCATTACTCTTCTAATGTTAAACATCAGCTCCGAATCTTTTAACGACCAAAGCCACGAAGTGTTTTTAAATCCGGTGTCATAGGCAGCGTGCCAAATTCCGTCAAAAAATATTATTCCAAAAACCTGTACCAAAATTGAAAATACAAATAAAAATGAAAATAGAAAATGTTTTTTATCGTACCAGGAAGATTTAAGATAAGGAACCATCAAAAGAACAAGGTAAGGAATAATATCGGAGCTCATTCTATAACCAAAGGAATAACCACCGTACCAATGCTTCCAGAAACTAATTACCAGCGTATGAATTATGACGATTAAAAAGTAAAAAAGATATTGAAGATTTTCTTTTAATCCCTTTTTTAAAGCTATATAAAAACCCACAAATGAAAAAAGAAAAACCGGAGAGTAAGTTAAAATTCCTTTGCTGGGAGAAAGCCAGACCCCAATAAAACTTATTGGAAAAGGAGAAAGCCAGCTTCCAAACAACTGGCTAGCGTATCCCTGGTTTTCAATTCCCACGTAGTATTTGTTGTTATACCAAAAGAAAAAGGTAACATTTAACAAAACTCCTAAAGCTACGAAAATCCCGGTTTTAAAGATAGATTTTATGTTATTTAGTTTTATAAGAGCAAAAATTCCAACTAAAAGAAGCCCAAGCCCTGCCGTGGGTCTTGATAAAATTGCCAAACCGTAAAAAAGACCACCTAAAAAGGCACTAAATGGCTTAAATTTGGGTTGTTTTAGATGCTCTAGAATGAAATAAAGTCCTAAGATAGAAAAAAGCTGTAAAGTGCCATGTTGCCACATGGATTGGGAAAGCATTGCAAAGTTTACAGTTCCAAAAAGATAAATATACGTAAGGGTCAAAGCTTTTTTCTCATCAAGAGAAAATTGTTTTTTAAGCAAAAGATAAAAAAAACCTCCCGATAAAGCCATTATTAGGGCCGAAGAGACTTTTGAAAGAATAATAATATTTTCCCAATTTACCGCTAGACCAAGTTTTAATGGAATGTAGTAAACAGGAACTGCTAAAAATGCAGTAATCAAAGTAAAAGCCGAGGCATAGTTGTTTCCGATCTTCTTTAAATAAAAAGGAGTTAAGCCTCTAACCTGCTGTTTATCGTCAGGATGAGGGTACCTTCCTATCATAATGTTGTAGTAGGAGTCTAAATAAAGAGTTTTTTCTTTTATTATGGAAACGGGTAAAAATAATGCAGGAACAGCATCTTCGGATTGAATAGCAAGTTTATTGATATTTGTTTTATAAACTAAGAACCACGAACCAAAGTATATTAAAAATGATATGAAAACAATCTGAAAGAATTTCTTTGAATCCATGAGTTTATTTTACACGATTTTACGGTTTCAAAATTAGATCATCTCGAACTCCTGATTTATTTTTCAGTTTTAAAAGTTGAGAGGATGTGAATAAGTAGATTAAAATGGTCCAAGTTAGTTAAGTTAATAATTTTATCTTTATCTGATTGCATATACGGATGAGTCATTTGAACTGTATATCCGTTAATACCGTCACCGCTCTGTAGCATTGAAACTCCCTTGGAGACAATAAAAATATTTCCATAAATTTCTTGACTCGCCCCGCCTTTAGGCAATCTCCAAGATATATTTCCATAAGATGAACTATACTCAATAATTTCAGACGGTCTAAGATTAGAAAGATCATTGCCATCCTCATATTTTCCCACGATTAAACTAAATAAAAGGTCTCCTTTAAGACTACACGCACCCTCATGATTTCTAGGAGTTGGTGAACCAGGTTCTGGAACAGGGTCGTTGACACAAGAAAAGTATTTTTCTGAAGCCTCTTTATTTTCAAAAAAATCAAGAATACTAAAATAATCATTAGAGCTTGGAACCACATATAAATTCTCAGGATATTTGTAACTAAAACTAACACCGTTATTTAGCTTGGATGAGTAGCTGATCCATTTTTCTGTACTCAAAGATATTGCATTAGTAATTGGCCCACCATTATTTATTTTCTCATTCGAATAGTCTGGCTGTGGGTTTCGGGGTTTTGGGGTCGCACGATCAACATTTTCAGGTACTTGAGCATTTGTATCTTGCTTCAGTGTACTATCAGTCTTTGTGTTGCATAAATCAGCGCATTCTTTTAATTGATTTTGAAGTCTTACTGTTTTCTTTGCAAAAAATCCTGTGAGGAAAGCGAATAATAGTGATGTCAAAAGAAGTATTAAATAAAAATAAGTAGCTTTGGATTTAGTTAAATGTGGCTGATTATTTTTGACTTCTTCATTCATAATAATAAAATATACCACGGTTACGCATGTATAGAAAAGTGATTACTCGTATTAACTAATTAAAACTTTGTACTCAGTCCGGAAGTCTCACCGGAAGATATTTTCTAGTGGACCAAATTAGGAATTTATCTTTTAACCTACCTTCTTTAATTAGCTGGTTTATTGGAATCGATATATCAAATTTTCCTTCCTCATTTAGGGTCATATCAAAAGACAGATTATACGAATCTCCAAAAATATAGTTAGTAACAGGGACAATTGCGGATGTGGTTAATCCTCCCGAATCAATTATTTCGTATCCCCTGCCTTTTGAAAAATACTCAGGTAAATAAACCTGATCCCCATTAATAATTTCAATATCTTTAATATCACTACTATTAACATCAACTAGTCTTATAAATAAAAATTCAGAATCCGTAAAAGGTATTTCCAATTTAACTTTATAAGTCTCGGGCTCCCCTATTTTTGAACAACCAGGGAAATAAAGAAGAGTTTTATTTTCTTTCTCAACTTCCCCACCGTTACTCAGGTAATAAAAATCAACTTTAATTTTATCTGTGCCAATGTCCTGTCTTTTGCATGAAAAAGTTATTTGAATCTCAGGTTCTGATCCTCCGTATATTTTTTCAAAATTTTTGATTTTAAAGAAATTTGAAGGATCTTCCGAACGTAGTTCATTAGAAAGACTAACGTTGGAATTAATTGCCAAAACAATATCTTCCAAATCACCATTTTGAATATAAAAAACACCTTCGTTTTTAAATTCTTTAGCATTTTTGTTTTCAATTCTTGAATTGTTGGGTGTATAAACCAAATAATTATCAACAAACACTGGCTCAGAGCCTGAGAAGTTATACTCATTCATCAATGTGTTCTCCCCTAACTGTTTTGAATAAGGCAATAAAACTACCTCATCGGTAACACCTATCAAATCTTCCTCTTTATATTCAAAACCTTTCTCTATAGCTCTAAATTTAAGTAGAAAACCTGCAATTACAATAAAGACGGCAAACGTTATGAACACAACTTTTTCTTTTGAGGAATAGATATAATCAAAACTTTTAGTTTGGAGATTCTTTGCAAATATAAATACCAAAACAGCAAGTACAAAAATTAAAAACTTAATCGAAACCTCAACTCCTAGCCCAGAAGATGCTATTAATGAAAATATTATTAAAATAGGAAGAGAATATTTAAAAACTTCTTGTTTAACCCTGACTTCATTAATTTTCTCACTTGATCTTTTAAAAACTTTGATAAAAATTGGAATGAAAAACAAGAAAAAAAGTCCGATAAAAACCAAGCCATAACCAAAAAGAGCAATTCTTAAAAAACCCCCAGTTTGAGAAAATTCATTTAGCTTGGATATATTAAAATTCTCTTTTGTGTATGAAATTAGATAACTTAAATTTAAACCGTGGCCGTCCTTAATACCGATAAGTAAAACCAATGGAATATAGATAGAAACCATAAGAAACAGAACAGGAATTATTATTTTTTGATATAAATGCAAATTTTTAAACAAATCAGGAATATTTTTTAAATCATTTAAACTAAATTTCCTATCTTCTTTACTTAAGTAGCTTAAAAACCCCCAAGACAAGCCAGCAAGTATCACCATATAAAAAGCTATAGAGAAAAATTCAAAAACCATTGTATCTGTAAAATCTTTTAATCTAGAAAGAATACTGATATTTGTTTGAGTTTCATCATTGTATTCTGTGGTTTCTGAGGCTTTGTCAGCTTTTCTAATTGCTTCAAAATAGTTTTGTAACTCAGACCTTTGATCTGGCTCTAAGAGTATGTTTTCGGGAATAATAAAAATATCAACATTTTCAGAATTTAGATTTCTTATAAAACCACCCATTCCAGAAACCTCATTTGAGGAAACTGACTCACTAGAACAACTAAATTTGAAAGGATAATCAGATGAAAAATCACTATCACAAATTAATATAACTTTATTTTGTATCCAGGTAGATGATTTTATTAAGTCATCATTTTTTATTTCCTTTTCTTCCTTTACAACACTCGTTTCATCAACTTCTTCCGGTGCAATAATCTCCCCATTTCCAGCAATTTCGGATGTTAAAACTAAAGAATACCCTTTGTCAGGGTTTGAAGAAAAGTAATCTTTTTTAGATACTTTTTCTTTATCAGATTCGTAGATTTTAAAATCAAATTCCTTTCCAAATAGTTCTTTGTAATATTCAGATTTAGTCTTTGCTGAAGAGTTAAACAAAAAGGATAAAATCCCAATTAGTAGAATTGGCAAGAGCAGTTTTATTTTTAAATTATCTTTACTCAAATATCTTTTCATAAAAAATATCCTTCAAAACACCTAAGACCAAAAGAAGATAACAAGTTTGTGCAAAAAATTCTGCAACATCTTCCATTTTTAAAATTAGCATTATTGGAGTTAGAGCCAGCGATATCAACGCAAGAAGATAAATATATTTTCTGTTTGATAAAAATCCAAAGAGAAAAACGAATAATGAAAACAATATCATTGGAAAACTTAATATAAATTCAAGTTTTGAAACATAAAACAGTATTGAAAGGGAAAGAAAAACAAGAATTGAAAATATATGTGTTTTATTTATATTGGTTTTTAATAATTTTGATAAAAAACGGTCTAACGGAAATAAGAATGATATTAACAAAAGAACCAAGACCAAGCTGAATAAAATATTAAGTTTGTTGTTTAAAATAAATTCGATCATTTGAGACTCTTTTGGACAAGTACGGGTATTATAAGGGATTTGGGGGATTTTTCCAATTTTAATCTTAAAATAATATTAGACTGGTAGATTTTCTTCCAGAATGAATTATGGAATCTGTAGAAATGAAGAAGAGGCGATAGCGTGGGTAAAGAGAAACAAGAAGTTTATTAAGGATAAGTTTGCAAGTATAAATGATTACCCACCGGATAACTACCCTTCCACAATATTTATGGCAGGGGCTCCAGGGGTTGGAAAAACAGAGTTTTCAAAGCTTTTTATTGAAAAATTCTATGAATCAGAAAAACAAAAGAAGATTGTTAGGTTGGACACAGATGAAATTAGAGAAATAATACCTGGTTATAATGGCTACAATTCTTCAATATTCCAAAGTGCCTCGGCTTTAGGAATGGAATATTTAATAGATAAAGTATACGAGGATAAACAAAATGCTCTTATTGATGCAACTTTTGGATTAAGACATAAAGCGATTTCTAACACACAAAGGGCCTTGAAAAAGAATAGAAAAGTAGCAGTATTTTATTTGTATCAAGATCCACAAATATCTTGGGGATTTGTTAAATATAGAACAAAAAAAGGTTTAAGATATGTACCCAAAGATGTATTTATTGAAAATTTCTTTCTTGCTAGAGAAAATGCCAATGAAGTTAAGAGAATCTTTAAAGAAAAGGTTGATCTAGTAATATTTATTCTAGATGAAAATCATAAAGTAACAGCTTCAATTTTTAATATTGACAACATAGATGACTATGTAAAAATACCTTATACCAAAGAATGGTTGGAAAGTAATTTAAAATGAAATCAATAATTCCTACAATTAGAAAAGAATGCCAAGGTCTAAACTTTCACGAGTGGCCTAGAGAATATCAAGAAAAGTTTTTAAAAGAGGTAGCAAAAGACCTACAAAAAGAAAAGCTAAAGACTCTTAAAAGAGATAAAGCTGTATCTTTGAGGGATAAGTAAGGGTTTAATCCCCAATTTCAAAAACTACACTATCCCCCACTTTAGTGCCTTCTCCAAATTCGGATTTAAAAAACTCATAGATTTCTTCTTTTGAAGTTAGTACAGGGTTTATCTTTGATATTTTTTCTAAGTTATCATCTGAAATATTGTTAGGATAATAGATAAGATACCTCGGACTGTGTGTCAGAAATTCTTGTATACCCTCTTGTGTTACAAGTTTTTTTGAAAATTCATTTGAATCAAAACCTGTTTCATAATTTACAAAATTTACAGGATTAATTAATAGATCTTCATGAGAAATTATCCAAAATATTGAGTAATAATCTCCTTTTGGATATACAGCATAAGGAACACTTTCAGGATATTTTTCTTTTACAAATGCTATTTCTTGAGGAGGTTTGTTTATATTTATTACAGGTATTTTTATTGCAAAGATTACAAAGTTTAAAGTTAAAAAGGATAGGATAAAGAGTATTTTTTGAAGTTTTGTTTTCATTAAGTTGTATAGATCTTGAACAAGGAAAGAGTTGATTATTAAAACAAAGAGATAAATTACTACTGCCCATCTAACCAATGTTCTAAATACAGGAACTATGTAGTAGAGAGGATATGTTGGGGTGTATATTTCTACCCCACCTATGGTAAATGAAGGAGGTCCAGAGATAAGTAATATGCAGAAGATGATAAAGAAACTTCTAATTATCATTTCTTTGTTTTTATATACTGTTTTAAATGTTTTGAATTCAATGTTTTTATATTTTTTTAAAAGAAGAAGTACAGCCACTGTCCCCAGTCCTAAAAGAAAATGCCAGCCCATATAACTACCTGCCATCTCTTCTTCCATGTAATCATCTGCAAGATAGTATCCTGTGTTTTTTATCTTCTCATGAATATTTTTTGAAAATTCACCAAAGAAAACAGAAGATTTTGGAGGTATAAAGAAATACCAGGGACGGAAGGAAAGATTGTACCAGTCTTCGAGAGGGCGATAGACTGTGGTTTTCTCATTTTTTGGCCTTTGATTGTTTTCTAAAGTATATGACTTTGAAAAAGTTAAATTACTTTTTAACAAAGGAAAGAAAAATATTAATATTCCAATTAAAACAGGGGCGATAAAAAGAACTATCTTTTTAAGAAAATCTTTAAGAGAAATTTTCTTAGAAATTAAATCAAAGAAATACCAGATACCCACTAAGACAAATATGAAAAATCCATAATAATTTGAAGAAGACAATACAACAAACTCAACAATTCCTAAAATAAAGGGGGGTGTTTTTTTGAGTAATAAAAGAACCACCAGGGATATAAGAAAAGTCACATACATGGATGGGGTTAGAGATATTAATCGAAATAAGTAGTACAAAGAAAGAGAAAATAGTATCGAAAAAATAGCGTTTAAAAAAACTAAATGTTTCGATAATTTTTTGAAAATCAAGTAGGTGATAATCAATGACATAAAAAGAGTTATCAAAAGAAAAAGATTATTTAGCAATACGGGGTGTAAAAAATTAGAAAAAATTCTAAACAAAAACTTTATAACAGCATCAAGATAATACGTTTCTCCTAAATTACCAGATCTAAAATAAAGATACGATTTATCAACATAAACAGAGTACCTTAATACGAGGGAATTAGACATATCATTGTATGCGTGTATTAAACTATTGAATATTAATAACATTTTTATTTTTAATACTTTTAATTCCCAACCCAACACCAACAGTTACTAAGGTTATGATAGAAAATAAACTAATAACAGATCCTATAACAACGTATATTTGTGGGTAATAATATAAATGTAAGGTTACATTATCGTCATTAAAATCATTTTTATTTAGTAACCACTTGTTTCCAGGCTCGTTATCAAAATGTTGAACCTGAATTTCTTTGTTATAAAAAGGAATCGCATTTTTTTCTAAAAAGCCTAAATCCTCACTATCATAAAAATACAATTTCCATCCAGAATTAAAGCTTTGAGGAAATACCAGTTCAGAGTTTTCCTGTCCCTTGAAATCAAAAGTTACTTTATAGTAGAAAGGGTATACCTCTAAAATTTTATAGTTTTTTTCATAGTCCTCACTGTAATTTATTTTAAAAAAGTCAAAATATTCGTTACTCAATAATAATGAAAAATTAGAATTTTCTAAGCAACTTCTATAATTTTTAAAAGATACTGTATCTCCCTCAAGAGTGATTAAATCCTTGTTTAAAAGTACATAATTAATGTGAATTTTTCTTAAATCCTTGAGATAATTCTCAGTCTCTAAGCAATATTTATTATCATAAATATTCTTAAAGAAACCTTCGGATATTAATATGTGGTTACCGTATTTACTCATCAATATTTCCGCATCTAAATAGTAATTTAAAAAATTGAAACCGGATGTTGGTAACTCATTATAATTAGGATTTTTATTCCAAACAAAGGCCTCGTAATCGGTTTTAGGATATGTAATAACCCTAGGTATTTCTTTCTCCTCATATTCAAAGTCTTTAAGCTCTTTGTTTAGTAAAGAGTATTCCTTCGGAATGTTGTATATAGGCACAATTCCTCCGAGGTCGCCGGTCATTAAATTTCTTCTTCCAAATAATATTAAGGTAAGAATTATAAAAAGAATCATATTTAAGATTCTCTTTTTAGGAAAATCTTTATAACTAATCCCTATAATTACAAGCATAGTAGGCAGTAAAACTGTAATAAAACGATTAAAAGACCGAAAAAAACCAAAGAAAGAATAATTTCCTAAAAGAAAATCCCACAGACCGCCTAAAATAGGATTATTAGGCCAAAAAGACAAGCCTAAGAAAATTGCAAAAATAACAGAAAAAAAAGAAGCTGTTTTGTTTTTTTTACTAAAGGAATAAACAATAAAGTATAATGTCAATGCAAAAATAGCAAAATATGAAAATATTAAATAATTATTCACCAGTCTGTCCCAAAGACTTTTGATGGGATAAACAGATCCAATTAGTACTCTGTAAACAGTAGAATGATTTATGTAACCAGCTAAAACAGCATTGAAATTTGACACCCCGTACAAATTACTGAGGGTCACCCCTCCTGAAAAAATACTCATAAAAAAGGGCAGTATCCAGAATAAATTAATGATAATAGTTGAGATAAAAACAAAAATAAATTTAGCTATATTGTGTAATTTAAAGTCTTTCCAAGTAATAAAAAGTAAATACAAAAAAAGATAGAGATTATAAATTATGAAATAAAAGGGATGTAGATTAAGAAATGATAAAAATACAAGAGCTAAAATTCTTTTATACCCAATTTTCTCCCAATCAAAACCCCGCCTGAAAATAAAATAAGTAAGTACCACCAAACTAGAAACATGTAAAAAATACACAAGAAAGAACACAGCCATATGCTCAATTGATAATACAGATAGTATAAACGAAAATAAACCAACAAAGGAATAAAACGAACTTCGAGATACTCTCTTCAAAACCACATAAAACACCACCATCGCCACTACGATTGGTAAAAAGTAGGATATTTTACTTGAAAATTCCAACCCAAACCCAAAAAACGCGCATACCCTAGCTAATAAAATTGGATAAACGTACGAGGACACGACTGCCTCACGCGATATACCGTTGCTCTGAGACGGATCCCATGAGCTTAAATACAGCTTTTCATAGAGATTTGGGTTATCACCAACAGATACATACCCAGATTTAAAAAACAATTTCCAAAATAAGACAAAAAACAAAATAAGTAACAATAAAAAAACACAGAAATCCCAAAAGAAAGTTTTTTTACTTAATTTATACAATTTATTCATTATTATGTGAGCAAAGTCTCTTCAAATTATCTAAATGAACGTCATCATACACTCTCGCTAAATCATACGAATTTTTTGATAAATTCTCATAATTTTTGAGAATGCTTTTTATCTCAGATACGTAATTTTCTACATCAGTGCCTACTACCAACCCAACACGATTACTTAAAATATCTTCTACCGTGGAGTGAGTGTCGGTTGTTAAAACTGGTAAGCCAAAACAAAAATACTCTCTACACTTCATCGAATCCCCATAATAATTAAAGCTCCAGGAACCATTATAAAGGGCTAACCCGATACCACTTTTAGAAATTTCTTCTAAAGCTTCGGTGTGACCAAGAGTTCCCATAAAAATTATGCTATCTTGAATGCCCATTTCTTCGCATTGTTTTTTGTAATAATCCACCATCGGACCAGACCCTATAATCTTGAATTTAATATTTGGATAATCTTTTTTTAATTTCTTAATGGTGATAAAAACCTTCGTAAATTCTAACTGGGAACCAATTATACCTAAAGTCACCATACATAGTCTATCTTTCTTGTTATTCAAATATTTTTTATATTCATCGGAAGGTACGTTTGGAATATATACATTTTTTCTATCTTCTAAACCCATCTTTCTTCTCAAATCAACTATTCTAGTAGATACGCTCCAAACCTCATCCGAATTTAAAGTACACGTGGAATCAAGCTTTTGATACAAAAAGTTCAAGATCTTGTTATCAAACCTATCTTTTGAATAATCTACGGAGTAGAAAATTACTTTTTTAACTACTCTTAACCTCCTTAGTATTAAACCCGAAACTGTATTTAATGGATCAACCCCAAAAAATACCTCGATATCATTTTTTCTATGAAATTCTCTTAAAAAATAAATAACAGTAAAGAATATCTCAAAGAAATATCTCAAAAAACTTATTTTTATAGGAAATGGAATTAGATTCTCATGGGATACAATACTCCCATCGTGCTTAAATACCTCGGAATTAAAATCTCCATTCATAGAATGGCGTACAAATATAAAAGGTTTATTCAACAACTTTAAGGACTCCACAAGAGTATTAGCAGGAACCTCATATATATGACCGTTAATGATAGTTGCGTGACTTGTAGTTACAATCATGTACTACTTCTTCCTGAAAATAATATGAAATCGTGTAGCAAATCTTTT
>ERZ795044.3654-NODE-3654-length-12889-cov-7.736871_pt1 | contig 12889 bp, 10 predicted proteins | sample MGYA00375128_ERZ795044 | MGnify/ENA primary metagenome ERZ795044 (study PRJEB30173, sample SAMN05720213) | anaerobic digester metagenome | isolation source: active sludge of municipal wastewater-treating anaerobic digesters | place: USA | collected 2014-12-22 ... | reverse complement strand
CCTGGCATCCCGCTCCACCAGCAGCAACTGGTGCCGGTCATCGGCCTGCACCACAAGGCTTGGTTCAGCAGCCTGAAGGGTTGGCAGGCTCTCCGGATGACCTTCATCGCTCGTTACCGGTTCAACCGGTGTCTGGTCCAGAACAATTGCCACCGGTTCGGCCGTTTGTTGCCACTCACGCTGGACCAGCGGGATTGGTGGGAGCGCTTCCTGGACCGATAAGACGGGGGCTGACGCGACCTCGGCTGTAACCGGGGACTCGGCTATCGTCATATGAATCGGTTCCGAAACCGGCGCAGGCTTGTGCGGACGCTTCGTGAGTAGATCCAGCACGCGATCCTTCAGGGAGGATCCCTGAAACGGCTTCTTCAGGACACCATCGGCTTTGCAGGACTCCGCCTGTCTGGACACTTCGTCATTGACAATGCCGCTGATGAGCAACACGGGAAGATCGGCCAGACCGGCTTGCCCGCGAATGAATGCGCAGACTTCGTAGCCGCTCTTGTCAGGCATAATAACATCGGACACGATCAGGTCCGGACGATCTTTGGCCAACATCGCCAGGGCTTCTGATCCGTTGGCTGCCAGCGTGACGCCCATTCCGGCCTCAGTCAAAAGTCGTTCGGCCACCTTGCGAACCGCAATGCTGTCATCGGCAATCAAGATTTTTGGCATGTCATTCCTCTACGCGATGTCGGCTGTATCACGCTGGACGCGGTGATGCGACCCCTAAAGTCGCCAGGTTGATGAGTGGCAATTGTTCGTCACCCGCGACACAGGACCCGGCGATGTCCGGATCGAGGCCGCTTTGATACTGGACTTCTGAGCGTGGCACCACATGCATCGATGGCACCCGTGCATCGATGCAAATGGCCAGAGGACCGTCAACATGTTTGACGATCAGGCAGAGCGATTCCTCTTCGCGCACCGAACACTTGAATTTTGCCGCCAGATCGAACACCGGAAGGCACGATTCCTCATGCCGGACCAGCGAAGTCACAAACGGAGTATCACTGGGAACCGGCATCGTACCAGGCCACGGCAACACACCGCCGATCTCTTCGGTTCTGGCAGCCAGTCGTTTTCCGGCGACTGAAAATACCACCATACTTTGAACTCGCGCGGCGATGGCGCCTGATGCCGTCGTGTCTGACTGCCGGCGTAACTGACTACGTAGCATGATGACCTTCGACGCTTAACTCACAGGGCTCGACCGGCTCATCGAGGCCGGCGACCGGTAGATGGAGCCGCGAATCGTTCTCTCCCGACATGCCTTCTGCAATCCGGATCGCAAACATCTCCAATGCGTGCAGCCTGTGCGGAAGGTCGAGTACCCAAAAAGGATTCGCGATCAACGCGACGGAGGAAGGGGCGACAAAGAATCCCAGTATTCGCTCCCGTTCCTTGCCTCGGAACTGAGGGGGCAAGGGACGAATCAGCGCCCGCTCGACGTCCAGCAGCCCGAGCACCTTGTCGACCGCAAATGACCGCGACCGTTCTTCGTTGCCATACAGAATCAGTCTTGTGTCGGGAGAAAGACCTTCGGACTTGAGTTTGAGTCGAGTAAAGAGATCCGTTCGTTCGTATTCCATGCCGGCCCACGTGGCGCGCCCGTCAGGACCAGCGGACGCAGGCAGAACGATGCCGCGAACCCACTGCGCAGGAAAGGCTACGGAGGAGCCACCCATCAGCGTGACAAGAAATCTCACCGCTTGCCCGCTCGAGATGGTGACTACCCGTTGTCCACGAAGACTCATACGTGTCCTTCATTCTGCCAGCAACGGCAGGAGTCGGCAAAACCTTGTTATTTTCCGACCCGCGCCTCAACTCCGGTCCACTTGCGTACTTCTTGAATCAGGGCCCGTTCTTCGACCGGTTTAGCGATATAGCCCGATGCGCCGACACTGACCGCCATCTGGCGATGCTTCTCCCCTGCCCGCGTCGTCATCACGAGAATCGGAGTCGCATGCGTTTGGGGTCTTGCCCGAAGAGCCTGGATGACCTCGTAGCCGTTCAACTTGGGCATTTCGAGATCGGTAATAATCAGCTGGTACGCCTGCACCATGGCTTTCCGGCAGCCCTCTTCGCCGTCTGTCGCCGTTTCCACGGTATACCCGGCAGCTTCGAGCATGCGGCCCACGAACTTTCTGATGCTGAGGGAATCATCGATCAACAGCAGGGGTAGCAACGGGCGGGCATCCGGTCGCGCGTCGTTGCGCCCCGTCGCATCTTCGAGCGCGGGGACGGCAGGAGCCTGTGCGACCGACATGGTTTCGTGATACTCGCGCGTGGTCAGGCGACTCACGTCCAAGACCAGCACCACACGTCCCTCCGGATCGATCGTCGCACCACCGAACACGGAGCGCTCATAGGGTTTCAGGCCACCCAGCGACTTAATGACAATTTCCTGCCGGCCCAGCAATTCATCCACTGCACAGCCGAGCGCGCCCGTCGACGTTCGCACGATTACAACTGGGGAGACTCCGTCTGTCATTCCGGCCTCGCGTCGAATCAAGCTTGCGAGGGGATAGACCTCAATCGCCTCGTCACCGATTTGCACGACCTGCCGGTCACCCATCTGTTGGATCGTTGACGCCGTCGACATGGTCACTTCGCGCACACTCGGGAGAGGAATCGCATAGCGGTCTTTCCCGACCCGCACAAGCAGTGCCGTGGCGATCAACAGGGTAAGAGGCAGATGCATGGTAAACTTGGTGCCCTGCCCTCGCACCGATTCGACTTCGATATGACCGTTCATCGTCTCAATGACGCGCTTGACCACATCCATGCCGACGCCACGACCGGCTTGATCGCCGACGGCATCGGCGGTGGAGAATCCTGGCAGGAAGATGAACTTGATCACTTCGCTTTCGGGCAGGGTTTCAGCGACATCCTGCCTGACGAGCCCTAGCTTGACGGCCTTGGCCTTGATTCTGGCGATGTCGAGCCCCGCACCGTCGTCTTCGACTTCGATCAGGACCGAGTTGCCTCGATGCGCAGCATGCAGATAAATCGTGCCTGCCGCCGGCTTGCCCAATACCCGGCGGACCGCCGCCGGTTCAATGCCGTGGTAGACGGCATTCCTGACTAAATGCACCAGCGGATCCACCAAGCGCTCCACGACGCCGGTATCGATTTCGGTATGTTCACCGGAGGTCACCAGATTGACGTCTTTTCCCGTGGCCCTCGCCATTTCACGCGCCGCACGACGAAACCGGGTAAACGGAGTACCGATCGGGACCATACGGGCACGGGCAATTTCATCGCGCATGCCGAGCGTCAACTGCTGCAGGGACCCCATGTCGTCCTGCGCGCGGTGGATCGAGCCCGACAACTGCGACATGGATTCGCTGATGTCCGCTGATACCTCGCTGATACGACGGGCCAGAATATTGAAGTCATCGTACTTATCAAATTCCAGACTGCCGAAGTCGCTGACGCCGGGAAACGCTTCCGGCGTGGACTCTCCCTGGGTCGCGGGAGACGGCTGAAAGGAGAAGGTGTGCTTGTCTTCGAACGTTCGGACGGCGTCGGTGAGTCGATTCTTATTGGCCAACACTTGCGTCGCCAGCTGATCAAGCGTGCGCAACCGTTGTTCGAGCCGCCCGCGATCGATAACCAGTTCGCCGACCAGATTGAGCAGGCGTTCCAGCCGGTCGCGGCTGACCCGGATCACTTCCCGCTCTTCTCCGGATTTTCCTCCGCCGGCACTTACCGACTCAGCCGTTTCAGGTTCATGCACATCAACTGGAACGACGGTTTCGGCCTGTGAGGGAATGGCAGACTCGATAGCCCCTGTCGTTCCGGTGTCACCCAATCGCTTCAATTCCTGGAGTGATACGGCAAACCGCTGGCGCGTGCGGGCGAGCATCGAGGGGTCGCGCCGCATCAGGGCACGAATGACGTCGATCGCGCGCAGGAGCACGTCCGTATGGCCGGGAAGAAACGTCAGACGGCCTTCACGGACTGCGCCCATGAAATCTTCAATGTGGTGTGTGAGGTCGCCGATAGATTGAAACCCGACGGTATAGGCTGACCCTTTCAACGTATGCGCCGTGCGAAACAGTTGATGGATGATGTCAGGGTTGGCCGCATCCTTGTCCACTCGCAACAAGTCGGTCTCGAGGCTCTCCATATACTCCTGCGCTTCGGGAGCAAAATAGGAGATGACCTCGGCATCCAGCATCGGAATGAGGTAGGCTTCTGACAATTCGGCTGAGGGATTGGTCTCCGAGTATTGAGATGCGACATCTTCCGCCATACCCACGGGAGGGGTCCCCTCCGTAGCAGAAACACTTGGGGTTTGCGCAGAAGCCGCCTCAGCCTCTTGGACCTGAGGGATGCCTTGCTCGAGTTCACGAAGCATCGCCATAATACAGGGCACGTCCTGTCGCAACCGGGCCAGCTGCTGCGTGTCTCGCGCCATCAACGATCGCATCACGTCCACCGCATGCCGGATCGTGGCAATCCATTGAGGCGCAATCACAGCCGTTCCCTCGCGAACAGCGATCATGCAGCTTTCAATCGGCATCGCGACATCACCCACGACCTGGAATCCCACCGTATAAGCCGAGCCCTTGAGCGTATGGGCGACACGATACAATTGATGAATCGTCTCGGCATCCGACAGGTCCTGTTCCAAACGCTGGAGCAGTGTGTGAATCGTATTGAAATACTCTTCGGCCTCGGGGGCAAAGTACGAAAGGACCTCGTGGTCCATCACGGGCAGAAGATAGTCATCCGCCAGTTCGGCTGAGGTGGTCAGAGATTGTGTGGAATCGTCATCGGACCTTGCCGGAAGGAATTGCGCGCAGCGCTGCGTGAATCCGCCGACGAGAGAGGCATCCTCTCCCTCCCCTCGCCCGATTCTCACCACCTGTTGACGAAAGAATGCGACGATTTCCCGGATCGTCTCACAGGCGACCGGCCACTGACTCGGAGACATCTCCTGAACACGTTCCAGCGTCTCTTCGAGTAACGCGCCGAGTTGCCCGAGACCGGGGAAACCGTACAGCAGTGCCGCGCCTTTGAGCTTGTGGCCGACCGCATGAAATTCGGCGACCTCACCCGGTTCTGGACGCACCTTCCCTTTCGGGTGCAATGCCTTCCAGAATCGTTCGATGTCGTCGCCGGCTTCGGCCACGAAAATGTCCAGCAGCTGGTCGCGATCAAAATCAGCGCTCATAGCCCTACTTCATATCCGAGCGGTGACTGGGCACCGCTCTTCTAGAATCCTGCTACGCCAGCTTGAACTGAGCGACTGAGGAGTTGAGGCCTTCGGCCAGCTTGGCCATATCCTCGATCGTGAGTCGCGTGGAATCGGTTTGTTTCTGCGTCGCCACGGCGCCGCCGGTGAACTCCTTAATGGCGCGACCGACTTTTTCCGTCGACGACGTCTGCTCTGACGCCGCGCTGGCGATATTCTGGGCCAGTTCGGAAGACCGTTTCGCAATGTCAGAAATTTCGGCGAACACGTCACCGGTCCGGAGAGCCGAGGCGGACCCCGCTTCTACGGCCTGTGTTTCATGTTCCATCGCGACCACAGCATCCTGCGTTTCCGTTTGAATCACTTTGACCAGGTCCGCAATTTCGCGCGTCGCTTGCGTGGAACTTTCCGCCAGCTTTCTCACCTGGTCGGCGACGACGGCGAACCGCGCACCGGCCTCGCCGGCGCCCGCCGCTTCGATGGCGGCGTTGAGCGCGAGGAGGTTCGTCTGGTTGGCGATATCACGAATGGTCGACACGATCTGGGAAATTTCGAGCGAACGGTCGCCGAGGCCCTTCACCTGCTTGGACATGCGTTGCACCGCGGAGCGAATGCTTTGCATGTCGCGCACTGTTTCCTGCACGGCCACGTTTCCGCGTTCCGTCGCTGACAGCACTTGCTTGGCAGAATCAGATGACGCGCCGGCCGTGCTGGCGACCTGACGCATACCGGCGGCGAGCTGTTCGACCGCGCCCAGCGTCCGCACCGATTCTTCGGCTTGCGCGCGGGCCGTTCCGGACATCTGTCCGGCTGAATCACGGAGCGTACCGGCGGATTTGTTGACGCGGTCGGCGGCTTCGCGCACCTGTTTCAACAACTGGCCGAATCGCGCGATCATGAGGTTGAAACCGTCGGCAAGGTTTCCGAACATGTCGGCGGTCACCTCGCCTCGGCGGGTCAGGTCTCCTTTACCCACTTCGGAGACGAGTACGAGGAATTGCATCAAGCGCTTTTGCATCAGGTCGCGCTCTTCCTCCGTCGACACGAGAGCCGTAATACGATCGAGCATGGAGTTGAACGCCGTGGCCATCTGCCCCAGCTCATCATGCGATTCAATCTTGGCACGCGCTTGAAGGTTGCCGCCGGCGGCCTGTGTCGCGACATTGGCGATGTGGGTAATGTTGCGCGACAAGAAGTTGGCGAAGAGATACCCGACGAACAATCCCAGGGCCACGGCCCCCAGACCACCGGCCACGAGAATAAACGTACCGTTGGCCGCCAGAGACTGGGCGTCCTCGTTCAAGTCTTTGGCCACCGCTTCAATGCTGCTGATCTGCTCATTGTGGCGCTTCACGACATTTTCGAAGGCAGGCGTCAAGTTGACGGTCAAGGCCAAGACACCGAGCGCGCGCATTTGCTCGGCCTGGGCTGCGGTCAGCGTATTGCGATCGAAGCTGTCTGCCATGGCACTGAGCGCGCCATCGGCCTCATGAAAATATCTTTTGAGCGCCGGCTCGAACAGGGTGAGGTCCTTCATTTCGTCGCGACCTGATCGAGACACACGCAAGTTGGTGCTCTTGTAGTTGTTGACCGCTTTGTCGATTTCAGCTTTTAACGGAGGGAGCTTCGTGACCTCTTGCGCGAAGTCGCTTTGCTTGGTGGCAGAGGCGACATCCAGGAGGATCTGGTGATGCTTGGTGAGCGCCGTTCCCATCTGCGCGAATTCGGCCAACGGCACCGTGTAATCCACGTACACGGTTTGCGATTGGGCGCTGAGCTGCCGCAGGGTGAACACACCGACGCTGGCCATGATCATGATGATGAAACTCACCAGACCGAAGCTAAGGAGCAGCTTCGATCGTGTCTTCATATCCTGGAATCGATTGGTAACGCCTTGCCCGATCATGGTGCGCTCCTCCTTGTTACTACGTGCTCAATGTTCGAAGGCCGGTCGCCCAATCCCTGCTCGCGCAGGCCCCGAACCGTCATAGCTCTGTTGCTTACACGACCGATATGGCCGCACTTCCCCCGTCCACTTGCGCGAAGACCTGCGGCACTTCCAGGACGCCACCCAGGCGTTTATCCAGACGCAGTACGGCCGACACACAGGGTCTCGCGCCAGCCGGTCCCGCCTGCATAGCGGGCAACAGGTGCTCGCGGGCCACCGTATGAATTTCCGGGACGTGATCGACCAACACTCCCACCTGCCTGGCGCCGTGGCGGATCACGACCGCGAAGGGCAGCGATGTGTTGCTCACCGTTAGGCCGAGGCTTCCCCGCAAATCGACCAAGGTGATGACCGTTCCCCGGAGATTGGTGACTCCGGTCAGGTAACTGGGCATGCTGGGCACGGCCGTCACGGCCTCCACCTCGAACACTTCACTCACGTGGCGGAGATCGATGGCGAAGAGTTCCCCTCCGAGCGTCAACACGCACATGCGCAGCGCGCCTTCGGTCGGTGCGGCGGAAGCCCTCGATGAAGCGGAGGATCCTTGGGCCGGAGAGGAAGCGGACGGTTGAGACTGGATGATGGGGACGTCGCTCATAAGTTAGTTCAGTGCCCGTTTCACGGCTGCGACCAGATCTTCGGCCTTGAACGGCTTGACCACGTAGCCGTTTGCACCCTGTTGCTGCCCCCAGAACTTGTCGCTTTCCTGCCCCTTGGAGGTGCACAGCACGATCGGAATGCCTTTGAACCGGTCGTCTCCCTTCAGGTCGCGGCAGGCTTGGAATCCGTTGCGCCCGGGCATGACCACGTCCAACACGATCAAATCCGGCTTATCCAGCACCAACTTATCTTCGAGTTTATCGGTGTTGGGATAGGACACCACCGTGTGGTTGGCAGACTTGAGATACCCTTCGATCAACTGCAGCTCGGCGTACGAATCATCGACCACAACGATTTTGCTCATGAATGCATCCCCCTTCAAACCGGCTAAATGTGTGCGACAGCCACGGTCTCAAATCGGCCGTCACGCCTACTTCATAGGAATGACAATACTGATGGCGCCGGCCAAGTCGCCTTCATGCCAGCCTTCTTTTTTGGCGCCAGTGACATCGCGTTCGCCTTTCGGATTCCCATGGCAGCTGAGACAGGTGGTTGCGGCATATTCCGGATCCATCATGCGCAATACCGGCCTGCCGTCCAGCATGGTGGCCTTGCTATAGGGCTGTCCCTTGGGATGACGCGAGTCGGAAAAAATTCGTAATACTTCGGATTCAAAATCATCCGGACGGTTTCCAGGAAACCGATAGTCGATGCTCGTCAGCTTCACGCGAATGCCGGTCTTCCGGTAGAACCGCTCGCCGGATTTGCGTGCAAACACGGCTGGAATGATGCCTTTGAAGCCGACGCCCTGCTTGTTGATCACGGGCTGTGCCTCATCGATGACTTCTTTCTCGGATTCGACCATGGCGAGGAACAGCGGCGCCTGCGGCACGGTAGCAGGGCGGCTCAGGTCGATCTTCGTCGCCTTACGAAACCGGTCGATGACCTGGTTCGCAACGTAGTCACCGGTGAATCCCTTGTCGCCCTTACTGGCGTCATTGATCGTCGCCTGGTTTTCCGACAGGACCCCGCGTCCGACTTGCAACAATTTAATAAGTAATTCAGCCGTTTCGACCTCAGTATTCGCCGACGCGACAACGGGCACGCCCACACAAGCCGCCGTCAGGACAGTCACCACGATTCTGCTGAGAAATTGATTTGCCATGCCCCCTCCTCCTGCCGATCTCGATGTCGCTCGTGAGGAATTCAATCGCGCGAACGGCGCCAAACCTCTGTCAAAGATAGCGCAAAATTAGCGATTGACAATTTTGGGCCTCCTGACGATGTCGTCAGCCCCTGCAGCCCCGGCCTGCCTTGTGCACGTTCGATGCCAAACAAAAACAATTACTTAGATTTCTTGAATCGGGCGGTGGTGACTGAAATGAAGTCGGTGATTTTGCGGATGATTAGAGGTGGACGATCAACTATAGCCACTATGGTCAGTGACTCTGAGGAGGGTTCTCAATTGTTCAGGATTTCGAGGAAAGCGCCAAAGTTTGGTCGCTTGACGGTGGAAGTGTCAAAGTTTCAGGGTGAGCCGACGCCGGCGGAGAGTTCGAGATAACGTCGATCAGGCTACCGAAGCCATGCCAACACCGGGGCGAGGTCAAGGTGCTGATCGACATGATCTGCCCAGCGGTCCATCGCCTTCAGACGCGTCTCGTTCACGCGTTGAGACGCCTCAAAGGGAACCGCTGGTAACCCCTTGCGCCCACGCAGCCGGTTGAGCCAGGCTCGGCGAAAATCTGGTTGATCAAACAGGCCATGCACATACGTCCCCCACACCAACCCGTCATGTCGCACCGCGCCGTCCAGACAGTCCTCATCACGAGCGTGTTCTGTGGCGTCAGGGTTCATCTCGCCTGACGTCCTGAGAAGCTGGAAGCACGGACGGAGTCCGGCACGATCCGTTCTCCCCATATGGATGAGATATCCTCGAACTGCCAATGCAGCCGACCCCTCAATATGCAGAGCCCGCGCCTCGACCTGCTCCGTAATTTTGTCCCGTGCCAACCTGGTGGTGACGGGCAACATTCCTAATCCGGCATCCTGACCGCCGGTCTCTACCCCGTCAGGATCGGCGATCCATTGGCCCAACATTTGGTAGCCGCCACAGATGCCCACCAATTCTCTTCCCCCCTGCACATGGTCCTGCAACAGGCGGTCAAATCCCTTCTCGCGCAGATAGGCCAGATCCGACAGGGTGGTCTTCGAGCCGGGAAGAATCATGACATCAGCGCCGGCAGCCTCCTCCGGCGTTGCGACATACCGCAACGCCACATCTGCCTCTTCGGCGAGCGCATTAAAATCGGTGAAGTTGCTCATGTGCGGCACAAGCAGCACGGCAATGTTGACACGATCAACGGTGAAAGAGGCCGGCGCCCGAGTGCCTACGTCGAGGCTGTCTTCCTGATCCAGGGCGAGGTCGCGAAGATACGGCAAGACTCCGAGTACCGGGATTCCTGTGCGTTCCCTGAGAAACCGGATGCCATCGTCAAACAGCGTCCTGTCTCCACGAAACTTATTGATCACGATCCCGCAGACGCGGGCCCGTTCTTCCGGCGCAATCAGGTCGAGCGTTCCGACTATTTGAGCGAAGACGCCTCCGCGGTCGATGTCACCCACCAGCACGACCCGGGCGTCCGCCAATTCCACGGTGGTCCAGTTGACGAGATCGCGATCCCGCAAATTCACCTCGGCGGCGCTGCCGGCCCCCTCGATGACGATGACGTCATACTGCGCGGCGAGCCGCTCATAACTCTCCTGCACCGCGCGCAACAAGTGCGAGTCCCGTCCCCGCGTGAAATACGCCCGCGCATCCAATGTCGCAAAGACTTTCCCCTGCACCACCACTTGCGACCTGGCCTGTGATTCCGGCTTAAGCAGAATGGGATTCATGTCGACATGGGGAGGAATCCCGCAGGCCTCGGCTTGCAGGGCCTGCGCGCGCCCGATCTCGCCGCCCTCCGGTGTAGCGAATGAGTTCAGCGACATATTCTGCGCTTTGAAGGGGGCCACGCGGATCCCGGCACGATGCAGGATCCGGCAGAGGCCTGCCGTCACCAGGCTTTTCCCCACATCGGAGCCGGTCCCGAGAATTGCGATGGCTTTGGCGCGAGAAGGATGAGGCATGACAGGCTCGGCGTTCAGGGACGATGCTTCTCGGCCCATTGAGCGGCCAGGGCCAAACCTTGAAGGAGACAGTCAGCCACGACCCGGCCGATCATCGATCCGATCTCCGTATGCGTGCCCGCATAGGGAAGCCAGGGACCGTTTCCTCGCGGGGCAGAGGCGACCACCACCGCATCCGTTCCCGTTCCGGTGGCACCGGCAAGACCGGTCCAACTGGGAACGGCATGATCACGTAACACGCCGGTTTTGCTTTCCGTCGCCACCTGGATCGCCCCGACCATGGCCGGCACTGCCAGACATCCGTTCGTCACCAGAATCAGGTTAATCGTTCCTGCGGTCGCTCCGCTCGGCTCACCTTGCACTCGACGAACCGGTTCCCCTGCCCGCACGGCATTCGTGACACCCACAGTGGCAAACCCTTCCACCCACAGTTCGTCTCGTTCCTCTCGGTGTGTCACCAGTTGTGTCATGGGAACCGCTGTCATGAGTCCGACACAGTCCGAGTCCACACCATGCGTCTCCGCAAGCCGCCTGAGGTAATGGGAGGGATGAGCCCGGTCTCCGCCTCTGTCGCCCCCTGGCGGATGTGAGGGCACCTGATGATTCAAGATATACCGCGTCGTGCGAAGCCCTCCGCCCCGAGGGGCCGAGGACAAGACGCGCATGCGCCCGCCAAGGTCCACGATCAGCGTGTCGCAGGCCACCCAATGCCGTGTGGAGACGCGCCCTGCAGGAACTGCGGTCATACGCTACGTGTTCCAAGGATTTCCGAGAGGGACTTCAGGAGGCGATCATTGTCAGCGCGCGATCGAACGGCCAGACGAATCGAGCGATCATTCAGCCCCGGCACCTGCGAACAATCCCGGATCAGCATCCCTTGCCGTCGAAGAGCTGATACCACACGCGGAGCCTTCAGTCTTGCAGGCAATTCCATCAGCAAGAAATTGGCCGCGGAGGGAAATACCGAACAGCCGGGTAACCGCTCCAGTTGTTTCACCACTCTCGCTCGCTCCGCATCCATGAACCGGAGGCTTCGCCGGCTGTGCCGCTTATCTTGCAATGACAATTGAGCCGCTCGCTGCGCCAGCATATTCACCGACCAGGGAGGCTGCTGCGATTTGATCCGGGTAATGACTCCGGAATTGGCGACGACGTAGCCCACACGAAGACCGGGCAAGCCGTAAAACTTCGTGAAGCTTCGGAGCACGATCGTTCGCGCGGGCAGGTCCTCCGGCACGATCGACACCTGCTCGCAATATTCGGCAAAGGTTTCGTCCACGATACACCACTGTCCACGTCGAGCCGCTTGGCGGGCAAGCTTCCTGACCTGGGCCGCATCACACGCTTGCCCGGTCGGACTATTCGGATTACACAGCAACACGGCATCAATGGATTTGGCCATAGCGACCGGGACCTGCTCCAGCGGCGGCCGGTAACCGTCCGCCCTCGCTGCCATGACGGTACTGATCTGTCCGCCGGTGCGAGCCATGGCCGCAGCATATTCGGAAAAGGTCGGACCGATAACCAGGAGATGCCGGATCTGCAAGGCCTCGGGAAGCAGGTGGATCAATTCCGTCGATCCATTGCCGATCAGAAACTCGTCGGGTGAGCGGCCCCAAAACGTCGCCAGCGCGTGCCGTAAATCCCGACAGGCCGGATCCGGATAGTGGCACAGCAGGTCATTCGCGCGACCGATCATGCGCCGTGCCGCAGGGGACGGTCCCAAAGGATTGATGCTGGCGCTGAAATCCAGCAGGCGCCGGACATCCCGCCCCAACTCACGAGCCGCCGCGTACACATCACCGCCATGAGTTGCACCGTTCATGAGACCCATAGCGAGAGCAAGGCGAAGAACAGCCCCAGACCATAGGTGACGATCATGATGCGAGACGCGTGGCGGATATGCTCTGGAGTGATGTCGGCAGTTCCATCACCCATGATCGGAGCTTCGTGAGGCACGCCGTCATAATAATTTGTTCCGCCGAGTTGCACTCCCAAGGCAC
>ERZ795044.3649-NODE-3649-length-12898-cov-4.394067_pt1 | contig 12898 bp, 11 predicted proteins | sample MGYA00375128_ERZ795044 | MGnify/ENA primary metagenome ERZ795044 (study PRJEB30173, sample SAMN05720213) | anaerobic digester metagenome | isolation source: active sludge of municipal wastewater-treating anaerobic digesters | place: USA | collected 2014-12-22 ... | reverse complement strand
GACTTTCCGGAGCGGCATATCGCATGGGGCACGGCCGCAATGAGAGGCCTTGGTCATGAACGGGTCGCATTCTAGACATGAATGGGCTAAGAATGATGCCATGAGTGTGCGTCGCAACCGACTACACGATATGACTATTGACGAAGTGTCTTTGGTCGACAGAGCCGCCAACCAACTCGCGAACATTGCTTTCTCGAAGGCAGCAAACCAGGAGGATGACATGCCCGAGCAGCTCGAACTGTTCGATGAAGACGGCTTCCCCGTCGACACCGACAGTCTGGATATCAACGATGTGGTGTACGACGCCGACGGCAACCCCGGCGTGATTGTCCCTGACGACGACGATGCCGACATGGAGTACGAGGACGACGGCGAACTTGTGGGCAAGGCCTACGCTGTCGGCGCTGGTGGAGTCGCTGATCGCCTTGGATCGGCGCTCTTGCCGTCCGCGAGCAAGCGCCCACGGTTCCTCGCCGGTCACCAGTTCAAGGAAGGGTGGCGTCACAAGGGTGCTTTTGGCGCTGGTGCGAGCCGTTCTTACAAGACTGGCGGCAACATTTCTCGCAACCGTGGCAAGTACGCTGTAGGCGCTGCTGTCCCCGCCGGCGCTGGCGCTGCCTACGGCGGCAAGAAGTACTACGACGATCGCAGTGTGGGCAAGAGCCTCGGCGACGCGGTGCTCGAGGAGCTGAGCAAGGCAGCCAGCGAGGACGAGCGCAGCGAGATCATCGCAAGCGCCATGCAAGAGGTCGAGATCGCCAAGGCCCAGGCAGAGCAAGCGATGGCCTACGCCGAGCAGGCCCAGGACGAGCAGCTCGAGATCGCCTTCATCTCCAAGGCCGCGGAGTACAACCTGCCGGTCTCCCCAGAGGTGCTCGGACCGATCCTCAAGAGCGCGTCCACCGTCCTCAGCGACGAGCAGCTCGATGTTCTGGACCAGTTGTTCTCCGGTATCGGTGAGTACCTGTACGAGGAACTGGGCGTTGTCGGAGACACTGACAACGACGACGTGTACTCGCAGGTGGATCTCGCCGCTCGCGAGTTGGTGGGCAAGGCGGATGGTTCGATCAGCACCGAGCAGGCCACCACGATGATGTTCGAGACCAACCCTGCTGCCTACGAGCAGTACCTCGCAGAGAACGGACGGTGACATCGTGAGCTTCGATGAGTCTCTACGGTCAATCACGCTGGAGGCCGACTCCAGCATCGGGAAGTACACCGGTGTACCTGGCGGCGCTGGTTCGGCGTCCCCCAACGGTGGCAAGCAGTACTGCTTCGTGAAGCTGACTGGTGCGTTGACGGTCGGGCTGTCTGTTGCGGCTGCCGACGTCACCATCGGTGTGTTGCAGAACAAACCGCAGCAGGCCGGTGGCGCAGCCACTGTGGCCATCCGCGGTGTAAGCAACGTCGTGGCCGGCGAAGTCCTGGCCGCTGGGGATGGAGTCGTCCCCGACGACGAAGGCCGGGCCGTGAAAGTTGGCATCGGCGAGACCGCTGTTGGCATCGCACTGAAGGCTGGGACAGAAGACGCTCTGCTCCCCGTTCTTCTTCGGGTGTAAAGGGAGAGTAGAGAACAATGCCAAGTCCTTCACAGAGCGATCTGCACATCAACCAGCCGCTCACGAATGTGAGCATCGCGTATCTGCAGAACTCCTCGGCGTACATCGCCGACAAGGTGTTCCCGCGCGTGCCGGTTGCCAAGCAGAGCGACTTGTACATCAAGTACAGCAAGTCCGACTGGCGTCGCACCGACGCTGCCAAGCGTGCGCCTGGCACCGAGACCAAGGGCGTCGGCTGGAAGTACAGCCAGGACACGTACTTCTGCCACGTCTACGGCGTCCACAAGGACCTCGACGACCAGGTGCGCGCCAACGCTGACTCGATCTTCAACTTGGATCGTGACGCGACGGAGTTCGTCACCAACCAGCTGCTGCTCAAGCGGGACCTGGACTGGAACGCCAACTACTTCGCGGCCGACAAGTGGGACACCGAGGTGTCTGGCTCTGGCGGCACGCCGGACTTCCAGCAGTGGGACGAGGCTGACTCGGACCCGATCGGTGACATGGCCAAGTGGACCATCGAGTTCCGCAAGCAGACCGGCATGGCACCGAACACGCTGGTGCTCGGCGCTCACACGATGGCTGCGCTCAAGCAACATCCCGACATCATCGACCGGATCAAGTACACCCAGCGCGGCATCGTCAGTGAAGACCTCATTGCGACGCTGTTCGACGTGGACAACATCTACACGTCGTACGCCACGGTGGCCACGACCGAAGAGATGACCGACGCGGCCTTGCAGGATGCTGCTGCCGAGTACGACTTCATCACCCCCACGAAGTCCGCTCTGCTGCTGCACACCACGAAGTCGCCGTCTCTGATGCAGCCCACCGCGGGCTACACGTTCACCTGGAACGGGTACCTGGGTGGCAACGCTCAGGGCATCCGGGTCAAGCGCTTCCGGATGGAGCACATTGCTGCCGACCGGATCGAGGCGGAGATGACCTACGACCAGAAGATCGTGTGCCCCGACCTCGGTGTGTACATCAAAGACGCCGTGCAGTAGTCGGCGGGGAAGGTGGGCTGACAGATGCCGTACCGAACTCCTACGTCGTTCTACGCCGCCCGCCGCTTGAAGCTGAGCGGCAAGGTCTACCTGCGCGGGGATGAGATCCCTGCGGACGTGATGGCGAAGATGCGCAAGGCTGACTCGCTGCTGACCTGCGGGTATATCGTGGCTGACTGCGATCCGTGGGCGCGCAAGGGTCCGATCACCACTCCGAACCCGACCGCGCTCAATGTCGGCACTCGTCGTCGGCTGGCCGGCGGTGTCTCTGAGACTGATGAGACTGACTACTCTGCTGTGGACACTGTGACCATCAACACTGTCCAAGATGTGCTGGAGTGGGTTGGCGACGACAAGGACCGCGCCCAGCAGGCGTGGGAGGCTGAGGTGGAGCGTGACAAGCCTCGGTCGACTCTGGTGAAGGCTCTGGAGTCCATTCTCGGGATCGAGGACGAGCAGTGATCTCATGTCCTCCCGTATCCTCCATTGCGGGTGTGCTGCGGACCCCGGCCCTTCGGGGCCGGGGTTCCGTAGAGAAAAGAGGTGCACGGTGAGCAAGTCGTTGGCAGAACTCGGGCAGATCAGCAAGGCCGGTGGTCCGTTCGATCTCACTGCGTACAGTGAGCGTCGCGCTCGTCGCGCTGGGCGGCGCGTCGCGCGGCGCGCGAACCGCGGCCACGCCCTGGGCCGTGCGGGCGGGCGGGCCGCCTACGACACGGTGATGGGCGCTGGTCACGGCGCTCGGCAGAGCGTGCGAGGGATCATGGACGACGTTGCGCGCGGGGCTCCTGCTATCGCCGAACGGACGGTTGATGATGCCGGGAAGGCGCTTGTCAGTCATGGCAGCCGGTTGGCCGGGAGGGCTGCTCTCTTCGGCGGCCTGGGCCTCGCTGGCGGCATCGGTGGTGGGATCGCGCTGGGAGAGTTGTCGCGGCGCGGTTTGCGCGGCAATCAACGCGGTGTGAACAAGTCGCAAACCGCCTTGGCTGATCTGGGGCGCGTCAGCAAAGCGCAAGGCGACTGGAAGAACATTGAACAACGCAAACTGGAGGCTCGCAACGGCCGGCGTGCCAAGCGCCAAGGTAGAGGTGCCTTCCAGTTAGGTTCGGCGAGTGTCGGTTCCGCGCTACTGCTTGACGGCGGCGCGGGCGCTCAGCACGTAGCGCGCAATGTCGCGCATGGCTATAGGACGCCGCTGTACACCGATGGGACGCGTGGTTCGGCTGTCAGGCACGCTGGTCGTGGACTAGGCACTGGGCTACGCGCCGCGCAAGGCATGAAAATGCACAACCGGGTTGGCGCAGTGGCTGGTCTAGGCGGATTGGCAGCAATGGCTGGTGGTGCTGGAGTGTACGGGTATGGAGCGGCTCGTGAGCGACGGGCTGAGTCCAAGATCCGCCAGATGCGCCGCAAGCGCGACCGTGTTGCGAGCGCCGGGAGGCGGTGATGGCCTGGTCCTACAGCGGTGATCCTGCATCCTCGGACAAGGATGCGGTGCGCTTCTGGACCCAAGACACCGACCAGGCCGTGCCATTGCTCTCCGATGCCGAGATCGCGTATCTGCTGGGTATGTGGATGCCCCAGTACGGATCGGTGATCTTCACTGCGGCGGTCGCCGCTGAGGTGATTGGAGCCAAGTACACCGGCGAGGTCAGCGTGGCTGCTGACGGTGTGAGTGTGCAGGTCGGCGACTTGAGCCAGCGCTACCAGTTGCTGGCCTCTCGGCTGCGCGAACAGTACAAGAACGAGTCGGCCGGTGCTGAGCCGTTCCTGTCCGGGGTGATGTGGGACGAGGTGAAGGACCAGTCCATCAAGCCGCTGATCTTCGGCGTCGGCTTCATGGACAACTACGAGGCGGGCAAGGCCGACTACGGCGACTACTCACCGGCGGACGTACCGGACTGGTACACCTACGGTGCTGCCGATGCCTAACGCGCCGGTCATCAAGACCGCTACCATCCACCGCCTGGCCCGTAAGTACACCGAGGCCAACATGACCGCCACAGTGCGGATCGCTCGCATGCAGCAACCAGCGGAGTACACCGACGACGACTGGAGCAACGTCAGCACACAGTTGCAGGTGACCTACGAAGGTAAGGCGCGCCTGTGGGGTGTGTCCAGCGCTGGTGCCAACGACTATGGCGACGAGATGACGGCGTTCTCATCGTCGTACGTGTCGCTGCCACTGACGGTCGGTGACGACAACGAACCGCCCGACGTGCAGGTGGACGACATTGTGCTGGTGCTCACCCACCCGGACCCCGCGGTGGTGGGCCGGTCGTTTCGGGTGATGGACGTGGACGCTGGTGGTCAGTTCCCGGCCGCTCGGCGGCTACAGGTGACTGGCGTGCAACGGTCCCGGAACTGGGAGTTCGTGCCGTGAACGGCGGATGGGGTGCCACGACCACAGGACTGGACCGAGTCCAGGCGATGCTGAACGCGCAGCGAAGCGAGGTGACTGCCAATGTCCAGTCGCAAACAGCAGCAGCTGCGTCACGCGCAGCGAGCGTTCTTCAGCAGGCGGCGGCTGCGCGCACCGGCACAGTCCGCACTTCGGTGGCAACCACGTCCACCGGCTCGGTGGTTACTGCCGTCGCGAACGTACCCATCAGCCGGGCGCGAGTGAGAGCAGCGCTGGCAGCCGGTGCTGAGGTCATGGGGGTAAGTCCGTGAAGCGCGGAGCGTTGACCGACTTCCTGATCACCACACTGGAGTCCCACGACATCATCGTCGGCGATGGCGTGGCTCCCAAGGATGGCGGCTGGGAGTCCGGTCAGCCCAACGTGGGGCGTTTCGTCCCCTACGTGGTGGTGATGGGCGGCAGCGTTGAGGGTATCGACCGCAACGTGGCCAGGGGCAGCACGAAGGACTGGCGGGCGTCGTATTCGTTGCGTATCTTCTCAGCCACCAGGCGCACAACGGACGCGCTGGCGTTCGCTGCCCGGGAGGCGCTGGAGGACTGCACGCCGTTCGTCTTCGGGTCTTTCAAGGCCATTCACGTCAGTGTGTCCACCATCGGCGCACTGCAACGAAACGATGCTTCTGACCCGCCTCTGTGGCAGGAGTTCGACTCTGTGGAGGTTCTTTGTGTTCCACAGAGGACGTAAAGTGAGTCACGACGTTAGTATCAGTGTCGTGGCACTGATCACGAAGGAGAGATGATGTCCAGGATCATTCCGAATGAGACCTCGTGGATCGGTTTCGACACCACGGTCCCGACAGATATCAAAGCACCGAAGTTGGCTGACATTACTGCCGCTGATGACATCACATGCTTCGTGGTGAACATCAACGCCAGTGTGCAGGGCAACACCGTTCCGGTGCCTGAGCTGTGCAGCAAGTTCGAGAAGAGTGTGGGCGGCACGGTGCAAGCCTCGTTCACCGCGGACTTCTACCGTGACGACGCGCTCAACGGCGATGTTGCCTGGGACACTCTCAAGCGCGGCACCAAGGGCGTGTTCTACATCTCGCGGTTCAAGCAAGGCTTCCAGGCCGGGGACGACCCGACGCCGGAGGTCGGCGACCATCTCGAGGTGTGGCCGGTGGAGATCACCAGCCGCACTGCTGGCCCGATGAGTTCCAACACGGTGCAGACGTTCACTGTCACCGCTGCGGTGAACATCGAGCCTGCTGAGGACGCGACAGTCGCGACCTGAGCAGTTTGGGGTCGGCGAGGACGTCTCGCCGGAAGGCACACAGTATGGAGGCTGATGTGGCATCGAAGAAGGTTGAGCGCGCATCTCTGGACGTCTTGCTGAAGAAGCCACCTCGTACGAAGGTGATCGAGGTGGAACTTGCAGACGACCAGAAGGTGTCGATCCTGTTCCGGGCCATCGGCAGCAAGGCCTACGACGACCTGTTGGGTTCTCACCCGCCGAGCAAGCGGGACAAGGAGATCGGTGGCGTCTGGAACTCCGACACGTTCCCGCCGTCGCTGATCGCCGCGTGTGCGGTGGAGCCGGAGATCAGCGAGGAGGCCGCCAAGGAGATCTTCGCCTCCGAGGACTGGTCGCGCGGGGAACTCATGGACATGTTCATGAAGGTTGTCACCTTGAACTCCGAGGGGATGAACATCCCTTTCACGCAGAGCGACTGAGGTACGACTCCACGTTCAGTCTGGAGATGGAGTGGTGCGCCGAGCATGGGGTGCCGCACTCGGAGTTCCTGGCGTGGGACGACGAGGACCGTTCCAAGTTGCTGGCCTACATCCTGGAGTCCCGCAGCCGTTGCTCGTCGTGCGGCACCAGCCAGTGGGAGTGGGACGACGATCCTGACGCCTACTCTCCGATGCGCCACTCCTGTCGCGGCTGCATGATCCTGTACGCCGCTGAAGAAGACAACGATCGCAGTCTCGGTTCTCGTATGGTGTTGGTACCGAAGCGTCGTGCCAAGGAGATCGAAGCCCGGCCCAAGCGTGTGAGGAGGCGGACGTGATCGACCAGAGCGTGAACGTCGCATACACAGCGGACACGTCGCAGTACATGGCGTCGATGGGGGAGATGATCACTGCCACGTCCCGGTACGGCCAGGTGGCCGACGGTGTGGTGGGCCGGATCTCCAAGGTCGGCGTGGCGGTCACCCGCACTGTCACCGACTGGGCCACGCTGGGCAAGTCGATGAACGCGGCCACGCAGACGGCCGCTGCCTACCAGCAGGCGATGAGCCAACTCGAGGCGCGCACGGTGGTGGCCGGGGGTAACTTCAAGGACCTGAGCAAGCAGGTGCGCCAGTTTGCCCGCGACGTGCCTGGCGGTTTGCAGAACGCCGTGCAGCAGGTGGACGCTCTGGCGAAGATGGGTGTGACGGCCAACCAGAACCTGGTTCCGTTGGCCAAGACGATGAGCCAGATCGGCGCTGCCAACGGCGAGATGGGCCCGCAACTCACCCAGTCGTTCGCCCAGCTCAACCGCACGTTCAAGAGCCTGGACGTGACCAGTGTAGACCGGATCGGCGCGTCGTTGACCAAGGTCGCCTCGACCACTGGTGCCAGTGCCAGTTCCATCGTGGAGTTCTCCAACGCGGTGGCACCGCTGGCGCAGACCTTGGGTATGACCAAGACGCAGGTGCTGGGGTTCTCGGCGGCGTTCTCGCGGTCTGGCCAGGACGGCTACCTGGCAGCCAACGTGATGAACAAGATGATGGGCGACATGGAGCGCTCGGCCCGCGAGGGGACTGGCGAACTGACCACGTACGCCACGGCAGTCGGCAAGACGACCACCCAGTTCGCGTCGCTGGTCAAGAGCAACCCTGGTGAGGCCTTGGCGCAGGTGTTCGACGCGCTGAGCAAGGGTGGGTCGGACTCGATCCGCACACTGGAGAAGATGGGCTTCGAAGGCCCGCGGGCGATGAAGACGTTGACGGCCGTTGCCCAGGCCGGTGGTGTGCGAGAGGCGATCAACGCCTCGATGTCCGGATACGGCGGGGACTCCACGGCCAAAGGTGCCGAGGCGGCATTCGGTGGTCTCAACGACGAGCTGAGCAAGACCCAGGAGTCGATGACGCAACTGGTGGAGGCCAGCGGGCGGCCGCTACTCGGGTTCCTCACCGATGTCACTCAGCGCGCCAACACCATGGCCAGCGCATTCGCTGGGTTCGCCGGCGGGGACTTCGCACAGACTCTGGCCACTGTGACGATGTTCGGTGCTGGCATCGCGGGCACTGCTGGCAAGGTTGCTGGCGCTACGGCGGGTATGGGTACCGCTAAGCAGGTGGCCACGATGCTGCCGGGGATGGTAGCCATGCCAATGGCTCGCGGCGTGGACGCGATCGGCCGGTACCGCAACCCGCTGATGTTGGGCGGCGTGGGTGCCTTGGGTGTCGGGATGGTGGGCGGCAACTCCAGCCTGGCCGCGCTGGGCAGTGCAGCGCTGCTGTTGAGCAATTTCGGCAGTGGTTCGGCCATGATGCGCGGGCTGCGCAACATCTCCGGTCGCGCAGTGGATGCCTTCTACTCCTCGGCGATGCGCCAGGCCGGTGTTCCCCTGCGTAACTCCCTTGAAGGCCGGAATGCGATACGCGACAGTGAGGTGCGCACAGCCGCTTTGAAAGCCTCGGGAATGTCACAGAACAAGCTGGACTCCTGGTTCCGCGGCAACGATACGGCGATGTCTAAAGCGCTGGACAGACTGCCTGACGAACTGGAAAAGAAGGGTGTGCTGCTCGACTCAACCGCCGGTCGCAGGGTTGCCACTGGTCTGCTGCGCGAAGAGTACAACGCGAGCAACCCAGCGCGACTGGCGGGCATGGATGCGTTGAAGTCCACTGGTGCTGGGTTGCGCGGGGCGGGTGGTGCCGCGATGAGTGCGCTCAGCGCGCTGCTGTTCTCACCGGCCGGTGCGGTTGCTGGTGGCCTGGCCGCTGGTGTCGGCGGCTACATGATGTACAGCAACTACAAAGACCAGACCAAGCAGTGGCGTGACCCTGGGTTCAATGCGACTCGCACATTGAGTGAGCAGTACGGTATTGCGCTCGCCCCTGTATCGGACTTCTCCAAGGTGATGTCTGAGTCTGTGAAGACGGTGGACACCTGGAACGAAGCCATGAACATCTCCGGCGATCGTGCCGACAAGTTGCACGCCATGTACAGGTCCGGCGATGACGAGAGCGTGCGGATGCGCGTCGCCAGCACGTCCAGTGAAGCCGAGGTGCTTGCGCAGGTGCAGGCGGCGGGGAACGCGCAAGGTCCCGCTTTCATGTCTGCATTGCTCAACGACGTCGCTGCTCAGCGCGACGTGGAATTCGCGCAGCGTATCGCGGACCAAGTCAAAGGAACGCAGGACAGCTCGACAGCTGTTACTCAGGCTGTTGGGCAGATTATGTCTGACGCCGAGAGCGGTCTTTGGGGTGCAATATCTCCTGGATACACCGGGCAGAAGGAGAACGTCGAGCAAGTAAAAGGCGCTGGCGAACAGTACAAAGCGATTCAAGAACAGGCTTACCAGTCTGGCGGCGAGCCTGCGCGTGCACGGGTACAGCAGGAACAGTTTCAACTGATCACTGATGAGCTGACCAAGGCCTGGAAAGAGGGCAAGTACGACGAGCAAATTGCAAGATCGCTAGCCGATGCGATTGTTCCAACTGACCAAATTGACTATTACTTGGAAGGCGTGCGGCAGCAGGCTGGCGCGAACAGCCCACTGCGCAATTCAGGCGGTGGGTGGAGAGATGTACCTGGCTTGAACGTGATCGCCTCTATAGCGCGTGTGGGGGATTTTTTGCCATGGATGACACAACGCGGGCAAGGCAACCTCGATGTACTTGCCCAGCGCCAGCAACAAGAAGCAGATAAGCCGCCCGACGCGAAGGAATTCACGCGCGTTGCAAAGTTGATGTCGGAGTCCGGCAAGCAGATCGCGCAGTCCATCAAGATCTCACAGAGTGTTGGCGTCAGTCAGGAACAGATGCTCAGTTTGTGGGAGGAGGGCGCTAATTCCCCTGCGTACACGAAGATCCAGAACAAACTGCCAGCGGGGATGAGCGTGCGCGGCTTCTTGGCCGATCAGGGAATGAGCGAAGGTGTTTACACTTCTACAAAGGCTGCTGTCGTACCGCAGAACATGGTCTACCAACTAGCTGCAGCACAGCCATTGATGGGCGATGCGATGTCAAACATCGCCAAGATCACCAAAGACTTGATGACCAAGGATCTCAAGGATGGTGAGCGGGAGTCGCTGACTGCGCAGATGGGTATCTTGCAGCAGTACGGTATGCCGCAGCAGTTGGCTGGCATGGGGCCTGCTGCAGCGCGCACAGCACGCCTGCAACTGGCCAACAAGCAGATGCAGTGGGCTCAGGACAATCCGCTGGTCGACCAAGCGCCGCAAGTTGCTCAGATGGCTGCTCAAGAGCGGGCTGCTGTGAAGGCGGAGGAACTTCAGTACCTCCAGCAACGCGCGAAGGCAGCGTTCGACTACCAGAAGCAGACCTCGCGCGCGTGGGAGGACTACTACCAGGAGCGCGGCTGGGCTCAGGAGGACTTCCAACAGCAGCAGGCCTGGGCCGAGGACGACTACCTGCGCCAGCGCCAGTACACCCTGGAAGACTTCCACCGCCAGCAGCGCTACTCCGAGCAGGACTTCGCCACGTCGATGACCCGCATGGCTGAGGACACGGCCAAGGGGATGATCAACCCGTGGCAGCGGATGCAGTCGCAGGGCATCTGGAGCCTCGAGGGGATGAACCAGAACGTCGAAGAGCAGCAGAAGTGGCTGCGCGACCAACTGCGCGCGCTGGAGGAGTTGAAGCGGCGCGGACTGAGCCAGCAGGCCATCGACACCTTCGGCTTGGCTGATCCCGGCAAGGCCCAGCAGGTTGCCTACTACGCCACTGCCGACAACGACGAGTTGGAGAAGACCAACAGGTTGGCCCGCCGTCAGGCACGGCTGGGCAAGAAGTTCAGCGACCCGGAGCTGAACCAGCCGGCGCGGCGTGCCGTGGAGGACTTCGAACGTAACCAGGGCCGTGCACGGGAGTCGATGGAGATCACGCTGGGGCGGATGGACGAGGCGTTCAAGATCTCCACTGAGCGCGCCGTCGTTCAGTTCACCAAGCAGATGGACCGGATGGCCCAGAAGATGTCCAAGACGATGGGGCGGATGCACCAGGACTTCTTGGACCAGGACAAGGAGGTCATCGCCAACAAGCGCCAGTTGATGCGTGTGATCGAGGACGTGTACCAGAACCGCACCGCCAAGTGGGGGCCGATCTTCGGCACGGCGATGGGGCAGATCAAACAGGAGAACACCAAGGGTCTGCACGACGTGACGCAGGACTCCGTGAAGGCGATCGCGTTCATCGGTGCGGGGTGGCGCAAGTTCAGCGTGGACGGCACTGTTCCCAGCGGTGCCAACCCGTTCACGGATACCGGCGTGCAGGGCAAAGCCAGTCCGGCCGCTGACAGTTCGCTCACGAAGGCGACCAAGGTCAGCGGAAGTACAGGCAAGAGCGGCAAACAAGGTGGTGCGCAGCCCATCAACTTTGGGTCTGGCACGATGGGGCGTCCGGGTGGCGGCGACGGCGCAGTGATCGGGAAGCAGGGTGGCGCTGGCGGTACGGTCAGTGGTGCCGGTGGCACAGGTGACTGGGGCAAGGACTTGAAGGCCAAGTACACCGCGCTGGCCGACGCGCTGGTCAAGTACGGACCACTGAACAGGATCGGTCAGGTCAAGGGCGGGAAGATGAAGGCGGGCGGCACGAAGGCCGCCATGTGGTTATGGCAGCAGATGCTCGCTGACGGTCTCACACCGGAGCAGGCTGGGGGCATCCTGGGCAACCTTGACCAGGAGTCCGGCTTCTCCCCGACGGCGAATCAAGCCGGGGGCCCAGGCCGCGGAATTGCACAATGGAGCGAAGGTGCACGGTGGGACCAACTACTTGCGTTCGCCAAGGTGAACAAGATGGATCCCCAGGAGTTGGGCACTCAGTACGCCTTCATGAAGCACGAGATGGACACCGGTGCCTACAAGTTCTCGTGGGCCGACTTCAACGCGCAGAAAGACTCCGTGCAGGGGTCTGCCAAGTACTTCGGGAGCAACTACGAGGGCTACGGCATCGCAGGCTCGCGCAATGCCGACGCGGACTACTGGTACTCGAAGTTCAAGAAGATCCCTGCTGGTAAGAAGATCGCCGACGGGAAGTGGAAGAACGCCGGTCTGTGGGACATCGGTGACGAGATCGATCGCCGCGGTAAGGAGTACGAGAAGCTGCGCAAGCAGATGGAGGAAGAGCGCGCTGGATGGGCTGGCGGTACGCAGTCACTCAACGCTGCTGGAGTCAAGAGCATCGACGGCACCAAACTGCGGCTGAGCAACAGTATCGGTCCTGATGCTGACGTGATGAGTGTGCGCACGAACACCAACGGCCTGTATTACAACAGCAACTTGGGAAGGCACAGCGTTGGGTGGGCTCGCTACCCGAACTTCGGCGTCAATGACATCGGCGGCGGCGGCATCCCTGTTTTCGCGTACGCGCTAGGCAAAGTGGTCCACGCTGGGCCTTTCTCGGGTGGCTCTTATAGCCCGGGGTCGACAGTCGACTTGGTGCACCTCAACAAGGGCCAGACGCGCTACGCACACATGGATGGTCTACGTGTGCGAGTCGGCGACATTGTTCAGCCCGGTGATCGTCTCGGAACGTCCGGACAGTCCGCCGGCCATCTGCACTTTGAGTGGCAGGGTATGCCAATGCTCAACCAACGCGGAACAGGGGAAAAAGTGCCATGGCTTGCTCTCGGCGGCGTCGCCACCAAGCCCACCCGCGCGCTGATCGCAGAGGCCGGTCATAACGAGGCGGTCATCCCGCTGAACAGCCGCGGTGTGGGAACGATCGCAGAGG
>ERZ795044.3646-NODE-3646-length-12910-cov-4.702684_pt1 | contig 12910 bp, 11 predicted proteins | sample MGYA00375128_ERZ795044 | MGnify/ENA primary metagenome ERZ795044 (study PRJEB30173, sample SAMN05720213) | anaerobic digester metagenome | isolation source: active sludge of municipal wastewater-treating anaerobic digesters | place: USA | collected 2014-12-22 ... | reverse complement strand
GAAACCGCCTTCCTCTAATTCAGAAAGCGTAAGGGCATTTGCGCCCGCCACCAGATAGGTTTCGAGGTATGCTCCATCGGTTGGATGCAAAAACAAACATGATCTGCTGGTCGTATTAGTAGCCAGGCCCTCTGCTAAAACATCCGTTTTAAACAGTATAAGGGCAGCGATTAACAATAACGCATTTTTCATACCATTAAAATTACCTTAAAATTACGGGATAATTTCAAGTTGCGGTCACCTGTATGTCACAATTGATGCCTACGCCATTGCTCATCGAACCTCATTATTTGCCTTCTATCAGCTGGTTTAACGCTGTTAGCCGGCATACAGAGATTTGGCTGGACGTGTCGTCGCATTATGAAAAAGGAAGCTATCGCAACCGCACCCTCATTCTGGCTGCAAATGGTGTACAACGACTGAGTGTGCCCTTAGAACATGGGCGCGGACAAAAAATAAGGTCAAAAGATCTGCGCATTTCATATGCTGAAAACTGGCAAAAAAATCACTGGCAGGCCATTTGCAGTAGCTACAAAAGGTCGCCCTTTTTTGACTATTTTGCCGACATGCTGGAGCCATTTTATGCGCGGCAATATCCGTTTATGATCGACCTGCAAACAGGCCTGATCAGCAGTTTGAGTCGCATGATGCGGTTGCCGTTGGACATCAGGTTGACCGAACACTATATCGAACCGCACGACCCACAGGTGGTTGACCTGAGAAATGTGGTGCATCCCCAACATACAAATCCCTTTGAGCTACATTGGCTACCCTACACACAGGTTTTTAGTGACAGAAGCACATTTATACCTGATTTAAGCATAATAGATGTTATTTTTAACAGAGGAAAATTTAACCTGACCGATTTATATTTATGAAGAAGATCATATTCAACCTTGTTTTACTACTCTCCACACTACATCTGGTTGCCCAACAACCCGCCTTTATTACTGATAGTCTGGATATTTACATTCAACGAGAAATGGAGCGATGGCAAATTCCGGCTGTTGCAATCGCGATTGTAAAAGACGGAAAAGTAATTGTAGAAAAAGGTTATGGTGTCATCGATCTCGAAAGTGGGAAAAAAACGGATGAAAACACCTTATTTATGATTGCCAGTAATTCAAAAGCCTTTACCGGAACAGCGCTGTCCAATCTCGATTTCCAGAAAAGACTTTCTCTTGATGATAAAGTAACCAAGCACCTACCCTATTTCGGACTCTATGATCCGGCGAGTAGTCAACTGGCGACAGTTGAAGATTTAATGTGTCATCGCTTAGGATTTTCAACCTTTCAGGGAGATTTTCTGAATTGGAGCAGCACATTAACACGCAAAGAAGTAGTTGAAGGAATGTCGAGAAATATCCCAAAATATCAATTTCGTGATACCTATGGCTATTGCAATTCAGGATTTGTTGCGGCGGGCGAGGTGTTATATGCCGTAACAGATACTACCTGGGATGATTATTTGCGTGTGCATTTTTTCCAACCACTGGAAATGAAACGCACAAGCACTACCAGAGCAGCTATTCAAGCGGATGCGAATGCCTGCACACCATATACCATGTTCGATGGAAAATTAGTTAAACTTCAATACGATTATATTGATAACCTCGGCCCTGCAGCCAGCATTAATTCCAGTGTGCACGATTTAGCCAACTGGTTGATGATGCAATTAGATAATGGTAAATTTAATGGTAAACAGGTATTCCCTGAACAGGTAGTAAAAATGCCGCGCGTGCCAAGAACAGTGGTTAGTGCGGGTAACTCCGGCCTATATAAATCTCAACATTTTAATTTGTACGGAATGGGCTGGTTTGTAACTGATTATGAAGGTCGACGCATTTATAGTCACGGAGGTGGTGCAAACGGATTTGTAACCAATACCACTTTTGTTCCGGAATCCGGTTTAGGTATTGTGGTGCTTACGAATACAGATGCCAATGCCTTATACGATGCTTTGCGCTACCAGATTATGGAAGCGTATTTTAATGTGCCTTATCGCAATTTATCAGAGATATACTACACACGCACTGCACCGGGTAATGCTGAGGCGGAAGCTCAAATTGCAGAGTGGAGAAAAATAACAGATAAAAAACCGAATCCCGGACATCCGCTGGTTGATTATACCGGTACTTATTCGAATTCGGTGTATGGTGATATAATGATTACCACTGAAGGAAATGAGCTCTTGATTAAATTTAGTCACCATCCACAACTGGTTGGACATTTAAAGGCTTCAGGTGAAAATACATTTATTTGTTTCTACGATCCGGTAACCTGGGGTGTAAAAGAAATTCCATTTACGGTTGTGGATGGAAAAGTAGTTTCCTGTTCTGTTTCCGTGAATGAATTTATAGATTACGATAGCTATGTCTTCACCAGAAAATAAGGAGCAGTTTATTTATGCGGCGGTCATTATGCCTACGGATGAAATCGTAGAAACCATTCGCATTTTTAAGGATGGATTGGCCGGAGTTGCCGGTAAATATGCATCATCCGGCAGCGACCCTGTTATCACGCTGTTTGCTGCAGTTGGCGATGCAAGCAGAATCAGTGAAATTGAATCCAAATTAGAAGTAATTTGTCGCAATCAATTACCATTTAATGTGCATCTGGAAAACTTCGGTGAATTCAATGCAAACAAAACGATATTTGTCGACATACAGGAAACATCCAAAACAGCCATCACTTCTCTCCGAAAAAAATTATCGGCCGAATTAAAATCCTCCAAATATGATGAGGAAATAGATTTCAATGTTGGTAAAACACCGCATATCACAATTGCCCGCAATTTAGTAGATGATCAATATCGCATAGCCCGAAACTATTTCACCGGAAGAACATACAATGCATTTTTCGAATGCTACAAACTCACCTGGCGAAAATTGGTGAGGAAGGGAAATGCTTCTTTTTATGTTACGGATAAGGAGTTTGGGTTTGCGATGAAGAATCTTTCTTTGTTTTGATGGTAGCAGGTATCAAGTATCAGGTATCAGGTAGTGGGTAGTGAGTAGTGGGTAGTGGGTAGTGGGACAAATGCAAGAGCCCTTCGGGCTTGGGGATGCGGTTGTGTGGAAGATGGTTAATTTGGAATTGTTCACTCGCACACTTTCACATTGCATCCGCCGCACGGCGGACACACTTGCATTCCACGTCGACACGTCGGCACGTCGACACGTCGACACCTAGAGCATTTTTATTTTTTCAGCTACACGAATGCCATCAATGGCTGCGCTGATGATGCCGCCGGCGTAGCCTGCTCCTTCGCCGCAGGGAAATAGGCCTTTTATTTGCGGATGCTCGAGTGTTTCCGGATTTCGGGGAATGCGAACCGGTGATGACGTGCGCGATTCAGTTGCTACCATTACCGCTTCATTCGTAAAATAAGGAGATCGCTTGCTGCGGATTTGATGAAATGCCTGTCGCAAACCCTTAGAAATTATTGGAGGGAGCACATCATCTAATTGAACTGCAGTAATACCCGGTTGATATGAACAATCCGGTAAGTTGGTAGACATTTTTTTTTGCACGAAATCTACCATGCGCTGCGCGGGTGCTTTTTGATTGCCTCCAGCTGCTGCATAGGCTAATTGTTCTACTTGTTGCTGAAAATGTATACCGGCAAGCTGACCTGTAAAACCAGCTTGTTGCATATCCTCCAATGAAATACCTACCACAAAGCCACTGTTCGCGAATGGATTATTGCGTTTACTCGGACTCCAGCCGTTGGTTACAATTTCGCCGGGAGCTGTTGCGCAGGGCGCGATGATGCCACCCGGACACATACAAAATGAATAAACACCTCTGCCATCCACCTGCTCAACAAAACTATAAGATGAAGGTGGCAAATATGGACCACGCGTTGCACAATGATACTGCATGGTATCAATGATATGTTGAGGATGTTCGATACGCACACCTAATGCAAATGGCTTTGCTTCAATTAAAATACCTTTTGCATCAAGCAGCGTAAAAATATCTCGTGCAGAATGTCCGGTTGCCAGGATAACATGGTCTGCATCGTGCTGATCGCCGTTCGCGAGTGTAATGCCTTTAATGGCATTTTCAGCGGTGCGGATATCCGTAACCCGACTTTCAAAACAGATTTCGCCTCCCGCATCTAAAATATGGTTGCGGATAGCCTCTATAATTTTAGGCAATCGATTTGTGCCGATATGCGGATGCGCATCCACCAGAATGTCGCTACTGGCGCCGAATTGGACAAAAGTTTCGAGTATGGCACGGATATTGCCTCTTTTATCTGAGCGGGTGTATAACTTGCCGTCACTGTATGTACCTGCCCCACCCTCCCCGAAGCAATAATTAGAATCCGGATCCACAACACCAGCGCGGTTTATTTTTGCCAGATCGTGTCTGCGTGCTCTCACATTTTTACCGCGTTCAAAAATGACGGGTTTAATGCCTTGTCGAATACATTCCAGTGCTGCAAATAATCCAGCAGGACCGGCGCCGATGATGATACATGTTGGTAAATTCTTTACTGAGGCAAATGCAGGCGGAAGAGAGGGCTGATGTATAATGGGGACATCACTCAGTTGCATTTGCAATCGGAACACCGGATTTTTTCCACGGGCGTCGATAGAACGTTTATGAATTTTCCAATAGGCCGGTTTAAAACCACATTTTTTGTGCAGGGCTTTTTCGATAGCCTCTGTGTGGTTTAATTCTGCGGGTGAAACAACTATTTCAACTATATCCTGCATGCTGTAGACTTATGCAAGAGAAGCCATCATTACAATTTGACAATCATGCCTTTAAACGATGTATCCTCTGATGCACCGGTGCAAATATACGTGCCGGGCGGCAATCCCTCGAGAGAGATTTCGTATGTCCAGTGGCATCAAAAAAATGATTTTAAGTATGAAGCAGGGTTCTATATAATAGGCCTTTTTTGAGCCGGGAAGACAGGAAGACGGGGAGGAATTCAGTGTGACGACGTGTCGATGTGTCGACGTGCCGATGTGCCGACGTGTCGACGTGCCGACGTGTGAAATGCATTAAGCCCCAGGGGGGCGACACACCCACTAACAAGCATACACAACACCAAACAAAAGCCCCATCGGGGCGACACAACGGCTTATACCGAAGCTTCAAATAAAATTATTAAGATAGAATGAAGTTAATGTTCATGCAGTGCATTTGCTTATCGCCCATTTTTCTCCCGCGGATTTTCGCAGAGGAACGCAGATTAATACAAGTATTTATTTGAATGAAATAGCATGATCGATTTATTCGAGTTTTATTTGAACAGGTAAGGCGGGAAGGCGGGAAGTTTCGGGAAGAAATTCAAGGTGTCGATGTGTCGACGTATCAAATGCATTAAGCCCCAGGGGAGCGACACAACGGCTTATTGGATGTAAACTGTTATTTCTATACAGCAAGAAACAGCATCGTTACAATTTGACAAACATGCCTTTAAACGATGTATCTTCTGAAGCGCCTGTGCATAAGTACGTGCCGGGTGGCAATTTCTCGAGAGAGATTTCTGTTTGGCCTGATGTATCGAAAAATTGATTGTGCAGGGAGGCTATATGCTCGCCATAAATGGAATAGAGTTGAATAGTTTGGATTGAATTGGCTAATGTAGGGCTAGAAATTATGCATGTTGAACTTGCGGGGTTTGGAAAAATTGATAGTGTTTCTTCTTTCATCATATCCTCAACTGCTCCCCAAGTTTCTGCTGAAACTTCTAAATCATCTAATGCAAATCCATCATGACTTGACTGTATTGAATCTGTAATTAACGTGAATTTCAGATGCACCGTATCTACCTCAGGCATAAAACCTTGTGGCGAATTACCGGCTGCCATATAAAACTGGATATTAATATTCCCAGACTCCCAACCATCAGAACTCCCGGTTATTCCCGTATCTATTGAGAATACTGAATATTCACTAATAAAATAATCTAAAATCGTATAAAACTCACTACCGGTAAAAGACATTTCCTGTAAATAACGAAGGCTTTTAAACTCGGAACTATCAAATGCAATTGAAACATCTACAAAATCACTATCAACAGCCAGATCAGATTGATAATAAAAGTATACCCCTAAATAAGTTAATGAAACATCAAACCCAGTACCAACATAAAAATCAAATTGTACAAATTCATGCATATTGGTATCTAAAGCGCTTGTTGCGCCGGTTATCAAACAATTATCGGGGCTATGCGCAGCGAGTATTACCGGCTTGTCGGGCTCACCAACCTCCCAAAAATTATCCGGGTTTATTGGTCGCAAAAAGGAACATGGCTCTTCAAAATCGCAATAGCCGGTGTAGTCTTGAGCGCTTGCAATTGTGAAGCAACTTAGAGAGAGGAGAAAAAACAATGTTTTCATGGTTTCTTTTTTCAAATTTAATGCATTTTTTTTAGAATGCAGTGCAATTATAAATTGATTTTAAGGATGAGGCGGGGTACTTCTATTAAGCTTTATTTTGAGCCGGGAAGACAGGAAGGCGGGGAGAAATTCAGTGTGTCGACGTGCCGACGTGTTGATGTGTCGACGTATCAAATGCATTAAGCCCCAGCGGGGCGACACAACGGCTTGTGCCGAAGCATAAAGCTTATTCAATAATAAATACAAGAAGTTGGAGGTCAATTATTAATTGATAATAGCAGATTTTAGGATTGAGGTTGCTCCGGATATTTGAGATTCTGTGTTGAAGGAATGTATACAGAGTCAAGTGTGTTGCAGTATATACCGGCAAATTATCCTTTAACAAATAATTCGTTTTAGGTAGTGTCATACTTCTACATATTGATAAACATTGGGAATGTTGATTTACAATCCTTCTGTTTTTTAATGCGAAATTGATAGTTATTGTTTGACAAATATTTCGGAATAATTTCCTGTCTGCGTTCGTATTTCACAGATATATGTGCCCGGAGGTAACTGCTCAACAGCTATTTGAACAATCCCTGCGGAATCAAAGTAGGTATTTGATGCTGTTGCCATAACTTTACCCTGAATTGACCGAATTGTAATCACATGTGATGTATTTGCAAGCGTCGGACAAGAAACATAAGCACTATTGTGACAGGGATTTGGGTATATGTTAAAGTCAGGTATTGTTGTTAGATTAGTTATGTCTGACCACCATAGTAATTGAGCAGACAAATCATCTATCGCAAAACCATCATTTAATGTATTATTATTATCAGAATATAAGTTAAATCGCAAATGCACAGTATCAACATCGGGTTGAATGCCGACAGGACCTGAGGCGGCATAAAACACAATAAATATGTTTCCGCGTCTCCAATCTAAAACGCTCCCTGAAAACCCGGAATCAATCTCCCAATAATGCCATTCCGGAATTACAAAATCAACTTCGTCAAAATACGTAGGATCATTGTTCTCCTCCCAATAAGTTAGATTATTGAATTCAGAACTATCAAAAGCTAATTCAATGGAAGCTACATCTCCACTTAACCCTAAGTCATACATAAAGTAAAAATCTATGTTCATTCCATTATAAGTGTTAGAATTCTCATCCTTACCAGGCAAATCAAACTGAACATAATCATGCACATTGGATTCGATCGGTGCAAAGGCATCGGTTACAACGCAAAAATTAGGACTATGGGCACTTGTAATATTATTCTTCTCTGGCGCTGCAATTGACCAGATATTATCTTCTGTTAATGGACATAAATAAGGGCAAAAGGTTTCGAAATTGCATTCAAATACAGGCTGTGCAAATACTGGTAAGTGTTGGAACCACAGTACAATGCTTATTATCAGCATGTAAATAAAACGCGTCATATTATAAAGATAAATAAATTATGTAAAGGAAGCTTAGGTTTAAAGGGCAAGTGAACCCTTCCCTCGACTTATATTTTGGTTTGAAGCAATTGCAAAGCTCCACGAATCTCTTCATCCGTATTAAACGCATGCAAACAAATCCTGATTCGCTCACTTCCTGCCGGTATGGTTGGTGAAAGTATGGGTCGCATGTCGAAACCGGCAATACGTAAGTCGGCAGATAATTTTTTCACTGCTGCATTTCCGGGCACGATAAAACTAAAAATAGCCGAATCCGTTGACACAGGCTGAGCATAAGTAACTGAATGCAGCTTATCCTTCATGCATTTCAAATTATGATGTAAGCGCCGGATTGGCTCCTGAATTGTTACTAAATACCGATAAGCCATCCTCACCGCAGCCAATTGTAAGTAATTCGGTGCAGTGGTATAGATAAAAGGCTTGCAATAATTAATCAGGTAATTGCGCAATATTGTACTGCCTAATACAACAGCACCGTTTGTGCCGATGGCTTTGCCAAAGGTATGCACGCGTGCAAAAATTCTGCTGTGTAAACCCAGGTGTTGGGCAAGTCCCTCTCCCCTTTTTCCAATAACTCCGGTGGCATGTGCTTCATCCAGAATGAGGGCTGCATGATATTTTTCTGTGAGTGCAAGTATTTCTGATAATGGCGCTATATCTCCATCCATACTAAAAACACTTTCTGTCACTACAAAAATATTTCCCTTATGTATCTCAAATAATCGCTGCAGACTATCTACATCATTATGATCAAAGCTATAGGCTTTTGCGCCTGATAATCTGATGCCTTCCCGCAGTGATGCATGGATGAAAGCATCATAAAAAATAAAATCGTGGCGATGTACAATAGTGCTGATTAATCCGCTGTTGGCTTCATAACCGCTATTGAAAAACAATGCTGCAGGCGCGTCGTGAAATGCGGCAATTTCATTTTCTACTAATTCGACATACGCATTATTACCGGTCAGCAATCTTGAACCCCCACTTCCGAAAAAAGGCATTTCAGCAATTTCAGCTAAAATCATTTTTTTGAGATGAGCATCCGAAGCAAAGCCCAGGTAATCATTAGAAGCAAAGTCGACTAAGCCCTGCGAAACCGTAAGTCGTCGCAATGCCTGTGCTTCCTCACGCGCTATGAGTTCTCTTTGTAATCGTTCGTGCACGTGATCCATATTCAGCAGCCGTTAAATTAACTGACTAATTCTTCTTTATAAGCAGGACGCGGCGTAAGTCCGAGTAATTCAAACATGACTTTATCCGTATCTGCATCCGGATTTGGTGTGGTGAGTAATTTCTCTCCGGCAAAAATGCTATTGGCACCGGCCATAAAACAGAGTGCCTGTTCTTCTACGCTCATTTCATTGCGTCCTGCACTCAAACGTACCATCGCTTTTGGCATCACGATACGCGCAGTAGCAATCATGCGAATCATTTCCCATACAGACACGCGCTTATTACTTTCGAGTGGTGTTCCTTTTACCGGCACTAATGCATTCACCGGAACTGATTCAGGATGCTTTGGCAATGTAGCAAGCGTATGCAACATACCTATTCGGTCATCTTCAGATTCACCTAATCCGATAATGCCACCGCTGCACACAGAAATTTCTGCTTTATTTACATTTTCGATGGTTTCAAGGCGATCGTCGTAAGTACGAGTAGAAATAATTGCTTCGTAATATTCTTCAGAAGTATCGAGATTGTGATTGTAGGCATACAATCCGGCATCTTTTAATTTCTTTGCTTGCTCTTCGGTGAGCATGCCCAAGGTGCAACATACTTCCATACCCAAATCGGCAACGCCTTTCACCATGCCTAAAACATGGTCGAAATCTTTGTTGTCGCGCACATTTCTCCAGGCCGCGCCCATGCAAAAACGGGTTGAGCCAAATTCTTTTGCAATCAGGGCTTTAGTAATCACCTCATCATATTCGAGCAATTTATGTGTTTCCACATCAGTGTGATAACGTGCAGCTTGCGGACAATAGGCACAATCTTCAGGACAGCCACCGGTTTTAATACTCAACAAAGTACAAACCTGTACTTCACCCGTTTTCTGATACTTACGATGCATGGTTGAAGCCTGATACATCAGCTCCATAATCGGCAGGTAATAAATCTCTGCAATCTCCTCTTTTGTCCAGTTGTTTCGGATGTCCATTCAGCCTGTTTTGAGGCAAAATTCGTAATTTTGAGGCAAATTCTATGCCATGCGCTTCATGCATGCTGTTAATTACAAGCAGGTTATCGGTTTTATCGCAGTTTCAACACTCGTATTAGGTGCTACGCTGATGCGGAATCAGGAGGACACAAAGGCGCCTAGCGCTGACGTACAGGCCCTGGATGCGAAACTGTTAAACGACCTGAAACAACAGGAGCTGCAGATTGACCCCAAAACGGCCGAACTGATGGCCACCCATCACATTTCCGAAAATGATTTGCGGACGCTGTTCGATATTGATCATTTGAATTACGGCAAATGTGAAGCAGGTAATTGCCACTATACATCTTATACAATTGAAGGTAAACTCGACAATGGCAAAGAGGTTATGTTCAAATTAGATAGCGGTGAAGATGGAAATATGCTGCGCGACCTCACATTTCATTAAGCGCCCATTGCCTGATAGGTATAGGCTATCAACACGAGCAGCCATTGCAAAATAAGCATACCATCTAAGAGGCCGAAATGCACTACATCATTCCTGGTTTTTGTGCTTAGATAAATGGTCATACCGCTGATAACCATTGATGTGACCATGGGAATGGTAAAATCGATATCTGAAGGAAACCATACCCTATAAAACAAGGTATACATCACCCCGGCAATAAATAATAGTAACATGGCCAGGTTGATTGTCATTTCGCGACCAATAATAACCGGAATGGTGCGCACCTGATTTTGTTGGTCGATGGCCATATCTTTAATATCAAACGGTAATGTAATGGCCAAAATAAAACAGGCATCAGCCAGAAAGAGGACGCCGGCGCGTTGCATGAGATGCGGGTCGGCAGGATAATTGCCAACATAACTTGCTGGCAACACAGTGCCTATAAATGCCCATACAAATGCGATGAGAAAGATTTTAATGATACCAATATCGCGCAGACGCATTTTCTTTTTTCCAAACTTAATGGGCAATCCATAAATCACAGAAATTACGCCTGGAATAAATAATGCTTTTTGCACATTGAACGGCATGCGAATAAACACGTCAAAGGCCATGAATCCGGATATAAACATCACCGTTCGGAAGAAATCTATATTCTTAAGGAAAAACGTCCATCGGGTATCTTTTGGGTATGCTTTGATTCGGTCGACAGCGACGTATCTGATCAACAAATAAATACATAATGTAGACAGCCCTGCGAAGATGGGAATTCCGATATCCATTTGATCTGCAATATCCAGGAGATAAAATCCCCTAGCTGTAAAGGCTACTGCACCTAAGGCAATCAAAAAGTTAGAATACAATATCCAGTTTAACACCGAGCGCATATGCTGCCTGCCTTTTCGTAATTTCACCCAAATTTACTGAAAGTGGAGGTTATCCTACAGAAAGGCAAAGGGCGTCGGGTTGAAGACGGTCACCCATGGGTGTATGGGAATGAAATTGAACATATCAACGGCAATCCGCAAACCGGTGATATTGTTAGCGTATATAATTTTCGAAAAGATTTTATCGGCAAAGGATATATTAACACCTTATCGCAAATAACTGTGCGCCTTTTAACACGTGATGCCGATGAAACAATAGACAAATCTTTTTTCAGAAATCGATTATTCTCTTGCAGGGCGTACAGAGAAACATTAGGATACACCACCAATTATCGTCTGGCATTTGGTGAGGGGGATATGTTGCCCGCTTTGGTGATTGATAAGTTTGCAGATGTGTATGTGATGCAAACTTTAAGTGCGGGGATGGATAAGTGGAAAAATATCATCGCTGAAATTTTGCTTGAAGACTTTCATGCCTCCGGTGTTTATGAACGCAATGATGTTCCGGTGCGCACGCTGGAAGGATTGACAGAGCATAAAGGATTTTTAAGTGAGCCCTTCCCTACCCGATTTGTTATGGAGGAGGAAGGTGTTCGGTTTCATGTTGATCTTGATGCCGGACAAAAAACCGGATTTTTTCTCGATCAAAAAGACAACCGCTTAGCCATTGCACAAATTGTAAAAAATAAATCGGTGCTGGATTGTTTCACCTATACCGGTTCATTTGCCTTATTTGCAGCACATTTTGGTGCAGCCTCTGTTCAGGCATTGGATATTTCTGCAGATGCCATCCGTATGATGCAAGCTAATGCTGAACTCAACGGCTTCAAACAAATTGAAGGTATATGCGCCAATGCATTTGATGTATTACCGCAATGGGTTAAAGAGGGCAAACAATTTGACACCGTTATTCTAGACCCTCCTGCCTTCACCAAAAACAGAAAAGGTATCGACAATGCGATTAAAGGCTACAAAGAAATAAATCTACGTGGTATCCGATTAGTAAAACCGGGTGGATTTTTGGCCACCTTCAGTTGCTCGCATTTTATGGATGTGAATTTATTTTATGATACTGTTGCTGCCGCAGCAAAAGATGCCGGTCGCACGGTACGTGAAGTACAATTTCTCAACCAGGCGAAAGATCATCCTGTGGTATGGGGCGTGCAGGAAACGCATTATCTTAAGGGACTAATTTTGCAAGTTTTATAATGATGCGTTCTGCTGAAGAATGGCAGGTAGTGGGTAGTGGGTAGTGAGTAGTGGGACGAATGCAGGGCCGCTGTGCGGCCGTTGTTGAGCGAAGAGTTTTTTGAGAGAAATTATTCCTTATTCCTTTTAAAAAAATGGTTACATAAATGCACGAGGCCGGGAAGTCTGTAAGTCGGTAAGGGAAGGTGGCAAGTTGGGAAGGATTTTGTTGTGGTGATTATTCCTTATTCCAAATCGAAAGGTAGTGAGTAGTGGGTAGTGAGTAGTGGGATAAATGCAATGCCGCTTTGCGGTGAATACAATTGCATTTGCACCTGAACACAATTGCATTCACGTCGACATGTTTGAAGTTCTAATCATCATTTTCTGAACCTCACCCCCCGCCCTCTCC
>ERZ795044.3645-NODE-3645-length-12911-cov-10.346142_pt1 | contig 12911 bp, 15 predicted proteins | sample MGYA00375128_ERZ795044 | MGnify/ENA primary metagenome ERZ795044 (study PRJEB30173, sample SAMN05720213) | anaerobic digester metagenome | isolation source: active sludge of municipal wastewater-treating anaerobic digesters | place: USA | collected 2014-12-22 ... | reverse complement strand
ACATCGACCCGGCGGGGTATTCGATCGAGGGGAACCTGGTGAGCGGTCTGCAGAGGAACGGCCACCAGGTCGGGCGTATCGTGAAGCTGGTCGACACTTCGGTATTCACATCGGAGGAGATTGCGATCGTGCGGTTTCCGGTGGTGAGTTATGAGATGAAAGGCGACAAGGTGAAACCGGTTGATCCGCATACGATGGGTTCGGTGACCAAGGCGCGGGCCTGGTTCGACCAGGTGAAAGATGAGCGGTTGATCAGTGAAAAGGACAAGGGCGGCGGTTGGAAGACGGTCACGATCTGGGGCATCGAGAGCGACGCAGCGGATCGGGAGATAGTACGGAAGAGATTCGTTGAGGGAGTGAGCCGACGAAGAAGGGCATGAGACCTAGCATAGAGGTCTCATGCCTTCAGACAATTATTGATTCAGCGTATTAAGAAAAGAAAAGAAGTCGGTGGCAAATCGCTTAGCTGCATCAAGGTCTGATGTGCCTAAGGAAAATTCAAGAGAAAATCCATATTGGATAATGCCCCATTTGATGCCGACGCTTTCTACGTAGATCTCGTAATCAAGGGTTTTACTGTAATCCCTCAACCACTCAAAGATGCTTTCAGAATTGTTGTCTATGTTGTAATCAGTTTTGGAATCAACCATGATCTTGAATCGGCGCAACAAGAACTCTTCCCAGTCTGAGACTTCGAAAAGACCGGTACCAAATGTTTTGTCATAATCAACATCAAGATTGACAAGACATAACCCAATACTTCGTGATCCTTCTCCAGGAGAGGCTTTCCCACATACTTTGATGTAGTTGTGCCAACTGGTGAAGCCCAGTTCCCTGGCGATGAACTCCAAAGATTCTGAATGAGAGAGATCGGTTGCCTTAGAAACCTTCTTCGCCAACTTCTTGGCATTCTCGGGATTGCGGAGACTCAGCTTTTCAGACATAAAAAAATCCTTTCGAAATAATCTGGGTTTCCCTATTGCTCACTGATAGGACCCGGATTTCGAAAGGGTCCAACGGTCAACCTGCAAATGATGTCCCTGACTTCGCCAATGTGAGCGGCCGGCTGTCATCTCAGCCATACGAAGAATAGCGCATCACAGCTGAGGTTGTAAAGAGGCTCGTTAAGGTAGGCTAGAGAATCCATTCTGGATTCTCTAGCCGCTCTCGTTTTGATCTGCCTTTCGGCAGAATACCCACGGCAGACCTTCTTCCCTGGCGGAGCCGCCCGTCGTCACCTCTGCTGCGACGGGCGGGCCGACGGGGGAGAGGGTCGGGGCTTTGGCTCACCTTCCCTGGTGGTGGGCCTTGAGGGCGGGGGGTGGAAATTTCGTGACCCCGAAAGCGAAAATAGGCGGAACCTGAACAGATGCGGGCGGGCAGGTGGTTCCTTGAAGGCTTTGGCGGGGGAGAGGCGAAAAATCGGGTTTTTCGGGCGGGAAACGGGAGAAAGTCTTGCTGGTGGTTCGCTGACGCGGCTGGCGTCTTCCAGAAGTGACTGGTGAGGGGTTTTGCGAAAAATGGGCGGTTTTGGCGAGAGCTGAAATGGTTCTGGGAGACGTGAGTGCGCCCCAGACGGCGGTTAGAGCGATCTGGGGCGCACGTGGGTTTTTCTACGGGAAAGGAGGGCTGATTTCACCGGGCTTTCCGCTCCCCGTCCTCGGAATTCCCTCCGCTCTGCTCCGGTCACCTTTACATAACGAAACATTATGCAAACTGCCCCTCCGCCGCCCCCCGCCCGTCACGCAAACCCTCACGGGTTCGCGTGCCCGACCGGCCCAGGCCCCGTCGAGTCGCCCCGCGTCCTGCAACCCCCTTCGGGGGGTGACGGGTCCGGGCTTCCGGCACTTCGCTCCGCTCACCGCCTCCGCCCCAGCCCCGTCACATTGGAGCCGCTACGCGGCTCCAGCAGGTGCGCGGGCAACGCCCGCCCTCCGCGGCAAAGCCGCTCCAGGCCGGACGTTGGGGGCGCCTCTCCTCGTGCTTTGTTCGATCCGTCCAAGTTGTCAGTGTCCCCCCGTCGCTCACTACAAGTGTGAAACAAGTTCTTTAATTGATGCCATACTGTGGAGTCGATACTCTTCTCTTACCTGAACCCGGTGCCCATTAATAGTTTGCTTTCCAGGCAACAATTTCGAAAACGGGAGCCCCTTTGCGAAGGCAACTACGCCAGTGGTTTGAAAGTCACGAACAGAAACGAAGCCTTCTCTGACATGGTTAAAAGTAAAAATATCAGGGTATGTTTTTAGTAAACCCTCAATATCCCGTTGAATGGCAGCCAGCACGGCAGCGTATGCCGATGCCTCACCCATGTACTGGGTTAATCTATTTTTCACAATGAGATGTACTTTCGGTAAGTCGCGCTTTGCATCCTTAAGTTTTGTAGCAAAAGCGTATGAAGAATAAATTTCAGAAGGCAGTTTCAGGCCGTATATTAGCGAAAACGCATTCTGAATTGCACGCCTAGATGAGTCGTCAGCCATTACTGGTAGAATGACTCTGTCTGATGTTGCTAGGGCTATTTGCGTATACAGAGAGAAACTCGGATTACAATCCATAAAAATAGTGTCATACTCACCATTGAGCTGATTTAAAAAGGTATTTAGCCAATCAATAACAGAAACCCACGCGTTTACCCCTGGTATGTTTCCGTTCGCAAGGGTGTTAACCGCATTTGCTTGTAACTCAAGGAGTGGATCCCCACAAACGAGATCAATATTCGATGGAATTGCTTTATTACATGTCTGTGGTTTGGTGATAAAATCAGCTGCATGAAAAGAGGGTGGCACAAGACGCCTCAAAGAGAAGGCGGGAGAAACATTCCGGAGAATTTCGAAGAGAAATGGCCGTGGGAACACTCGGATGTTGATCCATTCAGGCATTACACCGGCCCAAGGCCATGACGCAAGGCCCAGCAATGAAAGGCAAAATGTTGCCGGTCGTAAAGAGTCCTATTTTCAGCAAGGCCTTCAAGGAAAAGGGGATTGAAAATGTTGTTAAATGGGATGTCTTCCCAGTTTCAAGTGGTGAGATTCTGAGGTTAACCTTCGAATCATCTTCTGGAGAGGCAAAACAGGGGGTTTGGCTGAAATCCGACAAGGGGATCCGACTGAACTCGGAAGTTTATAAGTCTGTTGAACTCTGGATTGACACCGCTCCAAAGGAAGTCACATTTGAATGCATTACCGACGATGGTCTTCTTAGCTTGTACAATATCTGGGATTCCGGGAGGGGAAAAGAGTCCCAAGCCTGGAGTTCTGGAATGCTAATCGAGGAGCTGCCAAAAGGCCGTCGATATAAATGCAATGACCTAGGATTTGAAACCTCTTTTCAAAAATTGGTTTTTCGAATCGAGCGAATCTGAGCTTTTTCGTAGGCCGACCAGCTTACGCAGACCACGAGCCCAGCCCGGCGGTTCCGCTGATTCACCGATCAGCGGACCCCGAAGGGGCAAGGGGCGGCCTGAGCGGCGGGAGCGGTGAGGGTCAGGTCCGTCGAAAAAGCGTTTAAATGGCAAGCGACAAAGCAAAACCCGTGACAGGTGGGAGGCCGGGAGGGACCTACCTGGCGCGGGTTTTGCGTCGCGGTTGCCCGCCGTTTTGCCGATCTCTGGACCTGACGATTGCTGAGGAATGATCAGGGTTTGGGTTTTTGAGCGCGGCTTTTTCGGGGTGGAAGGCTGAGTTTCTGTTTGCTTTTGCGCTGTTGCTTTCGGAGATCGTTGCAGATGGCATCCAGGTTGTAGTTGAAACTTTTGGCATACTCATCTCGGACTCTTCGCACTTCTTCAACGATTTCGTCTTTCCACTCGGGTTTGTCGGCGTTGTCGTAGATGGCGTCCTGGTCGTTGTCCCAGAGTTCTTCGAGGGCGTCGGCGGGTCGTGGCGAACGGGACAACATTTCTCGGATGGCCTCGAGGGCCAGGTCTGAAGGGGTCTTCCCGACTTTTACGGCCAAAGCTTTCAGGCGTTTCATTTCGGTTGAAGAGATGGCGATGGTCAGTGGTTGCTGTTTTGTCGGCATGAGAACGAGTATGCCACAATCAAACGGTGGCGACGAGTTTCCGTGCAGGAGCGCGTTGGATGTCGTCGAGAATCTCTGAAATGACGGTGGTTTCCAGATGAAAACACTTGCTTTTACTGGTCATTGAAATATATATTGTTAAATATATACGGAGGTGCAGCGATGAAGACGGCAAAAATCTTTCAGAACGGGCAAAGTCAGGCGGTGAGGCTTCCCAAAGAGTTTCGATTTCAGGGGAAAGAGGTTTTCGTAAAGCGGCTGGGGAACGCTGTGGTGCTGCTTCCCAAGGATGATTGGTGGGCGCCGATGGATCGGAACATCGGGAAGTTCACGGATGATTTCATGAGTGAACGGGACCAGGGCCGGTTGGAGACTCGCGAGGATCTTTTCGACTGATGCGATATCTTCTCGACACCAACATTTTCATCTATCTGTGCAAGGGAACGCATCCGCAGATTGCTGATCAGGTCCGGAAACACGGGCCGGGCGATATCGTGATTTCATCGATCACTCTTGCTGAGTTGGAGTTCGGAATTTCGAAAAGCGCGAAGCCGGAGAAGAACCGGAGGGTCTTTCAGGAGTTTCTGCTTCCGTTCGACATTTGGCCGTTTGATGCGGAGGCGGCGGTTGAATATGGAGTGGTTCGGCATCATCTCGAAAAAGCCGGTGTACCGATCGGTCCGATGGATATGCTGATTGCGGCTCATGCCTTGGCTTTGGGGGTGTGCCTGGTAACCAATAACGAGAAGGAGTTTTCTCGGGTGCCGGGGTTGAAGATTGAGAATTGGTCGAAGCCAGCGAAAAAGAGCGAGCTCAAGCGGTGATTTCGCGATTCCATCCGGAATCGCGAAATGCTTTTTCTGATCTGCCTTTCGGCAGAATAACCCGGGCAGACCTTCTTCCCTGGAGGAGCCGCCCGTCGTCACCGTTGTTGCGACGGGCGGGCCGAAAGGGGAGATGGTCGGGGCTTTGGCACCTTCCCTGGTGGTGGGCCTTGAGGGCGGGGGTGGAAAATTCGTGACCGCGAACGTGAATATAGGCGGAACCTGAACAGATGCGGGCGGGCCGGTGGTTCCCTGAAGGCATTGGCGGAAAAGGGGCTAAAAATGGCTGTTTTCAGGCGAAAAATGGGGGGAAGGCTTGCTGGTGGTTCTTTGGCGTGGCTGGCGTCTTCCAGAAAAGACTGGTGGGGTATTTTTCGAAAAACGGGCGGTTTTTGAGAAAGCTGAAATGGTTCTGGGAGACGTGAGTGCGCCCCAGACGGCGGTTAGACCGATCTGGGGCGCACGTAGGATTTTCTACGGGAGAGAGGGGCTGATTTCACCAGCATCAGATTTTCCGGATATCGTGTTGGGGTTGAATTGCGTGGGGGCGGTAAGAGTGAATGCCGAAAGGAGAACGAGGATAGAAAACACCAATCAATCCAAGATCAGTTGATTGGCTTGTCTTCCTTGTAACCGATAGTCAAAAACCAAGCTAGAATCTAATCCGCCGACCACCTGTATTCAAAGTCGCCGGATTCCAGTTTTAAGACCTGACTAACCTTTTGCTTGATTTGAGTGCCGCCCGGCATCATTGGGAGCATGCTGAAATAGTTCCGGATAGCGCTGTTGATAGCGGCTAGACAGGCTTTCGCCTTCACCCAGTTTTGAGGGCTAAACACCCGGTTTGGCGGTAAAGGCTCGTTTGCTGCCGCTTCAAGAGCCATATTCAGACTAAGGCCCGCGACCCTGACGAGGTCGGACACATAGTTCTCTCGCTTTGCGGCAAGCAAGGTCTTCTTCGGACTCGGTACTTTTTCCTGAAAATTGTTGGCTATCGAAAAGCACATACCGATTGCATACAGGTGGTGGTATGGCGCGTAAGCCCGCATAGCGAGAAGAGTTTCATTCAATCCGATTGGGTTATCTTTCGTCCAGACCTTGTAAATCTCAGTCATCCAGGTATTCAGGGCGGCTACGTCCTCGGCCTCATACTCTTTGTTTTTGAAAAGGGTCTCAAAGTATTTGTCGAAGATTTTTGTTTCGCCGTATGAAAGGTTTGGTCTTTGGGAATGCCAAGCTATAAGGCACTTTGCGAACTCCGCCAAATCAACAACCTGGTTTTTGTCCCGGTCGGCTGGAGCCTGTTCCCCGCGCTTGGTGACGAAATAGCCTCTCGGGAACTTCGTTTCAAAACTCTTTTTTATCGTGAGAACCCTTTTGTCATTACTACGTAAATCTCTCGGGCGGACAACGCTTTGGGAGTTAGTAGAAATGCTTATTCTATCAGCCCTGTCTCGCTGGGGGATTTCGTAGAACCTGAACAGGACAAAAGAATCATCCCTCTTTTTCGCAATCTCACTACAGCTCAGAATGGTGTTCAGCGATTGGCAGCCATTGACAACGCTTAGACCGTGAAGCCGGAGCTGACCATTTTCTATTTTCATTTTGTTGCAAAGAGCTGTGATTCCGTTATGAAAGAAAAAGAAATCCCTGTGCTTATCTTCGCTGACGATCGTTTGTTTGATGCCTTTGTTCACCGCATTACTTAGACCTAGGCTTTGCCGGACGTTCTTTTGAAAGAGGGTGCCGTCCTTAATCCCCGGCATTTTGATGCACTCTTTCAAGGGGATAGCGGCAATAACAACCTGGGTTCCCGCGATGGTTTCATTCATGTATTTGCAGTGAGTGAGATCAAAAGAAAAATTAATAGCGGGGTTATCAGCCTCCAGAGCAAAATCATATCGGCGGGTCAATTCGTCACGATCAATAACACTGATCGTTGCATCGAAGTTGTCGGCATCAGACAATTCGGACAGTTGACGTTGAAACGTCTCAAGATCAGCCTTTGCCGCATCTGTTAAAACGCCGGTCGTGATGAGTTCAAAAGAAACCTCGTAGTCTTCTTCAAGTGCGTGAGCCACTTCCGCGAGTTTCCTTTGCAGTCTTTGGTTTCCAACTTCTTGGAGTCTAACCAGGTCGCGGATTTGCAACCATGACGATACCGTTTCTCTGAGTGGCTCGGCATCGACTGAATCGCCCGAAAGGTATTTACCTTGTAGGATGTGAATGATTTGACGGTCATTATCGACAACAACGGCGTCAATCTGTTTATCATCCGGACCGTCTGTAATGTCGTCCTTTGTTTCGATCATGTCCCGAAACAGGATGTTTCGCAAATACCACGCAACGAAGCGCTGACCATCGTTTGGAAAGTTTTGCTGGAAGTAGTCGGCTTCGATTTCAGTTTTGATTTTGTTGTAGATGCTCACAAATACCCCCTTGCCCCGGTGTCAGGGCTGAATACTGAAAAGAAATCAAGCCAATAGTCTCTCAAGAAACAGCAGACGATGCCGCTCAAAGGGTGGAATGGCTACTTTCGCCGATAGTGACCTGAAACCCTTGTTCCATCCTTTTTTATATAGGGTTTGACATACGTCTTGCTGGAACCAGCCGAGTAAGAAGGCGCGGATGATCGAGATCTTGAAGGACCTGAAGACGAGAAACTAGCATCAGGATCGATTTTCAAGATTTGGGCTTCTATTTTGGGAATCATTTCAGCAAATGACTTTTTAGCTTTAGAACTGTCTTTCAGGCACACAATAGCTTCTCGATACCATCCAGAATTACAATACATTATAAAATCTTTTTTTCTTTCAGAAGATTCATAATCAGAATCAGACAATATAAGTCTATATTTTCTATCGTATGAATAACCAAGCTTCGTTCTCAGCGGAATGTCGAAAACGGATTCTTTGACATTCGTGTTATCTAGTGCTGGAGCGTTATATCCAGATATTAATTTCGTGTCCAATAGACTTGGAATGATTTTTTTGAAATTATTGTATGATTTAGAATCTCTCTCGAAGTAATTTAGTGCATGGTTATACCAGCCGTTAGAACATGCATGTTCAAGATCTTTGACATCTAGTTTATCGAGAAAATCGTCTTTGTACAAAACAAAAGAGAATCCGTTTTTATGGATTATTTTATTACCATACTTTATTGGTACACTAAATACGAAAGATTCTTTATCACTGACGGTATCTGCTTCAGCTAAGGCTGGAGCTATTGCTTTTCCTTCTTGCCATGGAACATTTTTCGATGTTTCTCGTAACGCGTCAACATATGACTTCGCACCATCAGATAGAGCATAGGAAAGAGTTGCCATAGAACAAAACAGGACAATCATCGCAAGTGTTGATAATCGCATGTTGTCTCCTACTCATGATCTTGTAGAATTTTTAATTGCGGTATCTCGGGAAATACTACAAACATGATGCCATGTTTCAATGTTTAAAGATTAGAAAGGGCTCCAGCCTGCTTACAATAGAGCACACCATCCCTGGTTTGCTTCAAATTGGAAAGCGATGACAAGGGAAAAATATTCTGACCGGGATCTTTGTCTGTGTCCCTAATGTGGAGAGACGCACCATCGTGGACAACCGTAAGTGAATGACAGGCTAGTCGTCGGCTAGGGGCCACAATTGGCCCAAAAATTACCTCATTTCCGATGGTCAAATTTAATAGTGCGGATTTCCCCAACAAAGTCGTTTCGATTCGATCCCAAAATGTGGAAGCATCCGGAAAGAATTCTGCTGAAAACAGCGATCGAGCCTTTGAGAACTCCGGTTCACTAGAATTTGCGTGGAGATCCAAAATTATCTGATAACCATTTTTGCACGGACCATTGATTAGGAATTGGAAGTGTTCAGAATAGCTTTGTTCCGAGGGCTTATGGCTTTCTTCAATCTTGTAATGCCGGCAGTATGATCTAAAAAAGGCTTGCACAGGAATCCCAGTGAAATAGTTTGCCACAATCGAATAGCTAGCCAAAACGCAAGAACCAAAAGACTGCCGAAAAGACTTATCCACCAAAGACAATTCAATCATTGGTGCCCACTCCTGATGGAACTATCTCTCTCTTTAATCCATTTTCCAAGGTTTCTTCCTTAACCTATAGATAGGGTGTTGGATCCGGGGTATTCGGGTGAGGTGCCGTTAACTTAGGTAGAAAGGGAACAACCATATTGCACCTCAAGTTGTCATTTTTGTCGTAAATCATGTTTGCAATGATTGCATCATCGGAAGTATTCCAAAAATTGTTTGTTGCTTGTGCGGCTGCCACGTAATCCAAGCCAAGCGAAACTGCAATTTTATCGGTAGCAAGGAAAGAATTGTATTCAATAATGGGAGTTCCACCCAAAGAACGAATCGAGCATTTTACCTCTAGAGGTGAAGTAGGATCAACAAATGCATTATATCTAATGAAAATATTGGCGTTGGCGATAGCGGTAATTTCTCCACACCTAACAAAAACATTCCTTTCTATTACACAATCACCGGGGTATCCAGACTCTACCAGAAATTGTGGCAAGTCTTTTAAGACACTATCCTTTAACAAGAGATTTCCATTTCCGTTAATTGCTTGTGGTTTCAACAAGGCGCCAGCGGAAAACTCGCAAAATTGGATATTCATATTCCCATATTGGCCAGCTGATGAACCGTGTAGAAGATTTACTTTACTCAGTTTTATTTTTTGAGTGCTGTTGCCAATCATTATTAAACTGCCAAAGACTTGTAGAGTCTTGTCACCACCCAAAATCTCTACTCCCGGCTCCACTGTTACTGTCTTCCCATACGCGATCTGAATTTGGCTTGTAATTTCGTATGGAGAACTGGCCAAGAACCATGTTTGGTCAGAATTGATGGCGCCACCAATCGAGGTTGGAGGAACGGTAACCGAAACAGGAAGGGAGGTAGTTACAACAGCCTCGTTATCTGTTGCTTTCGCGGTAAAGGAAAAAACACCAGAAGGCCTCGCAACCCAGGAAAATGTATAGGGCGGGGTCGTTGCCTCACCCAGTTTTGTTGAGCCCTGGTAAAACTCAACACGGCTTATTGAGCCACCCTGATCACTCGCCGAAACACTAAAGACAGCTACCGAACCCAAGGAAAATGAAGTGTTAGTGGTGGGTGCCGTGATCGTGACACTTGGCGGGACGTTGGGCTCTCTGTAAGCAATGGAAAAAGGAAGAGGGACCTGGCTACCATTACCAGCGGAATCCTGGACAGCGTTCTCTGGAATCGTAATTGAGACTTGGCCAACTGCTGTTGGGGTTACATTGAATGTCCATGCTTTCTGGTCGCCGATGACCTGTTGGAGATCGCTTGCGGAACCGTTGCTTACAACAATGTCACGCAGTTGAAAGCCGGTAATCGCCTTGCTAAACACGATTCTTACCGGGATCGGAGAAACAGTTGTCGGATTTGGCGCAGTCGTTGTAATCGAAACCGTGGGCTTAACATTGTCATAGGTAATGGAAAAAGGGGTAGGCGCCAGATTCCCATTTGCAGAAGCGTCCTGGGCGGCGTTCTCTGGAATCGATATGGTAACCGGGCCAGATATGGTGGGGGTTATATTAACTGTCCACGCCTTTGGGTCACCGGTGACCTGCTGGAGATCGCTGGGAGCTCCATTGGTTACAATAACGTCACTCAGCTGAAAACCAGTAACAACCTTACTGAATGTAATCCGAATTGGAATCGGGGAAGCGCCCGTAGGGTTAGATTTAGCCGTCGTAACTGCAACCATAGGTCTCATCTCGTTTTGCCCCTGAATGGACAAAATGCCCAAGGCAATAATCTCTGGTGAAACAGATTGGGTAATTGCTGCTACCACATTATCAGCAGCAGGGGCGGCATTTCCTGAAAGCCAATCAAGGATGGCTGTTTCCAACGCACCGATATCTAAGCTGCCATTGGTCACTTTCCCATCAATGCTGTCAAAACTCTGTGGCGATGTGAGATTTCTAATGAAATATGTTATTGCCGTGGACCGAGAGTTAATATTTAAACCAGTTTTTTCACTATCGATCAAGTCGACAAATCGAAGTAGCAATATTTTTCCAGAAAGAGATTGAAACTGAATCTCACTATTAGTACATGGGGGAACATCACGAATTACAAAGGCGCTACTTGAAACAAACTCCCCAAGTATACGTGCTCCATTGGAAGCCACAAAAACAACAGAAAAGTCAATCGGATACTGCTGAAGATGTATTGAAGTCGTTACTGTCGCTGACATTTGAGTAGGCAGAGCCACAGACCCAGAAAGCACAAATTTTTGGTTTTCTGTTGGTGAAATTGAAGGGCCAGCGACACCGCCACCCCCGCCACCGCCGCCGCAGCCCCCCAACTGCAAAGAAAGAATAAGAAGCAATGCGAGGGTTAGAAAGGTTCTCATAAGGTTCTCCAATAGGCTATTTTCCACACTTTACGCTCACCAGAAGAGACTGGCAAGAGAATGTTGCTACCACGCAGGGGTCACAGGACGCGGGCGCCAGGCAGACCACGAGAGCAAGAATAAGGTTGTGAAGTTCGCAGATGAAGGAGTCTCGGGAGTTTGCCAGGTAGGACAACTCAGAGTAACCACAAGCCAGTCCGGCGGTTCCGAAGGAACTTGTTCTGCGGAGGTGAAGAGCGCTCTCGCCGGAGGCGAGCTGGTGATTGGCGCGACGAACCCAAGTGGCAGTGGTGGCAGCGGTCACGCCGGTTGAACCGATGTTCGCCGTATCACAACTTTGGTTACAACAATCTCAATAAATTATCGAGGTTTCCGCACAGGAAATGATTCTGGCTCAGGATATGCGAAAAAAGCCGTCTACCCGAACATTCTTGAAAGCTGATCGGGGGTTGGCGCCAAGTTTTTCGAGGAACACGACAAGACACCATTTATCAAGATTGTCGAGGAAAGCAATCGAGGGAACAAAGATCGCTTGAACCGATGTTGTATTGCGAATAAATGATGCTGTCGAGCGAGAGATCTTCTTATCAGCAAAACAACCAGGGAACTTCGTAAGAGACAGAGCCCTGCATACAGCGCGGTCTCTGAGATCCAATGTGGAATCAAAAGAGGCTTCGAGGCGAAACACTTTTCGCTTCTGAGTTTTCGCGGCAAGACCTTGGGATCGGTTGACCTGGAAATGCCTTGCGAACTCAGCAAGTGCGACGTTCTTTTCCTGGGCAAGATAGAGGGTTGGTTCCCCCAGGACGTTCCAGCGATTCTCAGAACTCTTTCCGCACCATGTAAAATCAAGCGGATCGAGCGTTTGGCCCTTCGATGGTTCAGGGAAGTGCCGCACGGCAAAGCCTGACCAGGACTTAATGAAAGAGGAAAGCGACATCAGAAACCCAAGCCTTCAAAATCAGCAGCCAAGGCACTCAGGACGGTGTCGTATTCGCCAATCGACATGAGCTGATAGGCGGTACGGCCGTTGAAGGCTGGTTGAGGTTTGGAGAGGAATTCTCGCAATCCTTCAGGGGTATAGACCTTTGACCCAAGGTCAACGATTTCCTTGAGCTTGTGAATTCTCAATACCTGGGCCTGATCCCGTGGAGTGGTTTCTTCTTCTTCCCATCGTGCAATGGTGCGAGAACTGACTTGAAGAACTCGCCCAAGGGTTTCGGCAGAAAGGTCCAGGGATTCTCTGAGGAGGAAGGCCAAGCCCCCTTTGGCTGGGGCGAGCCTTGCCAAGGGCCGACGAATCTTGGGTACAGACGGGTTTCGGCGTGGATTGCTTCGCTTGTGTGTTGTTGTTTGCATATTATTTCACCTTTCTCTAAATATGCCTATGTCTTGACATATGTCAAGACATAGGCATACCGAACAAAAGGAGAATGTTGCATCAAATGCTGATCAACTCAGCTTGTCTGAAGGCTAGTATAGCTGATAGGGCTAGAATACATATGAATGCTGGGTGGGTGGGGAGCGACGGGGGAGGACTGACAACCTGGACGGATCGAACAAAGCACGAGGAGAGGCGCCCCCAACGTCCTGCCTGGAGCGGCGGAGCCGCGGAGGGCGGGCGTTGCCCGCGCACCTGTTGGGAGGCGCGAAGCGGCTTC
>ERZ795044.3642-NODE-3642-length-12916-cov-15.852811_pt1 | contig 12916 bp, 13 predicted proteins | sample MGYA00375128_ERZ795044 | MGnify/ENA primary metagenome ERZ795044 (study PRJEB30173, sample SAMN05720213) | anaerobic digester metagenome | isolation source: active sludge of municipal wastewater-treating anaerobic digesters | place: USA | collected 2014-12-22 ... | reverse complement strand
GTCGAAGGATTTATGGCAGAAAACTGGAAACAAGCCGGGCTGGTACTGATGCGGTCGGCAGGGCAGGAAAGCAACATCAATCTGCCCAACGTGCTGACGCTCGTCCGGATTCTCTTGATCCCGGTCTTCGTCATGCTGCTCATCGACCCGACGCCGGATCGAGCCTTGGCCGCGGCCATCGTATTCGTCGTCGCGGCCGTGACGGACCTACTGGACGGATACGTCGCGCGCAAGACCGGCCAGATCACCAAACTCGGACGACTGTTAGACCCGATTGCCGACAAACTGCTCGTGTTGTCTGCATTGATCCTGCTGGTACAGGTCGATCGGGTCAGCGCGCTGGTGGCGATTCTGATCATTGCGCGTGAAGTCGCCGTCACCGGCCTCCGGGCCATCGCGGCCTCCGAAGGTTTGATCATGTCCGCCGAGGTCACCGGCAAATACAAAATGGCCCTGCAGGTCATTGCCATCGTCCTCCTGGTGCTCGAAGGGACCGTGGTGGAAGTGATCGGTAATCTGCATCTGGCCGGCATTGTCACCTTGTATCTGTCACTCATCCTGGGCTATGTGTCAGGCGCACAATATGTCTGGAGCTTCTGGCGTCAGGTCGGAGCGAAAGGTCTCTAACCGGACGATTCGGCCGACGCTCGTATCCGGCTATCCGGGCAACGATTGATGGACAGTCCCTGGCTCATCGGGTTCCTCATCCTTTCCAGCTATCTCCTTGGATCGATTCCTTTTGGAGTCGTGGTGTCACGCCTTCTGGGCGCTGTGGACCCACGCAGCGCCGGCAGCAGGAACGTGGGCTTCACCAACGTCCTGCGCGTGAGCGGAAAAAAGGCAGGAATCCTGACGCTGCTGGGCGATATCGGAAAAGGCTGGCTGGCCGGCTGGGTCGGCACGATGTTGTTGCATCAGGAGTCGGCCATTCTCTGGGTCGCGCTGGCCTCGGTCATCGGTCATCTGCACTCGGCGTTTCTGGGATTCAAGGGTGGAAAGGGTGTGGCTACCGCATTAGGCGCTGCCCTGGGAGTCGCTCCGTGGATCGGACTGACCCTGATGGGTTTGTGGGTCGGCGCCGTATTCCTGTGGAAATATTCGTCAGGCGGCGCACTGTTCGCCTTTGCCATGTTTCCAATTGTGGCGTTGCTGTTTCACCGGTCTTGGACTTTCATCGGGTTTGCCTGTGTCGTCAGCCTATTAATCTGGGTAAGGCACAAAGACAATCTGGTCCGGTTGTGGAGTGGGACGGAATCTCGAATCGGACAAGCAAGTTGACATAATATATCTTATCGGACATTTATCCGATGCTGTCTTTTGAGCTGTTGGCTCGCGTCCGCAAAGAACTGTTCATCACCGGCAGCGCACTCTACGAGACGATTGTCGCCATCGCGGAACGCGTCAACCGCAAGGTCCATGTCCTGCGCCTCCATGGTCAGGCCACGACGATTCTGAACCAGATTCACGCCATTCATCGACAGGTCGGTCGCCGCATCGCAGAGTTGGGAACCAAACCCTCCGGCGCCATACCGGCGGTCGCTCCCGGCACGCTCCCGTCGCTGGAAAATACCATCCGCACAGCCTCCGACCGCATCAAGGGGCAACAGACCGCCTTGCAGCAGATCGAACGGCATATCCGTGACCTCAAGATCGAATTGGCCCACGAGGACCTGCTCACCATGCAACGCGAACTGGGTCTGCGTGACGCGGCCATCGAACGCGTGCTCGTCGCCCGTGGCGCACCGGTCATCGGCCATCCGATCGGTGAATTCGACCTGCCGTCGACGACCCACATCGTAGCGGTCTTTCGAGGCCCATTCCTGCTCCCGCTCTCCGATTCCATGACGCTCCGGCCCGACGACATTGTGATTCTTGTCGGCCTTCGCCACGACCTGGCTCACTGGCTTCCGCATTTCCAACGACCGGCTGCATCGAAATCGGCCTAAGCCTCCTCGCTTCCGTTGCCGCCCGAGAATCTGTTATTCTGAAACCGAACCAGGTTCGTGAGATTCGGCCTCCGGAGCTTGCCCAGCATGAAGACACAGACTTCCTTCGTGACCGCACTCATTCTCGCGCTCGGTTTCTCCGGGTGGCTGACGGGCACCTCAGCGATCACACTGGCCGCTACCGACATCGCATCACCCCCTCGGAAAGAGTCGCCCGGGCTGCGCATGCTCGAAGAACTCCAAACCGTGATCACGGACTTGGCCGAGGAGGCTAAACCGTCGGTCGTGAGCATTTTCCCGATTCAGACCCTGGGCAAGTCGCGCGACGGATCCGGCGAGCGGGTTCCGAACTCCACAGGTTCCGGCTCAGGCGTCATCGTCGATCCAAACGGTCACATTATTACGAATAACCATGTGGTGGGTGATGCCACGGAAGTTGAGGTTCGCCTCTCCGACAAGACCAAACTGTTCGCACAAGTCGTCGGCAAGGATCCGGACACCGACCTGGCTGTTCTGAAAGTCACGACCGACCACCCCCTCCCCGCCGCCCGGTTCGGTGACTCCACCGGAGTGAAGGTCGGTCAGTGGGTGCTGGCGGTCGGAAACCCCTTCGGTCTGGATCGAACGGTGACGCTCGGGGTGGTCAGCGGCATCGGACGGGAAAACATCAATCTCTCACGGTACGAGAACTTCATCCAGACCGACGCCTCCATCAATCCAGGGAACTCCGGCGGACCGCTCTTCAATCTGCGGGGAGATGTCATCGGCATCAACACGGCCATCATCAATTTTGCCCAGGGGATCGGATTTGCGATTCCCTCCAACATGGCCAAGCAGGTGATGAACCAGCTCATCTCGAAGGGAAAGGTCGTGCGGGCCTGGCTGGGCGTCGGGCTGCAACCGCTGACACCGGATCTGGCCAACAAATTCGGCGTGGATGAAAACGAAGGGGTCCTGGTGAACGAAGTATTCGAACGGGACCCGGCCGCTCTGGCCGGCATCAAGCCGGGCGATGTCATCACCAAAGTCGATGGCGCGCTCGTCGATACCCCGAACAAACTCTCCCGCCTGGTCGCCGCGTTAGACCCCGGCTCCACGACGCATGTTGAAGTCGTGCGGGACGGCAAACGCCTCACGCTGAACGTGGCCCTGAGCGAACGCCGTGATGCGGTGGTTACGGCCTCTCTTCCTCAGAGCAGGACGGACTTGAAGCTGGGAATCGACGTACAAGACCTGACTGCGGGTCTGGCGGAGAAGTTTCGACTGAACGAGAGCAGAGGCGTGCTGATCTCGAAAGTAGAAGCAGGAAGTCTGGCCCAGGCCGAAGGGTTGCGGGAAGGCGATCTGGTCAAGGAAGTCAACCGCGTCGACACAGGCACAGTCGGAGAATTCACGGTGGCCGTCTCCAAGGTCAAACGCGGCGACACGATTCTCTTGCGCGTCCTGCGCGAAGGGCGGGCATTCTACGTCGTCCTGAAGCCCGCCGATCGGTAAGAGGGATAGCCCGCCAATCCTTCCTTCTGGCGGATCCCGCCGCTCAATGCGCCACGGCCCCGTGGCGCTCCATCTTGTGTTCCTCAATGATGCGGCCGGCCAACTCGCGCGGCACTTCCTCGTATTGAGCATATTCCATTGCGTAGCTCCCCTGTCCTCCCGTCATTGAATTTAGTGACGCCGCATAGTTGAGCATCTCGGCCTGTGGCACCAGGGCCTTGACGATTTCAATGTGGCCGTTCGCCTCGACCATGACGATCCGGCCTCGCCTCGCATTCAGGTCGCCAAGGACCGTCCCCACACATTCGGCCGGTACCTCGACTTCAACCGTCATCAGCGGCTCAAGCAAGATCGGGTGGGCCGCTTCCAGCGCTTTTTTCACTCCCATCGACCCGGCGATTTTGAAGGCCAACTCGGATGAATCCACCACATGGTAGGAGCCATCGTAGACGGTCACCCGCACATCGACGGCAGGATACCCGGCAAGCGGCCCTTCATGCAGCGCCTCCACGACACCCTTTTCGACCGCCGGCACGAAGTTGCGCGGAATGGCGCCGCCGACGATTTTATTCTCAAACTCGAAGCCCTGGCCGCGCGGCAACGGACCGACTTCCAACCAGCAATCACCATATTGGCCATGGCCGCCGGTCTGCTTCTTATACTTCCCCTGTGCCTGGGCCACGCTACGAATCGTTTCCCGATACGGAATTTTCGGCGCGTGCACAATCACGTCCGCGCCGTATTTACGATGCAGTTTTTCCAACGCCACATCGATGTGTAATTGGCCCATGCCGCTCAGGACCATCTCCTTCGTCTCGATATGACGCACGAACTCCAGGCTCGGATCTTCCTCGATCACCTTATGCAGCCCCAGGCTCACCTTCTCGATATCTGTCTTCGATTTCGGCTCGATCGCAAACGACACCACCGGCCTGGGAAATGGAATCCCGGGATATCGGATCGGCGCATGCTCGTCACAGAGCGTATCTCCCGTCACCGTATCCTTCAGCTTGCCGATCGCCACGATCTCTCCGGCCGTCGCACGCGTGATCGGCGTATATTTTTTGCCGAAAATTGAGAACAGATGCCCGCCTCGCTCCCTGACCTGCCGCGTGGAATTATACATAGCGGTATCCGCTTCCAGCGTTCCCGAATAGACGCGCACGTAAGAAAGACGGCCGATGAATGGATCGATGAGGGTCTTGAAGACGACGGCGGAGAATGGATCGGTCGGCAGCGGGTGCCTGTTTATCGGTCCCCCGTCTTCCATCGACCCTGTGCCCTGCAGCGGTGCAACCCGGGCGCGACTGACTGGTGAGGGCAACAGATCGACGAGAGTGTGCAGGAGCGAGTGCACACCGATGTGTCGCAAGGCGGATCCTCCGACGATGGGCACCAGCGACCCGCGTTGAACTCCGGCCTGCAGTCCCTCCAGCAACGCCTCCTCCGTCAATGCGCCGTCGGTCAAATACCGTTCGAGCAGCGCCTCGTCTCCCTCGGCTACGAGTTCCATGACGCGACGCCTGGCTTGATCAACCCGGTCACGCCACTCAGGCGGCACCGGCCCCTGCTGCGATTTCGGACGGTCCGGCTGCGACGTCACCACATGATTCTGCAACACATCCACGACGTCGCCCAATTGCGCACCGCTGCCCATCGGCAGGATCAGGGGAACGGCAGTCATCTCCAATTCCTTGGTCAGATCCTCCACCGTGTTGTCGAATACCGTGCCGTCCTTGTCCAGATCATTGACGAACACGACACAGGGTAACCCGGAGTCACGGACCATCGACCAGATCCTCTGCAGGGCGCTGCGCACGCCCGATGCCGCACTCACGACCAATACCACACCGTCTGCCGCACGCAATGCCGATCGCGTCTCACCGATGAAGCTGGGCGAGCCCGGGGTATCCAGAAGCGTGAGCACTCGATCCTGATAAGAGCAACGAAGGACGGTGGTGTTGAGTGAGGTTCGGCGATGGATTTCTTCCGGCTCAAAATCCGACACCGTGGTTCCGGCGAAGATGGAGCCGGGAGCGGAGAGACTGCCCGCGCAATACGCCAGCGCTTCGACTAACGAGGTTTTGCCCGATCCCGCATGCGATACCACAGCCACATTCCTGATGGATTCGGTGAGGGGAACGTTCATGATGACCTCCTCCGATGAGTCGGCGGCCGCTGTGGGCCTGGTTAGAGAGACACGTGCAGGTGATGCCATCCTTTCTCAAAACATTCGATCGAATTCTGCCGGGAAAGGAGCGAGCGCGATCTGTCGCCGCAGTTCATACCCTCGCGCCTTCCCCATTCAACCACCCCTGGTCGGCAAAACTGACATAGCGACCGTCCCCCACGATGAGGTGATCCAGGACCTGAATTCCCAGGAGAGAACCGGCAGACACCAGCCGGGCCGTCAACACCCGGTCTTCCTGGCTTGGCGTGGGGTCCCCGCTGGGATGATTGTGGAGGAAAATGACTCCGGCGGCAGACGCACGCATGGCGGGAATAAAGACTTCCCTTGGATGCACGATGCTCAACGTCAGACTGCCTTCAGAAATCGTCACGTCGCGAATGACTTGGTTCTTGGCGTCCAGCAGCACCACAGCGAAAATCTCGTGCCGCAAGTCCCGCAACCGTGCGTGGTAATGCTTAAACAGGTCGGCGCTCGAGCTGATGCGCGTCCCGGTCGTCAACGGCGCAGACACCGCGCGTTTCCCGACTTCTACCGCCGCCTTCAACTGCGCAGCCTTGGCAGGGCCCACTCCGGGAATGGCGCAGAGCTCCTCGGCGCTGCAATGCAGCAGGCCGAAGATACCTCCGACACGATCGAGTACTTCCATCCCGACTTTGACGGCGGAGGCTTCCTGCCGCCCCACGCGCAACAGAATGGCCAATAATTGCGCGTCGGAGAGGCTTTCGGCACCCTCACGGAGCAAACGTTCGCGCGGACGTTCAGTCTCGGGCCACTTTCCAATCCCGCGCCCTGTTTTTTTGGGTGTCATTGCCTACTTCCTACGACAAAAAAATGTCGGCTTGCACCTTTTTGTGCCGGAGACTTGACGCCTGACGCATCTCATGTATGGCGGTTGACATACATAAGTAGTTGAAAAACATAGACTTGACATTTTGGTGCAGCTCTTGCTTGAGAGGTGACACAGCTGTAAACGTCACCACCCAGGAGGAGCAAATGGAATGTCCGAAGTGCAAAGGCATGATGATGTTGGAACGGTTCTCAGACTTCTTCCTCATTTTCTACGCCTGGAAGTGCATTAACTGTGGAGCCATCATCGATCGGACGATTTCGGCGAATCGAAGAAAGAGCCTCGCCGCTCGCGAAGCTCAGCCCGTCGCGACCCGCTAGTCCGGCGCGTTCGCTGCTCTGTTCTCTGTGTGATGTGGTGGTGTGACGACCTTTGAATTTCGGCCACCTCCTCAGCCCGCGTGAACCGAGACTTGGTGTCGCCCGATTATAGCGAGCCGCTTCCTACGCGTCAAAGCACGCCCACTCCTCGTCGACGTCTGCAGCGCTCCCCGCCCCGCGGCGGGGAGAAGACCTTTTCGACGCTTCCATCTCCGTGATCACACCTCGTCACCTTGACCCCTTCAAAAACGCTGTGTTAGAGTCTCTCACTTCTTAGCCAGAGACGAATGGCTCTCACCCGAATACGATCATGCGCGTCATCGCAGGGCTTCATCGGGGCCGACGGTTGCTTGGTCCCAGAGGACAGGCGATTCGACCGACGTCCGACCGAGTGAAAGAGGCCCTCTTTTCGATCCTTGGCGAACGGACCACGGGAGCTCGTGTGCTCGACCTCTATGCCGGTACCGGCTCAATCGGAATTGAAGCGCTGAGCCGCGGCGCGGCACATGCGACCTTTGTGGAAGCTGATCGTCAGGCCCTGCGCCTAGTCAACTCGAACCTTGAGCAATGCGGCCTGCAACAATCCGCCAATGTCTGCGCCTGCCAGGTCAGCCAGTTTTTCCGTCGGGCAACCCAGTGGTCGGGCCCCTACGACATTGTGTTCTGCGATCCGCCCTACCAATTGACCCCGGAGCTCATCGCAATGGCGCAGGAATGGAACGCCGGATGGCTGGCCGACGATGCCGTGGTGATCATCGAGCACGGAAAGAAAGCGGAGATCCCGCAGACCCTGGGCCTGCTCTCGCAGGTCAAACGGTACGACTACGGCGACACCGCGCTCACACGATTTCACGTCACAGCGAAAGAAGCCCAACCCCGATGAAGACCGCCGTCTATCCCGGCACATTCGACCCGATCACGCATGGACACAGCGATATCATCCGGCGCGGATTTCGGATGTTCGAGAAGGTGATTGTGGCGATCGCGCCCAACCCGGGCAAACACCCGTTCTTCAGCGTGAAGGAACGACTGGAGATGGTGGGACTGGTGACCAAAGATCTGCCGAACCTGGAAGTCACCACCTTCGAAGGGCTGCTGGTGGATTTTGTGCGGGAATGCGGTGCCCATGCTATTCTGCGCGGCCTACGGGCAATTTCCGATTTCGAGCATGAGTTTCAGATGGCGCTCATCAATCGCAAGCTGGCGGAAACCGTCGAAACGGTCTTCCTGATGCCCAGTGAGGAATATTCCTATTTGTCTTCCACCATCATTAAGGATGTCGCCAGCCACGGCGGATCGCTCCAGGACTTTGTGCATCCCGAAGTGGCTCGGAGGCTCCAAGAACGAATTCGGAGTTTCAAAGGATGAAACTTGCAGCCCGTGTCGGACGAATTGTCCCCTCCCCGACCCTCAGTATTACCGCCACCGCCAAGTCGATGGCGGCACAAGGGATCGATGTCATCGATTTCGCGTCCGGAGAACCGGACTTCGATACCCCCGAACCGGTGAAGGCCGCGGCAGAAGCAGCCATTCGCGCGGGCTTCACGAAGTATACGCCGTCGTCGGGGATCGACGAATTGCGCGTGGCGATTGCGGATAAATTGAAGGAGGAGCAAGGCCTCCAGTACGACAAGTCCCAGATCCTCGTCTCCTGCGGCGCCAAACATTCGCTCTACAACCTGGCGGAGGCCCTGCTTGAAGCGGGCGATGAACTGATTATCCCGGTTCCCTTCTGGGTCTCCTATCAGGACCAGACCCTGCTCAACGACGCCACGCCCGTCCTGCTCCAGACGCGGGAAGAAGACGGGTATACGATCAGCCAGGAAGCGCTGGAAGCCGTCATCACGCCACGAACCAAAGCCATCATCGTCAACAGTCCCTGTAACCCGACCGGCGCCACCTACGACCGGACAACCCTCGAAGGTATTGCGGCCGCAGCCCTGCGCCACGACCTGGTGATCATCTCGGACGAGATCTACGAGAAAGTGCTCTACGATGGCACCCAGCACATCAGCATCGCGACCTTAAGCCCGGAAGTGGCGGCTCGAACCGTCGTCATCAACGGAGTCTCGAAAGCCTACGCCATGACCGGCTGGCGCATCGGGTACGCTGCGGGACCAAAGCCGCTGCTGACGGCCATGGCCAATATTCAAAGCCAGAGCACCTCGAACCCCTGTTCGATTTCACAGAAAGCTGCGGTGGCCGCGCTTCGCCTCGGGAATCCCTTTACCAAAACCATGGTGACGGAATTTGACCGGCGCCGACGCGTCATGGTCGACCGCCTCAACAAGATGCCCGGCGTGACCTGCCGCATGCCCACGGGGGCGTTTTATGCGTTCCCGAATGTAAGCGGCCTGTTGGGCAAGCGCTGGAAGGATCAGCCCATCGGCTCCGCGGCGAACCTGGCGACCTATCTACTCAACGAGGCCCAGGTGGCGGTGGTGCCCGGCGAACCGTTTGGAAGCGACATTCACATTCGGCTGTCCTATGCGACCGCCATGGAAGCGATCGAGCGAGGACTGACCCGTATCGATGCGGCGCTTCGCCGGTTGTCCTAAGCTCAGAGGACCTGAATACCTCGTAGCACTTGATTTTGGCTCAATCAAAGCTACTACAAGATGGCGCCGCGGATCCCGGCAAATCGAGCATCAGGACAGCGCGCGACGCTAGCTGACCAGAGGAGGAATGACCCGTGCCCATATATGAATATCAATGTACGAGCTGTGCCCACCGCTTCGAGGTGAAGCAAAGCATCAAGGACGAGCCCATTAAGGAATGTGTGCGTTGCGGAAAAGAAGTGACGAAGCTGATCTCTTCCCCTGCCATCATGTTCAAAGGCAGCGGGTGGTATATCACCGACTATTCGGACAAGATGAAACCCGGCTCGGGAAGCGATACCTCCGAGAAACCGGCGGCGTCCAGCACGGATAAGACAAAGGCACCGGCTTCCTCTGAAGGCGGAGGCACGAGTTCTACGACAACGCCTGCTCCTGCCCCTGCGGCAGCTCCGAGCTCGACGACATCGACGAGTACAAGTACATCCACATCCGGCACGAGCTCACCAGGCTCAAGCTCCTCATCGTCCTCAAGCACCTAGCAGGTTCTTGACAGATGGTTGCCCCCCTGCGCGCTTCAGCACCGGCGGCAGTCAAGCATTCCCTGCACATCCTCCTCAGGCCGTTCAAACTCGCTGCCCAGTGGAGCCGCAGCGAAGCCTGCGGCGCGACGGCAGAGGAGCCCCAGGTCGCTGGACGCCGGCGAGACGGTACGCTGACAGCGTTCTAGCCCGACGCGTCCCCCTGCAGTACGTGGAGGCCCTGAACCAGGCGGGACCGCCGTTGACGGAATTTTTCAACGGTGTACCAGTCCCGGAAGCAGAAGGGAAGGACACCACCGGCAACAGAAGCGACGGGTGTTTACCTCACCGGGGCAGGTTTTGTTTTCTTGGTGCTGTGGGACCTGACCGAGGACTTCGCGGCGGGCTTGTGCGTCGGCTTGACGGACTTCTTCACGGCTGATTTTGCGACCGGCTTGACCGCACTGCTCTTCGTGGCTTTCACCGCGCGTTCTCTTGCGGCGGCGATCGTGTGTTCCAGGTTCGCGATCATCGCGGACTTTTCTTTATTCACCCGCGTCAAATCTTCCACCCGAATCTGCAGTTCCTCTTTCGCCTTGTTCGCGGCGTTGAGCTGATTCTGCAGCAGCGCCTTATCTGCGGCCGCCTGTTGGGCTTCCGAGTGCAACTGTTCGATCTGAGCCTGGAGAGCCGGCGGCCAGAAATCGCACCCCGACAGCAGAAGCATCGCACCGACCCCGAGCGTAGACAGTCCCATCACCGCGCGACGTGAACGAATGAGCATAAGTGATCCTCCCATGAGGGTGAATTATACCGACAACCGAGAATCAAATCATGATGAAAGTTCGTAACCCTGCCGCGCAAGCGCCGCACGGATCAGGTCCGTGGACAGGGCCCCGGCCCGAAGCAGGTGCGGGCGGTCGCGCGCATCCACCATGGTAGAAGGGAGACCTCCCGGCGTGTGCCCGCCATCCAAAATGAGATCCACCCCTGCCCCCAACGCGCGCTGCACTGCCACGGCGTTGTCGAGCGGTGGTTCCGAGGAGCGATTGGCACTGGTCCCGGTCAGGGGGCCGGTGTGCCGCAACAAATGCTGGAGCTGAAGCAAGGGAGCCTGCCGCACCCCGATCGTTCCGGTCCCCGCCGTCAACAGCGCCGGCAAGTCAGGCGCCGCAGGAAACACGATGGTCAGAGGCCCGGGCCAGAACTGTTCCATCAGGAGGGCTGCGGCGGGAGGAATCGCCTGGACCAACTGAGGCAATTGGTCCAGGCTTCCGATAAGCACCAGAATCGGCTTATCGGATGGCCGCCCTTTTAACTCGATGAGACGCCGGAGCGCCGTCTCATCCGTCGGACGGACCGCCAAACCGTAGTACGTTTCGGTGGGCAGCGCGAGAACGCCATGCGCATCCAACACCTGTCGGGCATCAGGCAGAACGCGATCGCAGGTTGTGTCGGTAAAGGGAAGGATCAGAGCCATGGAATAATGGCCGAAAACTGCTCGAATCAGATCTTGTGCGGCAAGGCCCGATGCGCAATATCGGTTCGATAATGGCGCCCTTCAAACAAAATCGAAGGCACCGCTTGATACACCTGCGCCCGCGCATCGAGCAAAGACGGCCCCCAGGCGGTGACCGCCAGAACTCGTCCTCCCGCAGTCACCACGCGCCCCGACTCCCGTTTCGTACCGGCGTGGAACACCGCGACGCGCGATTCACCGAATGGAGTAGGCAGCCCCTGAATGGGAAGGCCGGTCGGATAGGAACCGGGATAACCCGGCGACGTCATCACGACGCACACGGCCGTATCCGGATGCCATTCCACCGTCAATTCATCCAGACGGTGCTCGACCACCGCCTCCATCACCTCGACCAGATCGGTTTTCAAGAGCGGCAGCACGACTTCAGTTTCAGGATCTCCCATACGCGCGTTGAACTCCAGCACATAGGGGGTCCCCTTCACGACCATGAGGCCCGCGTAGAGCACACCTTGAAAGGGGCAACCCAGACGGGCCAGCGCATCCACCGTCGGCTGCAGCACCTGACGCGTCACCTGTTCACGCAGCGCAGCCGTGGCGATCGGCGCCGGAGCATAGGCGCCCATGCCGCCGGTATTGGGTCCGCTGTCGCCGTCTCCCACTCGTTTGTGGTCCTGAGCCGGCACCATAGGGACCACGGTCTTCCCGTCGGTGAAGGCCATGAGCGTCAGCTCTTCGCCGTCCAGAAACTCTTCGATCAGCACGCGATGTCCGGCCTGACCGAACAGGGATTTTTCCATGGCATCGCGGACGGCCTGCTTGGCTTCCTCGCGTGTCGTAGCCACGACCACCCCTTTGCCCTGCGCGAGACCGTCGGCCTTGACCACAATCGGAACCGGCTGCTCGTCCAGATAGGCCAGCGCCTGGTCCATGTGTTCGAAGCTGCGCGCGGCCGCGGTCGGGATTCGATTGGCGGCCATGATGTCTTTGGAGAAGCTCTTGCTGGATTCCAGGCGAGCGGCGGCCTTGGTCGGTCCGAAGATTTTTAGTCGCGCCTTGCGAAACTCATCCGCGATGCCCAACGCCAACGGCGCTTCCGGGCCGACTACAGTGAGATCGATCTGCTCCTTGAGCGCAAACGCCTTGAGACCCTCGATATCATCGGCCGTGATCGGGACACAGGTGGCGAGACCTTCGATGCCGGCATTCCCCGGCGCACAAAAAATCTGCGGCTTCCGTGGACTTTGGGCGATCTTCCACACCATGGCATGTTCGCGCCCGCCACCGCCGACGACAAGAATCTTCACAGCTCAACCTTTACATTACATCAAAAGAGATCAGCGTTCTGCGACTGACAGACTCGATGGAACTGCTGAGACGCATCGCTGCCCGTCCGGATCAGCCTGAACCACGCAGGTCCCTGAGGGCGTTCAAACGGGATGGCCAACAAGGCCGCAGGCAAGAAAAAACCGGAGGCGTAGCCTCAGGGCTACGTTGAGGATTTTTTCTCGCCGAGAACGAAGTTGGAGGCCCGTTTCAACGCCCCTCAATGGCGGAAGTGGCGC
>ERZ795044.3641-NODE-3641-length-12919-cov-4.986707_pt1 | contig 12919 bp, 13 predicted proteins | sample MGYA00375128_ERZ795044 | MGnify/ENA primary metagenome ERZ795044 (study PRJEB30173, sample SAMN05720213) | anaerobic digester metagenome | isolation source: active sludge of municipal wastewater-treating anaerobic digesters | place: USA | collected 2014-12-22 ... | reverse complement strand
GTGATCCAAACGCGAAAGTGTTCCATCGGTTGCTTGTTCAAGTGGAGTTGACATTTGACCCTTTATTGAAACAAAAAAATTGAAGATATTTAGGCGTTGACGATTTCATCTTCCGGATCTCTGGCGAACGTTTCCTGGGCATCTTCAAGAACTCCCCCGTCCGCTTGTTCGGCCTTTCCAAAGAGCGAGCCGCGAAGAACAGTGTCGTAAAAGTTGCTGTATCTGTTCTTTCTTCCGACCGTGATTCCAAAACCACCAGGAATTCCTCCTCCGCCTCCGCTTTCGTCTGCTCCAGGAGAAAATGGGTTGTTTGGACCTTTCATGTTTGATCTCCTTTCGGTGTCATCTTTGTAACGCCAAGGGTTCATCAAACCGTTCGCAAAACGTTTCTGCTCCTTGTCCATGTTGACGTTGCCTCCTTTGACACCAGCTCCAATCTTATCCCAGTCACGATCAAGCTTAATCAGTCCTTGTTGCAGTCCCCAATAAAGCACGAGGTCCTTGTGATTCTTGGGCCCGCGCATCATGAGCAAATGCACGCGCAAAGCAAATTTTGCCCTGTCCACCAAAGTCTGTTCTCGCACATCGTGATACTCCGGGTAGGTTTCTTGCAGCCACTGCCGAGTCACAACGTCGTTGGTGTTGAAATTGTCGCCCACCCATCTGTCAAAGTTGAACTTTGCTTCTGTTTCTCTTTTCTTCGCCAGCCAATTCAGGTCTTCTTCAGTGACGGTGACAAGTCCGTATTTGGTCATCCCGGTTTTTTGTCCTTTTTCAATAAGGTCCATTTTGACTCGCATCATCTCGTCACGGGGATCAAAGGCCTCGAAACCACGACGAGGATACTGCATCGTCATGTTTCCTCCTTTTCTTGGGTCCAAAGGTCCCTGGCCGGTGTAAATGCCCGACCGGGCTTCCTTGTCATATTTTTCCACTTTTCGAGCGAGAGACATTTTGGGCCCTCTCAGAAAAAAAATATTTTAATTTTCATTAAACCACATCTCAAATTCGTAAGCCCGTCTTTCTGCGTCTTGAGGTCCGACGGAATGCCGCAACATAGGATACCAACACTGAACAAACTCCTTCAGTCTCTCTATCGGTTTTTTCTTGTCTTTTCTGCCGTTTGTGTTGCACATTTCTCGAAATAGAGAATAAGCAGTCATTTTAAGTGACCCAGCGACAAATTCTTTGTCAATCGGCGCTGTTGTTCCAATGTCCATGAGCTTCGCCAGCAAAAACCGCTGAGCGTAATTCTTTCTCAGTTTTACATCGACTTGAATTGTGTCGGTTTCTTTTGCTTTCCATAACGGAAGAACAAAAATTTTGTCAAACCCAGCAAGCTCTTCCTTTTTTGCTTCCATGATGCAGTAGCTGAACAAACACAGTTCCCCGAATGAAGCAGGCATGTGAACAAGGCTTGTGCGGCCGTCCGGGCTGCAAATTTTTGCCAGACTGTAAAACGGCACATTCAGCCACGTTCTTTCGAACGGATTGACGGCACAAACGGCTTCTTCCCACAAATACAACACATTTCCCGTGCCAAACCGCTCACTTTGCAGTGCTTGAAGCCATTTTGAAGTTGGCGCCGGAACAGGAAATCCGTGTTCTAAAAGCCGGTCGCGCAGGATTGGAGGCGCCAAAAAGGCCACATACCGGCGCAAGTTCTGAAAGTAGCGAAGTTGCTGACACGTGCCTGCCAAGGCCAGCAAAGTTCGAAAAGCAATGAAACGATCAGAGTAACGACCAAAAAAAAGCCATGGAAACACGAGATCAAACAGAAGTTTGTCAAAACATATCTTTTCCTCTGTAACTTTGCGCTTTTTAATAGGCCCTTGCATTTTCACGTGCAATCCAAAACTTTCCTTTTTTTTTGCTCCACTTGCCAATCTTTTCCAAGCCAAGGCTGAGATTCGATTGCCCCAAACATCGCCAACAAATAAGCGTCGGCAAGATCGTCTTTTTTACCTTTTTTAACTGGCAAAATTGCGTGATCTGACACAAGATCCACGGCTGCCTTTTTTTTTGCACTTCTTTTTTCAGGCAACCGAAAAAACGCACGAATCGTGTTTGGGTGCACTTCCCTTGTTTTTGCAAAGTAAAGAAACCGAACACAATGATTCACGGCTTGATATTTCATCGTCATTTGTCTTTCCAGAATAATTTCATCTGCCTCCGTCAAAAGTTCTCTGATTGCAGGACGGTTGATCCAGGCAAAAATAGCGTGCACAAGCTTTTCCTCTGAAAATTCTCCTTTGAAAAGTGCCTCGTTTACCCAATAATAAGGGCGCGCAGCTTCATTTGTTGCTATTCCACAGACAGCAAAATTGACATAACCAGCGTCTATGCCAACAATTTTTCTTAAAGCCATCTCTCGGCCAAAAAAAAGACTGATTTTTATTTTCTGAACAATGGCCTCGGTTGCGTCAGTCGGGCAACTTGCGCCTCTTGCTTTGGCAGCAGGAATTGCTTACGCAATTGCCAATCACGGAGCTGAAAAACCAAGAAGGGTAGCAGACACGCCAGTCGATGAAACTACTCGTCTTTTTCATCAGGCGGAAGCTGACATGGGAGCGTGGGGAGCAAGTGCAGCGTTTTGGCAGTCATCACACAACCGTCTGCAAAACATGGGAGCGGCACAGAATCTCGACTTGTCTTTGAAGCCTACAGAACGAGCTGCCAATTTGGCCCATCTGAATTGGGAGCACGCAGAGGTCGCAAAGTTTGACACCATGGAAAGCATGTTGACATTTGACACTCGTCAAGGACAACTGAGAATGAACAAACGCAATCCGATTCCGGCGACATTGAGCGAAGACCTCGCCAACCCGTCTGATCCCAGCAGAATCGCGCGTTTTGACACTTGGCACGAGATGCCAAATTGGGCCAATCCCGCTCAAGTCCGCCAAGCTGAAGCGCTACTTGAAGCTGACACCGATCCTGAAAACCGAATGCGGCGTCATTACGGTGTTGATCTTTTCAACCGCGCTCCGGGACAAAGTTTTCGTTACGGAACAACAAATTAATGTGAAAAAATTAATTTTTTTCCGAGTCAAAGGGTCAATTTTTTAAGATGGCTGATCCCACGGCAAGAATTAACGCGAACAAGGGAGGCATTGCGCCCCTGATCACCACGGAGGTCTCAATTTTTGAGCCCACTCCCTACGAAGCCTACAACATTTTTGCCGTTGACGACTCTGCCGAGACCGAGTTCATTGGCCAGCCCGCGAATTGGGGTGAAATCTGCCGTTTTCCTTTGCGCAAGCGAGGAGGAAGAGTTGGGCGCACTTACGTTGACTTGACGGTCAATGTTCCAGTCACTCCCGCAATTGGAGTGGTCACCGCTGCCTGGGTGGATGATCTCGGAGCCAACATGATTGAGGAAGTGAAAGTCAAGTATTCGTCCAAGGACGTGCACGTTTACCGCGGAGAAGCGCTGAAGTTTTACCAGCGACTGATGGACCATGACATCACGAAGGAGCACTACAACGGCAACCAAAACGCCGGGCTTTCGGGTGTGACGGGCGAGAAGCTGCGTTCCAACACCGCAGTGGCCAACAGCTACCAGGGATTTTTGACTGCTGGATCATTTCCGTTGAGAATCAATTTGGATTGGTTGTGGTGGACCAAGGATGATGAAAACGCGCTGGCCACTGAAGCGCTTGCTTCCGAAATCATTGTCGAAATCAAGTTTCGCAGACTTGAGGAGCTCATCTACGCGCGTGCCATTGGCACGACCAATCCTCTTGACCCCTTTGCCGGCATTGCACGCCCAACCATTCAAGATGCGACTCTCAAGCACGAGCTGATTTTCACCCCCAAGGTGGAAGCATCCAAGCATTTGTCTCGATACGAAAACCGTCGCGGTCTCATGTTCAAGATTCTTGATTTTGAGGAGCAGCTGAACAATTTTGTCCCGCGTCCTGCTGCGGGCCAGACTTCTGTTGCCAAGATTCTCCTTTCCAACTTTCGTTTGGATTCGCAGTTCATGTTTTTTGTTGTGCGCGATGCCCGCATCAACACTGCCTGGGGTCTTGACCGCGGTTCGTCCGACAACACTTGGTCCAATGTGATGTCGGGTCTTGCTGCCGCTGACACTTCTGTGTTGGCTCTCAACAACAATCAGTCTGGTGCTTTGAACCCAATTTCTCGTTTCCGTATCACTGCCAACGGTTCCGTGTTGCTTGATTGGGTCGAGGAGTTTGAGAACAGAGGAATCTGGCGCAACAAGTATTTCCCTGGGAGCCAGATCAGCGGAGCCGTCTATTTTGCGCCGTTTGCCAAGAAGTTGCGCGACGCCAAGAACTGTGCTGGATACCAAAACTTCAGCAACCTCGGATCAGTCAACCTGGAAATCGAGCTTTCGACTCCGGCTGCTGACCGCAATCCCGGCGCCGCCGCGCAGGGCTACATTGTCGACTGCTACAATGTTTGCCACAATGTCATCCAGATGGCCCAGGGTGACATTGTGAAGGCTCTGAGATAAATCAGAGCGCCAAAGTGAAAATAAATTTCTCACGTCAAAGGGTCAATGTGCGGTGAAATTGAAGACTGGCAAGAGGCCCACACTTTGACTGTGCGCCTTTCTTCCAACGCGGCCAAAAACACAGTCAAGATCAATGCCATTTTGGCGCAGTGCGAAGAAATCAGATTGGATGAAATCTTTTTGAAGAATTTCAACGGCGGTGTTAGCACGGCCTTTTATTTGAACTTTGAAATCGCTGGCATGTCTTCTGGTTTTGCTTCCAATGAAAACAAGTCAGGACTGTTGTTGGCTTACGATCCGTCCAATCCCCAGCAGTTTTACTCCCGGCCAAAAGTTCTGTCAAAAGGAATGACCAGTTTGTCCGGCTTTTCCTTTTCTGTGTTGTTGCCTGACGGCAGCGTGCCTTCTTTTGACGAGGCCGCGTTCATGATGACTGTTGTTTGTCGCCGTTCTGCTGATTCGATGGCTGAAGTTCGTCGTTTGAGACAGCAAATGCAATTGGATCGCCCCAATCTCCGGGATGGAGTCGTGGCCAACAGTTTTCGAAATTAAAATATTTTTTTTGTGCAGAAAAGGTGCAAATGAAAACGGTCACTTTTCAAGCAAAAGACAAAAAGCTCGGAGCTGGAGGCAAAGGACTCCCAATTCCGAAAAATGCAAACCAAATTGCAATGGCAGCTGGCCCGGACGCCACGGAAAGGGAGAACGAAACACTTGCCGAAACTCGTCTTCGCGACCCTTCTGCGGTGGACGAACAGTTTCCCACGGCTGCGCACATTGATTCTGATCCGCGGGACCCCATGCTCGCTTTGAAAGCAGAGCTCGTTGAACAAAACATGAAAGAGCAAGGAGAAAAGGCAACCCCCGGAGTGACACCACTTGGTATGCTGCAGGCCAAGGACAGCGACTTTCAGAGACTGATTGAAATCCGAGAAAAGGAACTGGAGAAGCAATTCGAGCAATGGTTTGCTACCAACTTCGACCGCATGGACCCGACCCACAAGGCCATGGCCCGTAATCTTTTTGGAAAGTTTTACAACGACCGTCTCAGCAATTTGGACACGAATTTGGAAACCACAAAGCGAATTGCGCGATTGAAGATCACTGGACCGCAGACAAAAGAGGATTTGTATTTGATGTATGCGATGGACGCTGGATTGATTGACACGGATTATCTGGACAATTTGTTGCACCCGGAAAGAGTCGAGCGAAATCAAAACGAGCAAGCCCGTCAGAACAATTACCGGCGAGGAATTTTTAACCCAAAACGATTTGTGCGCGGAGACTGGGGATTGAAAGACAGAAAAGTCAACGCCATGTCTGTGCTTGGAAGAAACGCAGACAAAATCGGAGGAACGTTTGGCTTTGGAGTGGACGGGGCACCTTTTACGGTTCAAGGAGACGTCAGTGCAAAGGGTGAAAAGAAGACCAATTTCAGAAAAACGCTGGCCATGCTTCAGGACGACGACACAAATGACAATTGATCACTTTTCAATAAAATGGAAGAGGGCGATGTCAAAAACCCAGAGGAAACAGCAAAAGCCCTCCAAACGTTAGATATCGCAATCGACAAGCTTCGAACGTGGGTTTTGACCGTGGTGTTGCCTCACTTCAGAGCATCCGAAGAGGAAATTTATCGAATTCGGACTCTGATGAACATCGACTCGCTGCTTTTTGTGCCTCCTCTTCGAGATTTCCTTGTCAGCTACAAACAACAGCTCGAAACAAAAGACATCAATTTTTTCCGCGCGCTTTTTCCACCCGAATACAAAAACGCAGAAATTCCCGTTTCCTTACAAGAAAAGGGGTTCTTGTTTGCGCAAGTCTTTGAGAGCATATTAAACGACATTGACAAATGAACGACAATCAAGCAGTTGAAGATTTTGGCGCCTTTACCGCCCCTGATCCGGCTGTGGCAGAGGCTAACAAAAAGGCAAAGGAAAAAGCACAGGAAGCAGCGGCAAAGAAGAACGCGATGCCGAAAGGAAGCCAGAAAGAAATCGACAAGATGATGGAAAAGACAACTGCGGAAAAAGAGGCAGGAATCAAGTCTCAGCTGCTTCAACAAATCAGTGATTACCAGAAGCATATCAGGGAGTATTTTCCTGAACGCGCTGAGTTTATCAAGGTGCCAAAAAATTTGGGTCCGAAGAACACAGTCGAAGAATTGCGCGTGTATGTGAAGGACCTTGAAAACGAGCTTGGAAAAAAGGGAGCCTTGGATGTGATCAAGGGACTGTGGGTGAAAGGTTTCGAGTTTTTTGAAACTTTTAACGAAGGTCAACGATTTGGTTTGAATGTGTCTGGTATTGGTCAAGTTGCAAAAAACTCTGTGGCTCCCAGGATGATTCCGCAAACAGGAGAAACAATTCCCGGTCCCGCTGTTCCCACTTTGGCAGAATTTTCGATCAAATACGCTTCTTGGTTTTCCACAAGTGTTGAAGCGCGAATGGTGATGATGATTTTTGAAATTGTCACTGGAGTCCACCGGATGAACACTCAAGTGACAGATGTGCAAAAAGCCGCGACAAAAGACACGTCCGCAAAAACAAAGGATTTAATGAAAGATCTATGATTCATTTTTTATTTTGAAACTCCTTTCTTTTCAACTTTACCGCGTTCTTCAAAGCAGCCAGCGTTTTTTCAAAGGTTATCGAATCTTCCTCAATTTTTTCAACTTCTTGCTTGGTCAAAACTCCGTCCAAAACAATATTTTGAATGATCTGATCAAGCACGATTTGTCTATCGTCGTCTGGAATATCAAGTTCAGCAGCATCAAAAAGTTCGCCGTATTCGTCATCGGGGCGCCCGCGTTTGCCTTTTTTTTCCGATTCCGACTGAGTAACTACTGCTTCAGTCGCAGTTGAAGGAACATCATTTGCGTCGTCTTCCGGCGGTTCCTCAGAAGCCGTAGCAACAGCTTCAGTTACAGTGTCTTCTTTTTTTGCGTGCTTTTTCGAATCACGGCGATCATCACTGTCGGTTTCACTACGCGCTCTCTCCAAATCTCTTCTTTTCTTTGCAATTTCTTCTAGTTTTTTGGCTTCCTCCTTGTCTTCTTCTACTATTTCCTCTGCTGTCTTTTCTTTCTGTTTCACAGGCGCACCAGTATCAACTTTTTTTGGCGGCTGCGGCTTTACGGGCAATTGCACGGCGCTTGCAACTTCTTCCGCGGAAGAAGTTTTTTCTTCTTTTGCCCGTTTCAACTTTTCGCGCGAATCGGTCTCAGTCTCTGTTCGATCCATCTGATTTTTTTCTGTCGAAGCGTCTGATCTGTTTGTATCAATAACAGTCGAAGGCAACTCCGATCGATCATCAGTCGCTGTCACAGATTCAGGTTCTTTCGGAGGAACAACAGGAGTCGCAGTCGCCTCAGCAGTCGATTCCGTTTCAGTCTTGTTCTTTTTTCTTTTCAATTCATCAATCGACTTTAACTCGTCAATCTGCGTCGAAATTTCGGCTTCGATCTCGCGAAGCTTTTTTGCTTCGTTGGACGCAACTCTTCTTCTTTCTTTTTCCAGCTTGTTCGCTGCATATTCCGTTTTCTTCTTTTGATCTTTCAGCTGCTTTTCAAAAATTTCGTTGTCTCTTTTGAGTTTTTGTTGTTGCTGCTCAAGCTTGCGATTTTTGCTTTCCAATTCACCGATTCTTTTCATCGTTTCCGGTGTCATTTGCGTTTTTCTCATCGAATTCAAAGCAGCCTCATTTTCGTTGATTTGCTCTGTCAAGCTTGCGAGTCTATCTTTTTGATTGATCACAGTGTTCATCACAGACGTCAATTCTTGCTGCATTTTTTGCATCACTTGAAGCCGTTGTTGCATTACCGCCTCGTTTTGACGTTGAATGTCGGTCATCAATTTGTTCAAATCGGACACATTTGTCGAAGCTAACCGCGAATTTTCCAAAGACGTTTCCAAACTTTTGATCCGATTCACAACTTCAGCAATATCATGACCTGCCATTCTTCCTCCCAAAATCACATTCACGCCAGTCCCGACGCCATTTAAATCGACAGGTTGTCGACCCTGATTGATTTGTTGACGAATTTGATCCAATTCTCTTCTCACGTTGTCAAGCTGTGTCTGCAAAACTTGTCTTTCGAGACCTCTTTCTCTTTCGCGCTGCCGATCATAATCACGAAGAGCGTCAGTCACATTCATGTTGTTTTTTGACATAGCTTGCAAAAAATCGGCCGCAAGTTTGTTTTGCGCGGTCTCATACATCATATTTTGATTGTCCATCGTTGCTCCAGGTTGCATAACAGGCAGATTATTTCGAATATTTTCCCGCAAAATATCCAACAACTGCCGGTTCAAATCAGCCGATTGCTGTGCCACCTGGGCCATCATTTCTCTTTGTTGCGTCGATCGATATTCTTCGATCTGGCGCAACTGGTCCTGCAACGCAGCAATTTTTGCGGTTTGATCATTTTGAATCTTTTTTGCGTCAGCCAAAAAAGCTTCAGCCTGCGCAGACGCGGCCTTTTCCGTTTTTGGAGCCGAATCTTCGCGGGGCGCTGGTGGAGCGGGTTGAGCGGGTTGAGCAGGCTGCGGTGGTTGCGGTGGCTGCGGTGGCTGCGGTGGCTGCGGTGGCTGCGAAACGTTGACCGTCACAGGGGGCTGGTCCTTGCTTCCTCCTCCAGACGGACTGTTGCTGAAAACAGGAGAATTGTTGATCACAATGGACGGAGATTGAGTCACATTCTGATATTTGCTCAGCAACGCCTGAAATTCAAGCGCCTGCGTTCGAAGCTGAGCAGTTGTTTCATCTCGAGATCTCTGGAGCTCTTGCTGAATCATTTGTTTTTGTTGTTCCATCTTTCTTTCCACTGATTCGGTTTCCTTGATCATGTCTCTCGTGTCCTTATTTCCCATTTTCGCGGTTGTTTCAGCATCGTCGGTTTTTCGCAAATCTTCCAATCTTTTTCTGAGTGAAACAAGTTCGTCATCGATTTCTTCTTTTTGCTTCTCAAAATTCTGAACCGACGACAGCTCTTTTGACAACTGCTCGCGACTTTCAGAACTTTCTGATTTCAGCCAGTCGTCTCCAATCACTTCCTGTTTTACAGCAACCGGGGGCTCATCAACATCCATTTCCTCTTTTCCTTTTCCGTCATCGGGTTTTTCCGGTGACTCGCCGAACAAATTCATCCACGGTTTCTCATACCATTTTTTCTTTGCTTCGGCAAATTCTTCCGGGGAATTATAAACGGGCTCTGCTCGCACAGCGGCGACCACAGGAGGGTCGGGAAATTCAATCGAGTCAACTTTTGCGTCCTTTTCTTCCAAAATCGCAGTTGAATCTGTTGTCTGTTCCAACACTTTCTTTTCTTTTTCAGGAACGTGTTGAACAATTTCTGGCACATCTCCTTCTTCGTCGCTCAGATCATCATTTTTCCAAGAAAGAGCAGCAGTCTGAACCATTTTTTTTGCTTTCAAATCGTGAGACTTTCTTCCAATTTCACCTCGGACTGAACCATAAGGAGCCATTTCATGAAACGCATTTTCTCCTTGATATTCTTCGCCGATTTCATCACGATTTCTTTCTTTTTGGCCCAATTCCCGAGCTTCATAATACTCATCTTGAAACAAACCCCAGTCGTCCAAAAAATGATCACTTGTAGGCTCTTCACCTCTAACCTTATACTTGAAATAGAGATAATGCTGATTGATTCCCTTCGGATGGCGCATGGCCAAAAGTTGAAGTTTCACTTGAAAATCGTGGCGCTTTGTCACAAACGCGTCAACGTAAGCGGCAACTTCCGCATCATTACACAAACTTTGGCGATACCAAGGACTTTTTTTGTGATCAGTTTCTTTTCCGCGCCCAAGCAACCATGCCCAAAAATCCCGCATAAATTCCTGATGAATGACTCCTTGGGCATTTTCAACAACAAGATTCGCCTTCCAGAAGTAAAAGGCTTTCTTTTCTGCAGGAGACAAGTTTCCTCTTGCGAGAAGACGATTGATAAGTTTCATCATTCGGTCTGCTTCAACTTTGCCCAGAGGCTGGATATTTGTGATACTCGATTCCTTCTCCAATGGATCCAGCCCAGGAAGGTATTTCTTCGCATTTCCTTCTGTTTTGTTTGAAGTCTTTTGATTCCGTGTTTCAGCGGCAACCCTCCTCATTGCTAAAAAACCCGCCAAAAATTTTTATAGCATTATCGATCCACAAGAAGTTCCCGATTGACAGCTGGGAGTTGCCCGTCTTTGAACAGGCGGTTGCGACAAACCCGGTTGCATCACTGGACCGGGTTCCTGCACAGGGTTGTTTTTGGCCACCGGCATGGGATTGTATTGCATTGGCCCTCCTTTCTGTGGCGTCGGCATCAGACTGCTCCAAACTGCTTGAACGTTTGAGACGGCCATTCTTGCGGTGCTCGACCCAAGAAACGCAGACTGGTAAAAAGTAGACCGGAAAAGCGGATCAGCGTCCATATCCACAACAGATTCCAAAACACGATCTCCAGCGTAGATCATGACAGACACAAGCGCACCGCCGACTACCGCGCTCAACGCAGACGATGTGAGATTGGTTCCACGAGTGAGAGTCAAATGAGGGGAAATATACCCGTAAACTTTGTCAGTTACCCATCCCGTGGATGACCCCGCGATGAGTCCGGCCAGTCCGTATCGCAAAGATGCTCCTGCCCCTTCCATTACGACAAAAAATTTTATTTTTTTATCCCGTGCGAACTTCATCCAAAATATCATCGATATCGCGCTCAATGACACGGGCTTTTCCTCCCAGACCGTTGTCTTGCTGTTTCCAATATTCCGGCGCACACAATCTCCACCCTGGTTCAATGTCATCAGGATTTTCGGCTTCACTCCAATGAAATTTGATTTGCGGATTGTGCGTGTTTTCAAAATCATTGCAAATCATTGTGCGCACATACTTGTGCGGTTTTTTGGGCGTCGAATCAGGTAAATTTTCATCAATCACGATGTCGTCCATCAGCTGCATGAAAACATCTCTTTCCATTCCTCCACCATACAAATCGGCGAGAGTCATTCGAGCTTCCCTCTGAAAAATAGGCTGAAAACAAACAACGTCCATATTTCCTCGGATCATTGGACCAATTCCCTTTACATGCTGTGAAGTGATAAACACTGTGATGCACAAGTGACGTCCTTCCACAAAAAAAGTGTTGATATCCTTGTTCCACTGCATCGCCACACGATCAGCAATCACATCATCCAATACACAAAAAGCCGCGAGTTCCGGAGCAGACTTGTAGGCGTCGGGGTCCTTTTTACACTCCGAAGGGTGATTTTCTTTCCATTTCGCGATCAATTTTTTCTGTCTCTGAATCAAAGCGTCCATTTTTGACATGTCCAATCCCTGAAAAACAAGCCACCCAGGCACGTAAGTCTGCCAAAACCCGTTGATTCGCGTGTTTGTGAACACGACTCCAAAAGGCACATCACGAAAACAATTATACATCCACCAGCGCAGAGTGAATGTTTTTCCTGTTCTTCTTTTTCCAAAAAGACAACACGCAGGATGAATCGGAAATGTGTCCGGGGTCAACAGAAACTTTCCAATGGGCCCGATAATCGTGTCTATTGGTTCCACAATTTGAAACATGGGTCCTTTGGGCAATTCATGGTCTTCGCGAGGCGTTCTTTTTTCCAGTTCTTCTTCCTTATCATCTTCCTTCTCCTTGTCTTTTCCGAAGAACTTTGAGACATCTTTTTGAGTAGTCTTGTGGTATTTCATGACGGTTTTCCTAAAAATGCGAGAAGAAAATCCGACGTTGATTTCTGTCGTTTTTTCTGTTGCGGTAGGTAGTAGAAGGTGATAAAAATGGAAGGTCAGGACGATTTGAAACGTTCAAGGGAAGAAGTAGAAATTGTCCAGTATCAGGACACTGCTCGGACGCCGGGCTGGATCAGGACGTGGGTTCACAGAGAGTTTCCAATTACCTTTGAGCCATTGGAAACAGACAACTTTATTCCACTAGTCCAAGGCTGGCACGGATTTAGTTTTGTTCATCCTCCTCACGAAGAAGCGCAATTGTGGTGCGAAAAAGCCGTTCTGGAATCCCAAAAAGGAAACCCGTCTGTCCTTTTGCTGCCCGCGGTTTTTAACAGTATTTACTGGCGGTCAGTGATTTGCCGGGGCGCAACTGAAATTCGTATTTTGAAGTGCCCCGTGAAAAGACCGGGAGCAAAAAAACAAATCGTGAGTCAGATGGCACTTGTGATTTTTGCTGGCAGAGACGGACTGGCAGAAAGGGAAGACCCACCAATTTTTATGGTCGAGCCGCCAGAATGGGAAACAAATTACTACAAGCGCGCAAGAAATCTTGCGCGTTTTAGCATTAAAAATTGATTTTAAATCATTGTTGTTCCCAATTCGGCGCTCCAACTGGCAGCAGCAATGACACTGTGATCAACACAATTAAAAAATCCCCAGCCGCCACGCGAA
>ERZ795044.3634-NODE-3634-length-12922-cov-5.336053_pt1 | contig 12922 bp, 10 predicted proteins | sample MGYA00375128_ERZ795044 | MGnify/ENA primary metagenome ERZ795044 (study PRJEB30173, sample SAMN05720213) | anaerobic digester metagenome | isolation source: active sludge of municipal wastewater-treating anaerobic digesters | place: USA | collected 2014-12-22 ... | reverse complement strand
CACCTGGGGCGGGGTGGTGGCAGGTGCGCTGTTTGTGCTGCCCTCGCTGTTCATCCTGATCGGTCTGAGCTGGGTCTACGTGGCCTTTGGCAATGTACCGTGGGTGGTGGGTGTGCTGTATGGCATCAAGCCAGCTGTGGCCGCCATCGTGATGCAGGCGGTGCTCCGGATCGGCTTCAAGACATTGAAAACACCTACGACAGCCCCCTTTCTCTGGGCGGTGGCAACAATGAGTTTCGTGGCCATCTACCTGTTCAACCTGCCTTTCCCGTGGATCGTGGCAGGTGCTGCGCTCATTGGCTGGTTGGGCTCGCGCTGGGCGCCAAAACAGTTCGCCAGTGCAGGTATTCATGGGTCGGCCAAGTCCATCGCATTGAAACCCGGAGAGGCCGATTGGTTGATTGGCGACGCTACGCCCACGCCACCCCATGCGCGCTTTTCACCCGCGAGGTTGGCTTGCGTGGTGGCGGCGGGCGCAGCCTTGTGGCTGCTACCGATGGGCGCACTGGTGGCATGGCAGGGTTGGGACAGCACGCTGGCGCACATGGGCTGGTTCTTCACCAAGGCGGCGCTGCTGACCTTTGGCGGTGCTTACGCTGTGCTGCCCTATGTTTACCAAGGCGCGGTCGAACACTTTGGCTGGCTCACCGGCACGCAGATGATTGACGGCCTGGCTCTGGGTGAGACCACGCCCGGGCCGCTGATCATGGTGGTGGCATTTGTCGGCTTCGTCGGCGGTTGGGCCTGGGAAGTGCTGGGGCCGGATGCGCAGTTCCTGGGTGCGGCGCTCGCCGCCACGGTGGTGACCTGGTTCACTTTCCTGCCATCCTTCATCTTCATCCTGGCCGGCGGCCCGCTGGTGGAATCCACCCACGGCAAGCTGCACCTGACCGCGCCGCTGACCGCCATCACGGCGGCGGTGGTGGGGGTTATTGCCAGTCTGGCGCTGTTTTTCATCGCGCATATCGCCATAAAACCAGAAGTTGGCGGCTCACTCCTGGACAGGGTGGATGGGATGGCGCTGGCGATGGCAGGCGCGGCGGTGGTCGCGCTGCTGCGTTACAAGGTGGGTGTCATCCGGGTGATTGGCGTCTGCGGCCTGATGGGCCTTGCCGTTCGATGGATGGTTTGAAGGCTGATCGTCAATAAATACAACTTGCAAGACGCTATTACTCTTGTAGCGCATTACGTAGATTTGACGAGGGCTAGAGGCCGATTTGGCCCCTAAAAAACCACATTACTTGACGGTGACCTCAACCCGGCGTGCCTGGGTGTTCGAGCCGGTTCCGCTGGTGTTTTCGGGCTTCTTGAGCTCAATTTTCTCAGCTGCAACACCCAGGGAGACCAGCGTGTCACGCACGGCAACAGCGCGTTGACTGCGGCATCAGCGGTTGCATCGTGAAAACCACTCACTGCCAGCTCTTTGCCACTGGCGGCGGCCTCGACGGCGGCCTTGAGTGCCGCATTGGCCCCGTTGGCAAGGTCAGCCTTGCCGGTGGCGAAATAAAACTTCACCACGCCGTTTTCTACGACCACACTGGCAGCGTCGGTCGCGGGTGCGCTGCTGGCAGGCGCCGCGCGCGGCGCCTCCTTGCGAATGGCAACGCCAAATACCAGGGCTGCAACCAGCACAATGACGGCAAATACCACACCCAAAATCAGACCCAAGTTGTCGTCGCCGTCAGAAGCCATATCGTCACTCCACAGTAGTTTGGTAAGCCAATGATTTTAAACGGGTGTCGCCAATGCATCGCATTAGGCAAAGCAACCAAACACAGTGTGTAAATTTCGCCGTAGACTGTAAAAGTTTCCTTGCACCCGCAAACCAGGAGTGATTGCAATGCCGCGTCGTCGTCCCGTAGTTCGCCATTCCCATGTCGGAGCGCCCCATGCCTTGACATCGTTGCTGGAAGGCCGTGGCCTGCTGGAGATGGCGTTGCTTCCGGCATCGCTGCCCCTGCTGATGGAGGCGCCTGCGGGTGACGGCCACCCCGTTTTGCTGGTCCCGGGCTTTATGGCGAGTGAGTCTTCGCTGATTGCCCTGAAACTGTATCTGCAAAGAAAGGGCTATGACGTCCACACCTGGGGCCTGGGCCGTAACATGGGTTTTCGCAGCAAGCATGCCAACGCCTTGCCGCAGAAGATTCGCTACCTGCACCACATCACCGGCAAGAAGGTGAGCCTGGTCGGCTGGAGTCTGGGGGGCGTCTTTTCGATGTACGGTGCCCAGAATGCGCTGGAATGCGTGCGCTCCATCATTACGCTGGGCAGTCCGGTCAGTGTGGAGGCCGCCGGCAGCCAGTCACCCAATGTGGTCAAGGCGCTGTACCGGGTGGTGTCGCATCGGCTGGGTGCTTCGGCCCACGTGATGTTGCCCCGTGCCAAGAGCATGCGCGAGCGTCGCCGACTGGCCATTCCAACCAGTTGCCTGTATTCATTGTCCGATGGTGTGGTGCCGCCGCAAGAAGCCACGATCGACGGCGACCCTGCCCTGCACGAGAACATCCGGGTACCTGGCAGTCACATCGGCCTGGGCTTCAATGGCATTGTGCTGGCCATTGTGGCCGAACGCCTGGCGCAGCCCGAAAACGAATGGGAGCCTTTCATCCCCCAGGGGCTCCTCAAGCGGGCGCTCAGTGTGACGGTGTGCGACGAACCCGTCGCAACCGCAGCCACCGCCACTGTCTGAACCCAGAAAGTCAACCATGCGCCAATTGAGTGAACACGACGCCGCCTTTATCTACTCGGATACCGCGCACGCCAACTCCAACGTGACGCTGTTGCACATTTATGACCAGTCCACGGCGCCGGGCGGGGTTGTTCGCTTCAAGCAAATCCTGGCCCACGTCAACAGCCGTTTGGATCAGTTGCCCAATTTCCGCGAGAAGATCCTGCGCGTTCCGCTGGACCTGGACTACCCCTACTGGATTGAAGACGACAACTTCAATATTGAGCACCATGTTCACCATATTGCGCTGCCCAAACCCGGCGACTGGCGCCAGTTCTGCATCCAGACAGCTCGCATCCATGCCCGCCCGCTCGATTTGAATCGCCCGCTGTGGGAGATGTACGTGATCGAGGGGCTGGACAGTTTTCTGGACCTCCCCGTGGGGAGTTTTGCGGTGCTGTTGAAGGTGCACCACGCCGCCATTGATGTGGCCAATGGCAATGAGATAACCAAGCTGTTGCACGACCTCACGCCTGCTGCGCCCGCGCCGTTTCCTGCTGCACCCTGGTTTCCCGAGAATGCGCCCGGCAATTTGCAACTCTTCTGGCTGGCGGGCGTCAACCTGGCCCTGTTTCCGTTTCGCATGGCGCAGCCACTGCGCGCCAGCTGGACAGCGCTGAAGGCAACGGCCAGAACGTTTGCCGGCGAGCTCATGGGCGTGCCGCACACATTTCCCATGACCCGCTTCAACACCGAGGTGTCCGCCCAACGCGTTTTCGACACCCGTCGTTTTGCGCTGGCGGATTTCAAGGCCATTCGGGCACTTGTGCCCAACGCCTCGGTCAACGATGTGGTGTTGGCCGTGTGTGCCGGTGGTTTGCGCAGCTACCTCGACATGCAGGAAGAGTTGCCGGGCGAGACCCTGCTGGCCGCTGCGCCTATCGCGGTGCACAGTGATCTGGAGTCAGACCCGGAGACCAATTTTTCGTGGGTGCGCGTGGCTCTGGCGACCGATGTGGCAGACCCGGTTGCGCGCCTCGCTTCCATTCAGTCTTCCAGTTCGTCGTCTTCGGTCATGGCGCAGGCGCTCAGCGCGCGCGAGCTGACCAACCTGGCGCAGAACGCGCCGTCACTGGCCATTGCAGCCACCAGCAAGATGCTGCGCTCGGCTTCCGCCTTGCTGGGCGATTGGGCGCCTTTGGCCAACTGCGCCATCACCAACGTGCCGGGCTCCCGGGTTCCGCTTTATTTGCAAGGTGCTCGGTTGACCTACCTGTCGGCCATCATGCCGATTTCAGACGGCATGGGGCTTGTCTTTTCAGTAACCGGTTACAACGACACGATTGTGATTTCGTTTACCGGTTGCGCAGAGCAATTGCCCGACCCGGACGTGCTGGCACAGTGTCTGCGGGACAGTTTTCAGGAATATGTGGCCCTGGCTCAACGCGCGGCCCGGGGCAAGCCCCGCGCTGCCCCCAGACGCACGCCCCAATTGCCACCAGCCAGCGCAGAATCAGCCAAACCCAAGCGCTCGCGTCGGGCTGTGCCGAAGACGTCCGTAGCTGCCTGAGCCCGAGCGCAAAGGCCTTCGGACCGCTGCGCACCAAAGTCGGAAAATTTTTGCCGAACGCCCATATAACTCTGCTAAAGTCATTTCAGCTTCAACACGGTGGGGCATGGCTTGCGGTGAGTCCATTTGATTGGACGCTTCACGCGGTTCACATGGCGGCGCGTGCCATCGATGACCCTGCAGAATTTGTTTAACGTAAGCGCGAGGTGTGGATTTGGCTACTAATAAACCAGTGAATGGACTATTCAAGCCAGGTGTTGCTTTGATGGCCAAAGTGAGCGGGCGCTCCAAATTCTGGGTGATCGCGACGCCACTGCTGGCCGCCATTGTGTTGCTGACGTTCATGCATGTTTCGGTATTGACCCAACCGACTGCGGTGGTCGGCAGCGCCCAGGATCAATCGATTACCCATGTGTGGGCTGTGTTGTTCATCGCGTTTTTTGGGGTGGCCTTGTGGGGTTACGCGGTGATGTGTTTTTTCCGGAGCAACTCGACAGACCGCGACCAGATTGAAAGGGTCATGGAACAGGCGACAACCGGCGACCTGACAGGCTCCAGCGGCTCGACGGGCGTTGACAGTATTGGAAACTTTGGCCGCCAGTTCGACTTGGTGACCCGGCGCATGTCCGAAATGGTCGCCAATATCCGCAGCGCGGCGGTGCAACTGGGCGATACTGGAAAAAAGCTGGTCGATGACACCCGCTCGCTGGCTGAGCGGGCCCAGGCCCAAGGTGAACACCTGACGCAAACAGCCTTACACGTTCGACGGGTTAGTGAGACGGTGTCGCGTAACGCCGAAGCGTCGCAGGAAGTCAGCGTCATGACCGACATGCTGCACAAGGAAGCGTCTGGTGCTGGCGACGAAATGAAGTTGACTGTGAATAGTCTCGGCCCCCTGCAAGCCACTTCTGGTCGCATGAACGAAATCGTGGGCACGATTGATGCAATCGCCTTCCAGACCAATTTGCTCGCGCTCAATGCGGCCGTGGAAGCTGCGCGCGCCGGTGAGCAGGGGCGCGGCTTTGCGGTGGTGGCAGCAGAGGTGCGTCGCCTGGCCAAGAGCAGCCAGACCGCTGCGGGCGAGGTGCGAGGCCTGATCCGCGAGTCTTCTGACCGCATCAATGCCACGGTGGAGCAGATTGAGCGCATCAACAAAGTGATGGAGAGTTTGGTCGCCGGCATTGGTGAAATCGCAACCAACGTCAATGTCATGGCCGAAGGCAGCGCCGGGCAAAGCGCGGCCTTGCAGGATGTGGTGGCCGCAGTGGGCGATCTGGATGTATTGACCCAGGAAAATGCAGCATTGGTGGTGCGCGCCAGTGCCAACTCTGACAGCATGACCCTGCAGGCGTCTGAGCTGGAAATCTCCGTGAGCCATATCCAGTTGCGCCAGGGCTCGGCGGACGAAGCGCGGCAAATGGTGTTTGACGGTCTCGTGGAGATTGGCAAATTGGGCTTGCGCGATGCGATTGCCGTTTTCCAGGACAAACAGGGCAAGTTCAACTGGAAAGACTTGTACATCTTTATCTTTGATCGTCAGGGCGCCTATGTGGTTTGCGGCGCAGACAAGTCCCGCGTGGGGGTCAGGTTGGTTGACCTGATTGGTGAAGTCGGTGAGCAATTGACTGCGGATGCCTGGAAGGTGTGTGACAGCGACGATGGCGGCTGGGTGACCTATTCCATTACCAACCCACTCACGCAAGAAATGCAAACCAAGGTGTCCTACGTCGTGCCGCTTGATCAAGACCGCCTCATTGGATGTGGCTGCTATGTCAACGCACAGTGGTCCAATTAGCACGGCCCTTCGCCTTGAGCACAACCATGCCAAAACCTATTTCTGCCGTGTCGTCTGATGAAGCGGATGTTCATTCTGAACGGGCGCAGCTTGCGTTGTGCGCCGGTTTGTTGCCCGTTTGGGGGCGCCATTTGTCCACCTCGCGTGCGCAGTCTGAAGGTGCCGTGACCGAGATGCTCCAGGCCTTTTCTGACATTGGCCCGCACATCAATATGGCTGAGCGCCAGTCAAAGCAAATCAACGACGCTTTGGCGCAACCGATAGGCGGTGTAACGGGTTTGGTGGAGGCGTGCGAGAAAGCCTTGCAACCCGTTTTGCAGGATGGTGCATTGACGATTTCCAGCCGGTCTGCGGTGGAGCAGGTACTGGAGATGGTTCGCAACGCCGTGGGCGCCCTGGAGCAAATCTCCAAACCCTTTCAACATGAAACACAAATGGTTGCCGAGCAGGTAGACCGCATGTACATGGGCTTTCAATACCAGGACCGCATCAGCCAGATGCTGGCGCTGATCGAGGGCGACATCACGCGCCTGCAGGAGGCATTTGCAGGCGAGGCTGCGCAGGTACCTGACTTGGCCACCTGGTTGGCTAGATTGGAGTCGCAATACGCCATGACAGAGCAGCACCAGGACCACCGTGCAATAGACCGTGCTGTGCCGACGAGCAGCAGCAGCAACAACGAAACTACTTTTTTTTGAGAGGTTGAAATGGCAAAGACGATATTGGTAATTGATGACTCTGCAAGCTTGCGTCAAGTGGTAAGAATGGCTTTGACCGGTGCTGGTTACGACGTCCTGGAAGCCGGTGACGGAAAGGCCGCATTGGCCTTGCTGGACGGCCGCCAAGTTCACATGGCGGTTTGCGATATCAACATGCCGGTCATGAACGGTATCGAGTTTGTCAAGGCGGCCAAGCAGTTGCCGGCCTACAAGTTCATGCCCATATTGATGTTGACGACCGAAAGCCAGGACTCGAAAAAGGAAGAAGGCAAGGCGGCTGGAGCCAAGGCCTGGATGGTCAAACCGTTTTCGCCAACCCAACTGGTGAGCGCAGTCGGAAAACTTTGCCCCTGAGTGAGAGTGTTGGTTCGGGCGGCAAAGCCGCAGGAGTTTGAGTTTTTTTGTTGATGCAGCCTGGGGCAATCCATGAGTGATCGATTTGAGCTTCCCTCCGAGTTGAATATCTACAGTGCGCTGGAATCGCGCGATGCGTTGCTCACATGGGTGACCGCCCAGATGGCCAAGGCAAAAGGCTATCTGGAGATATCCGCACGCGATGTGGTCGAAGTAGATGGTTCCGGCCTGCAGCTGCTCGCTGCTTTAAGCAACATGGAGCAGACCTGGCATCTGGTGGAAGCCAGTGAGCCATTTGCCGAGGCCTGCCGTACCTTGGGTTTTGGTGACTGGCTGGACCCGCTTTACCTCAAGTCACATTCCGGGGAGTCCAACCCATGAGCTACAGCAGCGATGCCGACCAGGACTTTATTGCCCAGGCCATGCCCGCTTTCATTAGCGAGGCGGCCGAGCAAATTGAGGCCATTGAAACCCTTCTACTGGAGCTGGAAGAACAGCCTGACAACCGGGAGTTATTGGACTCACTGTTCCGGTGTGCGCATACCGTCAAGGGTTCTGCCGGTATTTTTGGTCTCAACCGGGTTGTGGAGTTCACCCACCACGTCGAGACCTTGCTGGACAAAATGCGCGATGGTGACATAGCCCTCACGCCGGACATCAGTACCTTGCTGTTGCAATGCAATGACCAGATCAAGTTTTTGGTCGATACCGCTGCCGACGAAGGCGCCGATACTCCCGAGCAAAAATCTGACCGAGCCGATTTGGTGACCCAGCTCCAGGCGCTGACAGATCCTGCGGCCGCGGCGGATGTGGTTTCCACAGGTGGAGCCAAGACAGACAACACCACGGTTCAAACACCTGAAGGTGGTTTACGCATCTGGACCATTTCAGCCCGATTTGGCCCAGAGACGTTTCGCAACGGTATGGACCCCCTGTCCATTGCCCGGTACCTGCGGGACATGGGGCGTGTGGTGAGCGTACGCTGCGGTTCGGAAACCGTACCCCCACTGGTGAACTTGAACCCGGAAAGCTGCTATCTGAGCTTCTTCATGGAACTGGAAACCACGGCCAACCGAGAGGACATCGAGGGGGCGTTCAGTTTTGTGCTGGATGACTGTGAACTCGACGTTGTAGCGCCGGAGACCGAAGGCCAACGCATGGCCCCGTGCGATTGAGGAAATGCCGGAGTCACCACGACTGGGTGAATTGTTGGTATCGGTGGGTGCCGTATCGCAGGACAAACTGAATCAGGTATTGAGTAGCCAGCAGCAGTCGCGTGGGATGCCGGTAGTTGGCAAGCCCAAGTTGGGTGATCTGCTGGAATCACAGGCGGGCGTGGCACCGGAGGTTGTTGCGGCAGCGCTTGGCAAACAACAAAAGATTCGTGATAACGCCCCCAGTGAAGAGCGCTATATCCGCGTTCAGGCGGATCGGCTGGATGCTGTGATCAATCTGTTGGGTGAACTGGTGATTGCCGGTGCCGGTGCAACGCTGCTGGCCCGCGAGACCCATAACTCCGCTTTGATCGAAGCCAATCTCTACATGAATGGCCTGATTGAGGAAATACGCAATGGCACACTGGGCCTGCGCATGGTTCCTGTTGGTGAAACATTCAGTCGGTTCCGTCGCGTGGTGCGTGATACGGCTTCGAGTCTGGGCAAGGAAGTGAATTTTGAAATTGTGGGCGGTGAGGCCGAGTTGGATAAATCCATGGTCGAAAAGATTGCCGACCCGCTCATGCACTTGGTTCGCAATTCCCTGGACCATGGGCTGGAGCCGCCGCAAGAACGCATTGCTGCGGGCAAGCCGGCCCAGGGCAAGCTGGTTCTGAGTGCGCAGCACGAAACCGGCGCGATTTTGATCCGCATCGAGGATGACGGCCGCGGGATCAACCGCGAACGTGTTTTGCAGCGTGCCTGGAACCGAGGACTGGTTGAGCAAGGTGTCGTTCCCAGTGATGACGCGATCAATATGCTCATCTTTGAGCCGGGCTTTTCTACCGCCGAGCAAGTGACCAATCTGTCGGGCCGGGGTGTCGGAATGGATGTGGTGCGTCGCAATATTGAAGCCCTGCGTGGCTCCTTGCGCCTGACCAGCAATCCGGGTCAAGGCTTGCAGGTGGATATTCGACTGCCGCTGACGCTGGCCATCATCGACGGATTCCTGGTCGGTGTGGGAAAGGCCAAGTTCGTGCTGCCGCTCGAGTCAGTAGTGGAAGTCATTGAGGCTGGAGGACGCGACGTCAAGGTGGATGCTTCCGGGCGCCACTGCCTGGAGCTTCGTGGCGCTGTGTTGCCGGTGGTACGCCTGCGCGACCTGTACAGCGTGGAGTCCAACCACACTGACCGCGTCAGTGTGGTGGTGGTGAACTCACACCGTGGCCAATACGGCATTGAGGTTGAGGTTTTGTTGGGTCAACAGCAGACCGTTATCAAGCCACTGGGGCGCTTGTTCAAGTCTTTGCGCGGTATATCGGGTTCCAGCATCCTGGGTAGCGGCGAAGTGGCGTTGATTTTGGATGTGGTGTCTCTGGCCGAGCTCACCGTCAACAACATCGGCAGCACCCAAATGGGTTCGGCGGCACCAGTCTAGCTTTCACTACTCGCATTGCGCTGATAGGAATCAAAATGTCTTTTATGCATCGCATCAGCCTGTCCCAAAAATTCATGATTCTGGGCCTTCTGGCTCTGGTCATGGTGGCTGCGCCAACGTTGGTCCTGTACCGAAACTCTGCAGCCGAAATTGCTGTTGTAGAGCGTGAAGATATGGGAGTGCACGCGGTTGCCACTCTCATCCGAGTTGTTCAGATGACACAGACCCACCGTGGTATGTCAGCAGGTGCCCTCGGTGGCAACGAAGCCCTGGCAGAGCGTCGCCCCGGTCAGCGCGACAAAGTTGTCAAAGCAATGGACGAGTTGGATGCAGAGTTGAAAGCCGCACAGGCTGCCGAGAAAACCATGGGCATGTGGACTTCGGTGCGGAAAAGCTGGGCCAGCCTTGAGCAGATGGTTGCAAGCAAGCAGATCAAATCCGCAGAAAGCATCAAGCTGCATACGCAGCTGATTGAGGATATGTTGGTCGTGAATGAAGAACTGGTGAGTGAGTTTGGCCTGGCACTGGATCCCGCGGAGGACACTTACTTTTTGATTCAATCATCCATGGTCCACATGCCGCTGCTGGGTGAAAACCTGGGTATATTGCGTGCGCAGGGCACGGGCTTTCTCAACGCTGGTGCATTGCCTCCAGAGGGGAGGGCCACCTTGTCGGGCCTGGTCAAGCGCGTGCAAGAAGTGCGTGGTGATATGTTCCGTAATCTCGATCGGGCCATGACCGCCAACAGAGACCTTAAGGCGGACATCGGTACACCGGGCGAGGCCAGCCGCGCTTTGGTGGGCAAGACATTGACCCTGGTTGATTCGGCGCTTATCAATGCGGCAGATTACAAATACCCGGCCACTGCATATTTCGATGAATTCACCCGCGCAATCGATAGCTTGTACGACTTTAACGCCTTGGCTATCAAATCGCTGAAAAAGGAATTGGATAACCGCGCGGTGCGCCTGCACCGGTCGATGTACATATTGCTGGGTCTGCTGGGTGTTGGTTTGTTGGCCTCGCTTGGTTTGGCGGTAGCATTTGTGCGGTCTATAACAGGCCCGGTAAGCGACGCAGTGGCTGTCGCAAGTGCCGTGGCGCAAGGCGATTTGAATATGAATGTTGTAGTGCAAGGCAATAACGAGACGGGCCAGTTGTTGTCTTCACTGGCAAAAATGCAGACAACCTTGCAAGCCTTTGAAGCGGCACAGCAGGAGATGGCTCGCCAGCATGATGCCGGTTCCCTGGACTACGTGATATCTGCCCAAGCGCTTCCTGGTACCTACGGCACCTTGGCCCAAGGTATGAATGCTTTGGTGCAATCGCATATCAAGACCCAGACCAGGCTGGTGGAAGTGGTGCAGTCGTATTCCGACGGCAAACTGGACGTGACAATGGACCGATTGCCTGGCCAAAAAGCCCGCATCAGCGAAGCCATGGACCAGGTACAAGCGTCTTTGCAAACGGCAGCAAGCGCGGCGCGGACCAACTTGCGCATCAAGAATGCACTGGACAAGTGCAGCACCAATGTGATGATTGCCAATGCGGACAACATCATCATTTACACGAATGAGACTGTGAGCGCCATGATGCTGCGCAATGAGGCGGAATTGCGTAAATCGCTGCCGAACTTTGACGCCCGCAAACTCATAGGTCAGAACATCGATGTGTTCCACAAAAACCCGGCGCACCAGCGCGGCATGTTGTCGGCACTCAAATCAACCTATAGCACCAAGATTCAGGTGGGAACGTTGCATTTCAGCCTGAACGCCAGCCCCATTCTGGACTCCGACGGCGCCCGCATTGGCACCGTAGTGGAGTGGGCGGACCGTACGGCCGAAGTGGGCGTTGAGCGGGAAGTGGCCGCTATCGTAGAGGCAGCGTCACAGGGTGACTTTACCCAGCGCCTGCTGGAAGAGGGTAAGGCGGGTTTCTTTGCGGTGCTGACCAAGAGCATGAACGAGTTGTTGAACACCAGTGAGCGTGGCCTGACGGATGTGGCCGATGTTATGGCTGCGTTTGCGGAAGGCGACCTGACTAAACGCATGGAAAGCGATTACCAGGGCCTTTTTGGCACGGTCAAAGACAACGTCAACTCCACCGCAGACAACCTCACCCGTGTGATGGGCGAAGTGCGTGGGGCTGCGGACGCACTGACGGGCGCGGCCAACCAGGTCAGTGCTACTGCGCAATCTCTCAGTCAGGCTGCCAGTGAGCAAGCTGCCAGCGTGGAAGAAACGTCTTCGCAAATCGATGTCATGTCCGCCAGCATCAGCCAAAACAGCGACAACGCCAAGGTCACTGACGGCATGGCGACCAAGACCAGCAAGGAAGCGCTCGACGGCGGCAGCGCGGTCAGCCAGACGGTGACTGCCATGAAGCAGATCGCAGCAAAAATTGGCATCGTGGATGACATTGCGTACCAGACTAACCTGCTGGCTCTGAATGCCGCCATTGAAGCGGCTCGTGCCGGTGAACATGGCAAAGGATTTGCGGTGGTGGCGGCTGAGGTGCGCAAGCTGGCTGAGCGCAGCCAGGAGGCCGCCAAAGAAATTGGTGATCTGGCGGGTAGATCAGTGTCCACTGCCGAGCGGGCAGGCAAATTGCTGGACGAAATCGTGCCCAGCATCCAGAAAACGTCTGAACTGGTCCAGGAGATTGCCGCCGCGAGCGCAGAGCAGAGTGAATCAGTCGTGCAGATCGGCGGTGCAATGGGGCAACTGAGCAAGGCCACACAGCAAAACGCATCCGCGTCAGAGGAACTGGCCGCTACCAGCGAAGAGCTTTCTGGCCAGGCTGAGCAACTGCAGCAATCGGTTGCGTTTTTCAACCTGGGGGATGAACGACCGAAGGTCCGCAGTCGCCAGGAAATCGGCAACCCCGAGCGCCGGGGCAGTAGCTCGACACCGCGACTCCAGGCACCATTGCGACCGGCCGCAGTGCGGGGCGGGGGCACCAACTTCAAACCCTATTGAGTGTTGACTTATGACCACCGATACAGCTCCTGTGCAGTACCTCACCTTTACCTTGGGTGAGGAGGTATTTGCCATGGACATTCGCACCGTGCGCGAAATTATTCAGCATGGTGCGATGACCGTTGTTCCCCGGATGCCAAAATTTGTACGAGGTGTGATCAATTTACGTGGCTCCGTAGTCCCTGTGATTGACCTGCAGTCGCGGTTTGGCCGTGCCACGACCGAGGTAGGAAAGAAAACCTGCAT
>ERZ795044.3631-NODE-3631-length-12925-cov-6.246542_pt1 | contig 12925 bp, 22 predicted proteins | sample MGYA00375128_ERZ795044 | MGnify/ENA primary metagenome ERZ795044 (study PRJEB30173, sample SAMN05720213) | anaerobic digester metagenome | isolation source: active sludge of municipal wastewater-treating anaerobic digesters | place: USA | collected 2014-12-22 ... | reverse complement strand
AATGGATTACAGCCGACCCAGTAGAAAACTATTTAGGAACAGGATATTTAAACGATATAACAAAAGCATACATAGAAGGCGAGGGGGAGAGAATGCAATTACTTATGCTTGAAGGCTTAGGGCAAAGACAAAAAACATTAGATTATATACCATTAAACAAACCGAAAAAAAAAGTGTGGAAACAAAGACAGCAAAATTTAAATGGATTCTTGCCGGTATTAATGGGCTTGAACCAAAAAGAGCTTGACTATGTACCATTGAATGGGCTTTTTTCTTCTATTAAAAAAACTGTCTCTAGCGTAGTGGCTCCTGTAGTCAATACAGTTTCACAGGTAGCCCAAACAGTAGCCCAGCCCCTAGCAAGCGTAGCAAATACCGCCTTAAATACGGTAGTTAATACAGTAACCAAGCCGCTTACTACTGCCATTGATGCGGTTACAGGTGTAGACTTGCAAAAGTATATTGATTATGGCCTTAAAAATGGGCTGGATATAAATAAAATAGTTTCAACTTTTACAAGTAACCCTCTTGAACTAGCAAAAATGATACCCGGAGTTTCAACCGTTGTTTCTGGGGTGGACTTGATTAAAGACATTGCAAGCGGCAAAAACTTAATTGATTCGGTTATAAACAATGCAAAGGGTGCATTGCCGCCTTATGTTACAACCGCTATTTCAATAGTTCAAGACCCGAAACTATTAACAGACCCTAAAAACCTTTTAAACATGGCAGTAAACCAAGTATTGCCACCAGAATTAAGGGCTTTATCGAGTACAGCGGTTCAATTAGTTTCAAATCCTAAGGCACTGCTTGACCCGGAGTTTTTATTTTCACAGGCTAAAGAAATTGCAGGGCAAAAACTTGCCGACATTCTACCGCCTGACATAAAGAAAACAATAGAAGAGTTTCAAGAGATAGCCAAAACAAGCCAGACACTAGCTGAAAAAATGTTGCTCTCACAATTACCAGAGATTCAAGAAAAGCTTCAAGATATTATAGTGCAGAAAAACATAGATGTGATAGCACAGGAACAAACCAAACAGGCGACTACCTTTTTTCACCTTACAATCAAGTTTGAAAATCCTATCAAGATTGAAACCTTTAAACCTGTTTTACCTGACCAAGTTATAGCTATTCCACAGGATTTAATTACTCAATCCGCAGGCGTTGGCTTAGCTGAATACTTAAACAGGGTTGATGGCAACCTTAAAAAACTATAGGAGGCCAAAACAATGGCTTTTGAACAGTATAAAAACATTACAAATATAGTTGATTACCTGAATGCAACCAAGCGACCTTCTGACTTTAGCGCCCGCCGCACGCTTTGGGCCAAATATGGCAACACCAGCACTTTTACGGGTTCAGCTTCACAAAATAACTGGCTTTTAGACAGAGTTAAAAAAGACGATGCAACTTCAAGCCCTGCCAACTGGGGGCAAAGTATTGCTAATATTGCAGACATAGCCAATCAGGCCGCCGCAAAAGCTAAAGCCGATGCGCTTAAGCAACAGCAAATAATCAAAAACGCAGTAACACCACAAAAGGAAGTTCAAAAGTTAAATGAACTCTGGCTTACAGAAAAAATTGACAAGGAAAGTAAAGACCCTTTTATTATCCGCATGAACTCTATTTATGCCCTCTATGCGATTGAGTGCAATTTTATGATAGGTAATACTAAACTTATGAATGAAGACACACTTGCAGAGGTGCAAATCCGCTTTGCTGATAAGCTAAATGAGATTTACCGGGAATATATCGAGTCGATTGATTATGTAGGTTTACGAAATAAGGCAATGGTTGCCAAAAATTATACCCTTGTAAACCGTTTACAAGACTTGGAAGATCAAGACCAAAGATGGCTTGCCGCTTATCTTGAAAAAGGCGGGATACAAGGTTTAAGCGGCTTGCCTGTTAGTATACTTAAAACAGTATGGAATAAAATACCTGTCAGGTTTAAAAATATGCTTAAAATACTTGCCGCAGGTTTAACCGGATATGTAATCGATGACTTAGTGCAATCAACATTCAAATTGAATAAGGAAGCTATCGCAGAACATAACGCAGAAGTCATTAAGGCAAAAGAAATAGCTATACAGGAACAGCAAAAACAAATAAATAAACTACAAGAAGAACCAAAAAATGAAGAAGAAGAGATTTTAAGGTATAAGATTGTTTCGGGGGTTTTTGGAATGACAAAGGAAGATTATAAAAAACAGCTTTTTACTGATGCACAAAAAAAAGCTTTATGTAAAGTATATACTGCCCAGGGTATTCTCAAGGAAGACTTATTTAATAAAGGATTTTCAAAAGCAGAACTTATTGAAATAGCAAAAGATTATAGCTCTAAATATCCAGTAAATAATTATGCTAGAAATAGTCTTGACCCAGAACTACGCAGGATAGCAAGAGAAGGAATATACTACTTTGAACCCTACGACCCTAAAAAGGTAGTCGAGAAGTTCACAGAAAAACAAACCGGCATTTTAGATAAAATCTTTGGTGATACCGGCCTGCCTATCTGGGTACAATGGCTTTTATTCGGAGTTGGGGCTATTGCAATTGTACCGGGGGGCATTGCCCTTGTTAATAACCTGCTTAAGAAAAAGGGGGAGTAGAATGGATCATGATAAATTAATTAAATTAGCCGCAGATCCTACATGGCCGTATTTTTATTATTTCCATTTTTCTTTTGATGATAGAAAAATACATGCACAGCAGATAGATAAAAGCGCAGTAACTTTTAATATTGACTTAGAGCAAAGTCATCCAATGGCAAAAGCAATGATGCGCTTGAATAGGTTGAAAAAATGAATGATATAGATAAAATATTAACAACAGCACAAAATTTATTTATAAAAAATTTAGATAATCAAAAAACACAAGATGAAATAAAATTAAAACAATTAGAAATATCTCAGGAATCTTCAAGAAGTACAAGCGAATTAGCAGTAAAAGAATTAGAGTTTGAAAGAGATTCTTTTTTTAAGAAAGAAAATAATAAAAGATATTATTTTACTTTAAGTTTAATTTTTGCCTTTATTTTTTTAATCGGAGTTGTATTGATTTCTTATTTTAATAAAGAAACAGGAGATAAACTTCTTGGCTATATTTTTGAAGTATTAAAAATACTTGCTGGTGGTTACGTTGGTTATTTAATAGGTAAAAACAAAAGGAAAGATAAATGATTGACTACACACTTTTAAATCTTGATTTTCAGACTAAACTTAAACAGCTTGAAGCCCTGCTTAAGCAGTATAAAATTGAATATACTATAACCAATGGATTCAGAACTCCAGCAAAACACGCCGCACTCAAGGCGCAGGGCTACCCCACGGTAGAAAATAGCCTGCACTTAAAAGGCCGTGCCGCAGATTTCAGCATTGAAAACACAAACCAAAGGGTTTTAGCCGGGCAGTTGGCACAGGCTTTAGGGCTGAATATACAAACTTACCCCACACACCCGAAAAGCTTTTACTGCCTGCATACAGAATTAAGAGAGAAAAAATGGCTAAACTGGAAATACCTATTAGCCGGAGGAGTTATTTTTTATGTTTTCATCAATTCTAAACGGTCTTAAAGATTATATCAATATCGAAATAAACAACCCCTCCGGCATTTTTGACGAGGTTCAGAACGTAGCTAGTAAAAAACTATCCAGCTACGCACAGAAAATGATTTTTAAAGACTACATTGAACCAGAACAGGCAAAAGATATTCAAAACATAGATTTAAGCAAATATGTAAAAATAAATCTTACCGACAAGGCTAAAAAATATGGCCTGATTTTCGGCGGTTTAATTTTATTGTGGTTATTCATACGCAAGAGGTAAAAAAAACCTTGCTACGGCGTTTTTTAGCATATATTTTTGGGAGGGTAAAAACATGGCTATAGCTTTAGGCGGATTCAAGGCATTCTTAGGCAAAACCGGGGGTATTCCACAGCTCGATAATTCAGGCAAAATCTTGGAAGCTCAACTACCTGCAATAACAATAACCGACACTTTCACTGTTGCAGATGAAGAGGAAATGTTAGTTTTAGATGCAGAAAAGGGAGACATTGCTATTAGAACCGATGTTTCTAAAACCTTTATCTTGGTTGATGATGACCCGTCAGAACTCGCAAACTGGACGGAGTTTCAAACTACCGCAGCAAACAGTGCAACCTTGGAAGGTTTATCGCTTGATGAGGTTTCATTTTATTCCATGCCAGCAGGTTCTATAATAATGTGGGGAGGCTCAACTGCACCAACTGGTTTCTTTTTGCTAGATGGTGCTCCAATTTCAAGAACTATATATAGTAGGTTATATAAAATTTTCGGCACAACCTTTGGCACAGGCGACGGCTCAACTACATTCAACCTACCTGATTTTCGGGGTATTTTCCCGAGGGGTGCAGGCACAACCGACCGCACACTAGGCAAAGACGCCGCAGATAATTTTTACACCGCCACGCTTGGGGCTTATTCTCAGGATAAATTTCAAGCATGGCAACTAGGAGCAACCGCAGACAGTACAGGTGCTAGAAATTATTTTTCGAGAGTTGGTGGACGGGATTTTTGGCATGTTGGTGGGGCTCAATCTAATTATGCTGTAATGGATACAATCACTACTGTACAAGGAGAAAGCAATATGTTAAAAGCTGTTTCAGACGGCACAAACGGAACACCACGCACAGGCACAGAAACAGCCCCGGCTAATTTAGCAGTTAATTTTATTATCAAGTTTTAGGGGATCACATGAAAACAAAAAAATCAGTAAAAAAAGCTACTAAAAAGTTCAAGGATTTCAACCAGTACGAGCCGGAACTTAAAAAAATAAAATTACCTGATATAAAAGCGCTTGTCAGGCTTGGCAATATTGAAAACCTTGAATACATTAGCGACAAAGCTATTTTCAAGAAAGACAAAAAAACCAGAAAGCGAAAGATTAGAACCTATATTCATAACTTTAGAGAGTTCGAGAAATACCCCTATCTTTTCACCAACCAAGACGGCAATATTTTAATTATCTACGACCCAGATAAAAAGATTCAGGTTGAAAAAGAGGGTATTATTTAAGATTTTTGGATTTTTTTACAGAGAAAGCCCGCAGGCCTTCCCCTTTTTGTGCATTATTAATAATACTCAAAAAAGGTCTTTTTGTCAAGTATAACCCATCCTAAGAAAAAACCACTTACAGAGAATGACTCGGGGCTTTCCCCTTTTTGTGCTTACATAGAAACATATTGCACATATCAAAAAGAGTCTTTTTTTTATACATTTTATAAGCTATTTCTGCCAAATAATAGATCAGATTTTGTTTAGATACGCATCTGTATTTTGTGAGTTCCTTTTATAGAAAAGAGTAAAATATAAATCATGGAAAACAGATTTTCTTTTTTGTTTAGCGCAGTCATGGCAATAGTACCATTGTTTACCGTCTTTATCAGTTTTATATTTATGAATATTTTTGGAACCGCATTTAGGACAAAATAATCCGGATGAAAATACTTTTTTTCGGATTGTTTTGTAATATTCCTTGGTTTTTAACATGTACAACTTCCTTGTTTTTTTTATTATTGATAACAAAAAAAAATAAAAAATCAAGGTAAACAGAAAAATAACAGAAAAATAACAGGATTAGACACAGAAAAATGACAAAATATTTCAAGTATCGGATTAAATAATATAAAAATTAATAAATAAAAACTTGACTTTTTTAAAAAAATATGTTTATATTTTAATTCGTATTATGATTTTTATTTTACAGTCTTAAATAAGAATTGTTCTACTCTAAAAGAAAAACTCCCAAAACTAAGGGATTTTTTCCTTGAGGGTAGAACCAAAAGGAAAAAAAATGGTTGCAGTTGCAGAAAAGCAACAATTTTTCAATAACAACGAAACTAGATTTAAATCAAAGGAAGATTTCCGTTTTCCAGATGGCATAAATATTAATCATGTTGAAAAAGTTATTTCTAAAAAAATCAATCGTGAATATTTTCTTTTTGGTCAGGAAGGAAGTAAAATCATTTTTTCCAAAGCTCCCTTAAGAGGGAATACTCCATATGGTTTTTGGATAGATTACAGACTTGAAGAAATTATAGAAGAAATTAAGTTTTTCAATAAAATTGATCAGACAGAAGAAAAAAGCAACATGTTAAACATTTTATTAACAGTTGATAGAAATGGTCTAGGAGTGAATCAAGAACAAACTTGGAATATTTTTAAAGATGAAACATCAAAATATTTAACCAGAGTTAAGCGCATTTTACAGGAAAGATTTAAAATTGATGTTATCGGCCATTTTCGAGTTTTTGAGGCTCACAGGTCTGGCCATTGTCATTGTCATATAGCGCTTATTTTAAATGAATGCATTGATTTTGAATTAATAAGAAAGTATAATCCTAAGACTGATCGCAGTAGTTATTGCGGAGAAATTAAAGATCAGGATATTAAAAAAGCTTTGTCTGGAAATTGGTATTTCTCAGGCAATAAATGCGAGATAGGAAAAGATTCTGTTTCTTGTATTTACTCAACCGATAGGCTTATCAATTATCTAACTAAGTACTATGCAAAGAATCAAACATTTATTCAAAACAGCTTTTCAAAGCTTTTTACTAGAGATTACAATTTCCAAGATGACAAAGATATGTATAAGCTCAATTCAGACATGAAGAAAGTTTTCGGTTTTTATTTCGCAGTTTTAACAAATGTAAGGCTTTTCAGGCATTCAATAAAGGCAAAATACAGACAGGATTATTTAAACTTTGTCGCTAAACGAAACCTTAAATTAATTGAGTTAATAAAAGACGGGAAAAGTATTTCTGATATAGCAATTTTTTTAGGTATATCAGAAAAAAGAGTGGTGTCATATTACCGCTCTAACTCTGTTGCTCAGGCTCTTGCTAATGAGCAACAGAGTAATCTTCACGAAGACTTTTCAGATGAGAAAATTAGAGAGTATTTCGGTATCATGTCAAAAGAAAATCTTGGCATCTTCTGCGAGGTATCAAAAATTAATTATTTCGGACTTAAGAAAAATAATTATTCGGATGAAGGCGACAAGGAACAAATAAACGAAAAATCAAAGGGTGATGTCATAGAAGACTACAATAAGTTTTTTCAGACAATGCAAAGAAAAGATGATGTTATTGTAAAAAATCGAGAAGTTTTAGAGTTCAAGATGGATTTAAGCCATTCACCAGTAATGCAGGGTTATATCCAAATCAGGAAAACATATAAGGAAGTATTAGGCAAAGAGTTGTCAATCGGAAGATTTTTAAGGGATTTTTATCAGTTTAGGCAAAAAATTGAAAATGAGCTGGAAAAAGTTGAAGATGAGAAAAAAAGGTTTTATGATGTAGCAGATTATGTAAATGAATATGGAGAAACGATTTATCATAGAATTAAGCGCGAGTTAAGGCTTAAAAAACGGACTGAAGAAATTATTCAAAATGAGAAAATTAAGGTATAAAGCTTGGTTCTTTATATCCGGGGTTTTTACAATCATCTTCCCCGGTGGGTCGAGAGCTTTTTTAGCTCTCCCCTTTTAAAAAAAGATGAAAATAAAAAGATGAGGTTAAAAAGATGAGTAAACCAGTGAAAGAGTTTAAAAGCGGAGCAGTGAAATTATGTTTTTGGGAAAACACAAATCCTGAAACAAAAAAAAGATTTATTTCAGTTAGCATGTCAAAGTCTTATAAAGACAAAGAAGGAAACTGGAAAGACTCTGATAATTTTTCAGAGTATGACTTGGGAGACTTGGTTTTAGTTTGTAGCCGTGCGGCAATGGACACTGTAAATATAAGAAGGCCAGAAAAGGAGGGTTTATAATGAAAAAGATTGTTTTTACTTCTCATTGTAATGCGCCTTTATTGGCTGATTATGCTTCAATCGGTGCCCGCTCCGGCGGGCTGATGGATTCAGTTATTCAGGATAGTTACGATTCAAAGGTACAGATTTTTAGTGATGATAATAGACTCATGTTTGAATCAGATAAAGCTAATGTTGATAGTTCAAACCGGTTGCCGTATAAAGTTGAATTGCAGACAGGTGAATATATGGGTATATGTGGAATATATCACGATAAAAAAGCAATATATCTTTATGAAAAGGTTTTTGATGATGTAATGCAAAAATGGTATTGTATTTTTGATTATCCAGCCGCAAGGATACATAAATGTATACAGGAAAACCCAAACCACAGTAATTTAAAAGTTATTACAGATTTATTGATTCATTGCGGCGGTTTTAATTGGGATGGTTCACACGGTTGTTTAACTTTACACCCTGAGCAATGGTCTAAGTTCATCGATTTTTTTAAGATCAATGAAAAAGTAATAATTGTTAAAAAATAAGGAGTGACAGCATGAGTGTAAAAGATTTTTTACTGAACTTAAAAGACAGGTTTTTTCAGGTGGTTTTTAGAGGCAATGAGCTTTTAGGTTGTCTTTTTTATAGCGGTATGCTTGATACTGAAAAACTCAGAATTAGCTAGTAATTTAGGAAGCCTTCAGGATATTTTAATCAGCATTTTGGGCGGTGGAACTTTAGCTTATAAAGCATATAAAGATACATATATTCCAAAATAAAGAGGTGGTAAAAATGATAGGCTTTTGGGTTTTTCTGGCTTGCTGTGTTTTGTTTCTGGTTATAGCCTATCTTTTTAAAAACTGGCTACATAAAATAACCAGCGATTCATATAATAGTGAAGCGGTAAAAGACTATGAAACCAAAAAAAAGGTAATTGAAAACAAGATTAAAGAACAGACAGTTAAACAGACAAAAGAAGAACTAAATAGGATTTTTGGCAATGGCGCAAAGTTTTAAAACGCTGGCACTTTTATTTATTATAACGGCCTTGATTTTTATCGGCTGTACTCGTCGGGTGGTGTTAATAGTGCCTGAGCCACCACACCGCCCGGCTATCAATTTTGAGTTTGACGAAAAACAAAATCGTGTATACTTGAAAGCAGGAAATGAAAAAGACTTACAAAGCTATCTTGAAAAACAAGACGCTTACCGTGATTCAATGCTGAAACTTTTAGAGGGCTTAAAATGAAAAGAGAAACAAAGCACAATAATGCTCTGAGTTATTTAAATAATGCTAATAAATTATTGCATGACTTATATTCAGCGGAAAATAGGTCAAGACAAGATAATAAATATTTTAATCTTTTATATGACTGTTTTTTTTATTTTCAGGAAAAACCTATTTTGGATGCTAAAGATGAGTGAATTGACTTTATTTAAAATTGAAGAATTGAATAGTATTAAATCAGAACTTCACAGCATGGATAAAAAAATTGAATTGTTGTCAGTTCGTTTTGATGATTATTTAAAAAATAAATGTAATGAACATACTAGAAAAATTGATGATTTAGAAGTTAAAACAAATAAACTAACTTACAGAATTGCTCAGATTACTGCTTTAAGCGGTTTAGCTGGTGGAATAATTACGGCGATTGTAACAAAGTTTATTATTAAATAGAGAGAATAAAAAGGGGCTCTGGTTGGGAGAGGGAACAGAGCCTCTCTTCATTCTCTCTCCAAAAAACAAGGAGAATGCAAAAATGGCACGCAGAAGAGGAAAAAAAAGAAGCACACGCAGAAGACGAAACCCTATCGTTAACCCTGTAAGAAAACATAGAAAATCTTACAGGCGAAAAAACCCGGTTTTTACTGGTGGGCTTAAAGGTTTTATGGGCAAGGTTGAGGCTCCATTGGGTACTGCTATCGGTATCGGGCTAACTGGTATTTTACTTGATAAAGTCGGGCTGAATAAGTCTAACTTGATTAAAATACTTGCCCCATTAGCCGGAGGATTGGCACTCGGAGAAATTACAAAAGGCAATTTTTCAAAGAATGTTGCTAATGGGATGTTGGTTGTCGGTATTTTACGGGCAATGAACGCAATTTTACCAGAAAACCTTAAAGTAAAAGGTTTAGTAGATGGGCTTAACGGTTCTTTAGGCGGTTCAGTCGGCGAATTAGTAAAACTTCCAGATGGTTCAATGATTGATTCAAGCTTATTGCTTAATCAAGCACCACAGCAAATAGTTAATGGCCTGCATGGCGTTGACTACGTACCACTTTCATAATAAAAAAAACAGGAGTTAAACAATGAGAAGTAACATTATTTACGATTCAAACCAGATTCATACAGCTTGGGCGGCCAATGCTGAGTTGAATTATTTTATCACACCGAAAGGCCAGCAGGCTAACCAGATCACTACCGGCACAAATACGCCGTATTCAAAAAGCGATTATCACACTAACAGCAAGTTAAATCAGACTGAAAGAGGTCAAAAACTTATTATTAGAGGCTTTGATCTTTGGTTAGATGAAACAGATGAAAACTTAGTTGAACAGGTTATTTACGGCGGTAAAGGTCTTTTCACTTTTTATAAGGGCGATGATATTATTTTTCAAATCCCTTTACAAAAACTTTATAGTCCTACATCTTCTTTGGCTTCTGGTTTTTCAGACGGTCAAGCCACCGCAAAGGCTCAAAAAGAAGCTAGAATACTTTCAGGTGGCCTGAATGACTACCAAAAATTGGATTATGGAATAGTCATTCCAGAACTAACAACTTTTAAAGCTGTTATTAAGCTTACCGCAGCTCAAACAATCAAAAAGTTTACTTTTGATTATGGAGCAGCAGCAGCCAATGCAGCTTACACCACTGCTTTTAACTTATTTGTAGGCTTAAGAGTCGACGAAGACAAGAAATAAGGGGGCTTTGTTATGGCTTTTAAATGTTATTCAAAGACCTTTTCAAGCACTGCAAACGGAACTAAAACAAGCAGTATTATTCAGGTAAATAAAAACTTTACCATTAAGCAAATACTCTTGGCTGGTAATACTACTTCAACTTTCAGTGATTCAATTTATATCGGTCTAAAAGTTGAAGATACAGATTATTTTAGCCCTGACCTTATTCCTACCAGTGCGCTTTATCAGGCGGCAGGCTCAGTCTATGACTTACCCGTACCGCTGACAGTAGAGGCAAAAAAAACAATTGAGGTAAAACTTCGAAACTCCTTAGGTTCAGAATTAACAACTTTTGTTATCTGTCTTGTCGGAGATGAAAACTAAAAAGGGGGGCTTTGCGCCCCTCTTTGAAAAAGATGAGTTTGAAAATGCCTTAGAGGCAGTGAAAAACCAAGCGGACTTAATATTTACAAAACTTATTATAGGGGCTTTAAATGGCTGGAATGATTCAAAAAGAACTTAGCTTTGTCGGGGTACTGGCAGGCGCAAGCAGTACTAAGCTTGCTCATGTTATGACTTATGACGGAGAGATTCAAATGTACCGGGTAGCTTGTAATAGTTCTTTGGTTACTGTAGAATTGCTTTTAAACGGCATATCTACGCAATTAAACTTTGAGGGCGACAATATACCGCTATATATTACAGTTAATCAGGGCGACGAGATAAGCGTAAAAGTGACTAATGGCGACTCAGCAAGCCAGACGGTTTACGTTATGCTTTTAATGTTAGAGTTTTAAAAAATAATGGAGGTGGCAAGGTGGCAGAGGTAAAAATATTAAATGCAGGCTTTGAAGATAATAAAGAGGATGAAATCAATGATTATTTCAAATCTTTATCTGATGAAGCGAAAATAAAGATATTTAAAGTTGATTCTTACGGTAAAAGACAGTATATAGGAAGGCTACACAGTTTAGATTTACAAAATGATGATATTCATGAAGTAGTCAAAAGCCTTTATGGCGCAGGTACTTTTTTTGTACAAGCCTTTGTAAATGGGAAACTCTCAAAAGGTAGTAATATTTTTATTGCTGAATCGAGTGTAAAAACACAGGAAAATAACAATTTTGAAATACACCGGCAAATCGAAGATTTAAAAAATCAGGTTGTCATGCTCTCAAGCCGAAGGGGCGAGGAAAGCGACGAACTCAAAATGCTGGAAAAGATGAAAATCTATAAAGAACTTTTCGGCGGCGGCGGCGGTTCGCATAACTTAATGAAAGACATTGCCGAATCATTCAGGGAAGGGCTAGAACTGGGTAAAATGATAAATAACCCCGAACCAGTTGAAAAAGACAACGGGCTAACTGGTTTAATAAGTTCATTCTTGCCGCTTTTAATGCAACAGCAACAGCAACCACAACAGGTTAAGCAATTAATCCCTTTTCCTGTTCAGCAACAGCAACAAAAAATTGAAACACAGCCAGAAAATAAAAACGAGGGTGAAGAAATGCTTCAATATATAGGATTACTTTCTAAGGTAAGAAAAACGGCTAATTGTAGAGATGAAGAAGAAAGGCAATCCAAAATTGAACATATAGCCGAGGAAATACTCGAGTTTCACCCTGATATAATTAATATCGTCAAAAATACAGGTATTCAGATAAGCCAGCTAATTGAAATGGGTTTGGCTAAATACAAGATGCATTTAAGCGAACATGAAAAAAAGGTTGTCTTAGATGTATGGGAAGAAATAAACGCAATTGAAGAGGTAGAATGCAGGCCAGATTAATTGAAAATAGTTTAGGCGGCAATGAGGCCACGCTTTACACACTCGAAAAAATCCGGGAGTTTATAGACAAATTCAAAATTAACCCGGTTATTCGGGTTTTGTATCGGTCTATTTTGCAAAACATAGACGGCCGAGACTATGAACGAATTATCCAAGCTATTTATGATTACAGTCTTGAAAAAGTTAGGTATCAAAAAGACATTTACGGAGTTGAAACCCTGCAAAGCCCATTAAGAACTCTTCAGCTCGGATTCGGTGATTGTGACGACTTCACTATTTTGCTGGGCACTCTCTACGAAGGCGCAGGGCTAAAAACTAGAATTGTATTGGTTACAAATAGACCAAATAAAATATATAGTCATGTTTTTATACAGGTTTTTAATGGCCGGGAATGGATTACAGCCGACCCAGTAGAAAACTATTTAGGAACAGGATATTTAAACGA
>ERZ795044.3629-NODE-3629-length-12926-cov-6.703131_pt1 | contig 12926 bp, 12 predicted proteins | sample MGYA00375128_ERZ795044 | MGnify/ENA primary metagenome ERZ795044 (study PRJEB30173, sample SAMN05720213) | anaerobic digester metagenome | isolation source: active sludge of municipal wastewater-treating anaerobic digesters | place: USA | collected 2014-12-22 ... | reverse complement strand
GCGGTCAACGCCATCAGGCCCAGTGCAGCCGAGGCCCTGCGCGGCACCCAGGCCAACAGCAGCGAAGCCAGGGCACCCGCGCCGAGCCCCGCCACGGCCGTGGAGGAAAGCCAGGCCGTGGCGTGGTCGGGGCCGAAATTGAGCGCCGTCGACAAAGTCGTCGCGCCCACGCCCGCACCCGCCACACCCAATGCGATCACGCTGCGCCGCCATCCCGAGCGGCACACCGTGAACGCGAGCAGGCTGGGTGCGATCAGCCCCAGTGCGATGGCGCAAAACTCGCCGGCCGGAGGCAGTCCCGGACCGAACCACTGTGCCTCCAGGATGTTGCGGCTCCATTCGGCAAGCGGCGTTTGATCCAGCCAGCCAGCAAGCGTGTCCTGGAGCCGCGACAGCACCTGACCCACGCCGAACGGCAGCGCGCTCGGGAACAGCAGGCCGATCGGCCACAGCACCAGCAGGGTCAGTCCGCCGGCACTTTGCGGCACGAACCACCGGTCGCGCAGGCGCTGCCAGCGGTCGAGCAGACCGACCACGTGCATCAGCGCGCCCAGCACGGCGCCCGCTGCGGCGCCCAGCGTGTTGAAAGCCAGATCGACATTCGACGGCACGCGCGACGGCAGGCCGTTCTGCACCATTTCCATCAGGAGCGACGCCGCAGCAGCACTCAGTACGGCGCGCAGAAAAGCGCCTCCGGCGTTTCGCCCCGTGCGCACCTGGGCCGCAAACACCAGCAAACCGAGCGGCAGGTATCCCAGGAGATTCGATACCAGATCGAAGCCCGTCCAGTACCGCGGCCAAGGCAGCGTCAGGAACGCCAGGGGCCAGACCGTCGGCCATCGCCAACCGGCAAACGGATACAGGCTCGCGTAGGCGATCAGACCCGCATACAACCATGCCAGCAGCCAGGCCGAACTTCGGTGTCGCGCCATCGGTGCTCCGGCAACGCTGACGTCAGCCTGCGGTCAAAACGGCTTGACCACCACCAGCACCACGATGACGATCAGCAGGATCACCGGCAACTCGTTGAACACGCGGAACCAGCGATCGCTGCGCTGGTTGGCGAACTGCTCGAACTGCCGCAACAGCCCGCGGCACATGTGGTGATAACCGACCACCAGGACCACCAGCGCGATCTTGGCGTGCAGCCAGCCGCCAGCGCCTGTTCTCCAGTAGGCGAGCCACAGCCAGATTCCCAGCCCCAGAGCCGGAACCATCAGCAGGCTGGTGAACCGGTAGAGCTTGCGCGCCATCAGCAGCAGCCGTTCCCGCTCGGCATGGCTGTCGGCCGGCACCATCGCCAGATTCACAAAGATCCGTGGCAGATAGAACAGGCCCGCGAACCAGGCCGAGACAAACACGATGTGGAAGGCTTTGATCCAGAGCATCGACGGATTATCGCCACGCGGGAACTATCCAGTCATCACGCGCTGCAGCATCGGTGTACACGCCCGACAGCGTGCGTCTATGATCCGCCGCACCTCGTTCGTGGGCGGAAAGTGCCTGTTGTCGGGCACCGAACGCACACGTCGATTCCTGTCCACACATCTCTGCGTTTCGTCGTGAACACACCTCCTGCGTACCCCACGAGCCGCCCGCGGCGCCTGCGTAAAGACGAGTTCAGCCGTGCGATGGTGCGCGAGCACCGTCTCCATCCGAGCGATCTGATCCTGCCGGTCTTCGTCACCGAGGGCCACGACCGCGCGCAGGATGTCGCTTCGATGCCTGGAGTCCGGCGTCTCACGCTGGATCGCCTGCTGTTGGTGGCCGAGGACTGCATGAACCTGGGCATTCCGGCGATCGCGCTGTTTCCGGTGATCGAGACGGCGCTGAAGACCGAGGATGGCAGGGAGGCGCTGAACCCGGCCGGCCTGGTGCCGAGGGTGGTGCGCGAGCTGAAGCGCCGGTTCCCCGAACTGGGCGTGATCACCGATGTGGCGCTTGATCCGTACACCAGCCACGGCCAGGACGGACTGCTCGACGCCACCGGCTATATCGTCAACGACCCCACGGTGGACGTGTTGCGGCAGCAGGCCCTGGTGCACGCCGAGGCGGGCGTGGACATCGTCGCGCCAAGCGACATGATGGACGGGCGCATCGGCGTGATCCGGCAGGCGCTCGAATCCGGCGGCCACGTCCACACCAAGATCATGGCCTACAGCGCCAAGTACGCGAGTGCGTTCTATGGTCCGTTCCGCGATGCGGTCGGCTCGGCAGGCAACCTCGGCAAGAGCAACAAGAAGGTCTACCAGATGGACCCCGCGAACACCGACGAGGCGCTGCGCGAGGTCGCCCTCGACATCGCCGAAGGCGCCGACATGGTGATGGTCAAGCCGGGCATGCCCTACCTCGACATCGTGCGCCGCGTGAAGGACGAGTTCCACGTGCCGACCTTCGCCTACCAGGTCAGTGGCGAATACGCGATGCTGAAGGCGGCCTCTGCCAACGGCTGGCTCGACCACGACGCGGTGATGATGGAGAGTCTGCTGGCATTCAAGCGGGCGGGCGCCGATGGTGTGCTGACGTACTTCGCACTCGACGCGGCGCGCCTGATGCAGGCCGGTTGAAACCGGAGCCGGGCCGGCGATGCGCGTCTTCCACATCCAGGGCGACCAGTTCACCGAACTCGAGACGCTGCCGGAGAAATTGCCCCCGGCGGGCTACCTGTGGGTGGGCAGCGCGCGGCGCGAGTTCGAAGTGCAATCCTCGGTGCTGCAGGCCGCACTGCAGGGCTGGACCGGCGGACAGCTGGTCGACCTGCACATCTCCGATCTGCTGAACAACCAGCTGCCGTCGCACTTCGACTACACCTCCTGGTACGACGTGCTCGTGTTCCGGCGACTGGCCGCCGGCGAAGGCAGCGCGCCGATGTTCCTCGACGACAGCAAGGGCACTCTGGCCACCGCCCGGGCTGCGCTGGCTGCCATCGACACCAGCCCGGTCGGATTCGCGCTGTTCGACCGCGTGCTGCTGACAGTGCATCCGACCGATTGCCAGGTGCGCGAGTTCTTTGCCAACCGCCTGCAGCAGCAGGCGCTGCCCGCAGGAAGTGACGCACGCATGCTCGAAGGTCGCAACGCTGCGCGCCTGCCCGCCAGCGCCGCCGACCTGATGCTGCGCATGGTCAATCACATGGTCGACAGCTACCTCGAACTGCGACGGCTGCTGACCAAGCAGCTGACCTACCTGCAGCAGGAACTGTTCAACCCGCGCAGCCGTTTCGACAACTGGCAGATGCTGCTGGAGTCACGCAACGCGCTGCACCTGCTGGAGGACACCTGCGAAGACCAGCGCAGCGCGATCACCGAATGGATCGATGCGCTCGACGAGTGGCCGACGGACGCCGACAAGAACGCACGGCGTGAGCGCGAGTTGCTGCGCGTGCGCTCGCGCGACGTGCTGGAACACATCGAGCGGGTGCTGAGCCATGTTCGACGACTCGAGTCGTCGGCTGAAACCGCAGTGCAGATGCACTTCTCGGCGCAGAGCAACCGCACCAACGACATCATGCGCACCCTGACCGTGCTGACCGCCATCTTCATGCCGCTGAACCTGGTGACGGGGTTCTTCGGCATGAACTTCGAGGGCCTGCCGCTGATCCACAGCATGTCCGGCTTCTGGGCCGTCTTCATGGCGATGCTGGTGCTCGGCATCGGCCTGAGCGTGTTCTTCTGGCGCAAGCGCTACCTGGGCTCGAAGCACTGAGCCGATGAGACGGTCCGCACGTCAGTCGGCGTAGGGATCGGCGAATCCGAGGGCGACCATCACGGCGCTTTCACGCGACTCCATGCGCTCGGCATCGTCGTCGCTTTCGTGGTCGTGGCCTTGAGCATGCAGCGCGCCATGCACCAGCAGGTGGGCGTAATGGGCCTCGACGGGCAGCGACTGCGCCCTGGCTTCAGCCTCCACCACGTCGGCGCACAGCACCAGATCGGCATGCACCTGCGGCGCATGGCTGTAGTCGAAGGTCAGCACGTTGGTCGCGTAGTCCTTGCCGCGGAATTCGCGGTTCAGCGCCCGCGCTTCCTCGCTGCCGACGATGCGCACGGTGATGTCGGCCGGCGCGTCCAGCGCGGCACGTATCCAGCGCGCCACCCGATGGCGCGGCAGGTGGCAGCGGTGCGCGCGGGGCAGGTCCTCGCGCGCGAACTGCAGAGACAGGGCCAGCGCCGGTCGCCTCACGGTCTCAGACAGTGTCCGCGCGCGACGCCTCGTACGCATCGACGATGCGCGCGACCAGCGGGTGGCGCACCACATCGGCCGAGCTGAAGCGGGTCGTCGCGACCCCGCGCACCCGCCTGAGCACACGCTCGGCGTCGATGAGACCGCTCATCTGGCCGCGCGGCAGGTCGATCTGGCTGACGTCGCCTGTGACCACGCACTTGCTGCCGAAGCCGATGCGAGTGAGGAACATCTTCATCTGCTCGGGTGTCGTGTTCTGTGCCTCGTCGAGGATCACGAACGCGTTGTTGAGCGTGCGCCCGCGCATGAAGGCGAGCGGTGCCACTTCGATGATTCCCTTTTCGAAGGCGCGAGTCACCTTGTCGGTGCCCATCAGGTCGTAAAGCGCATCGTAGAGCGGGCGCAGGTACGGGTCGACCTTCTGCGCCAGATCGCCGGGCAGGAAACCCAGCCGCTCGCCGGCCTCGACCGCCGGACGGGTCAGGACGATGCGCTGGACACTGCTGCGTTCGAGCGCGTCGATCGCGCAGGCCACGGCCAGAAACGTCTTGCCGGTGCCGGCCGGACCGATGCCAAAGGTGATGTCATGCGACTGGATGTTGGCCAGGTACAGATGCTGGTTGGGTGTGCGCCCGGCCAGATCGGCACGGCGGGTGCGCAGAGCGGACCGGCTCTCGGCGGGCACGACTTCCGGCGCGGGCCCGCCCGCGGCAGCGAGTGGCGCCTGCGGAATCGCACGGCCCGCGCTGTCGTAGGCGGCTTCTACCAGCGACAGCTGAAACGCATCGTCCGCCAGCGGGCGCTGGGCGCGGTCGTAGAGCGACTGCAACAACGCCACGGCTCGCTCGGCCTGCGCCTTTCCCCCTTCAATGCGGAACGACTCGTTGCGCCGCGTGATCGTCACGTCGAACGCCGATTCGATATCACGCAGATGGCAGTCCAGGCTGCCGCACAGATGCGCCAACCGGGCATTGTCCAGAGGAATGAAGGCGTGTCTGAGGATCAAGTTCGACCGATCTGTGCAGGGGTTGGCCTATTGTGGCGCGGCACCTGCAGCGCCCCCGGTGCAGGCGTTTCAACGCCCGAGAGCATCCTGCACAATCGCCGCCCATGCCGACCCGTGCCCTGTTCCTGATCCTCGCCCTCTGGGCGTGGCTGGTCACCGGTGCGGCCCACGCCGAAGCGCTGACGATCGATTCGGCGCTCTCGATCAACAGCAACGAGGCGCACTTCCCGACCCAGGGGACGCCCGCGCCAGTTCGGCTGCCCGATGACTGGGCCGCATCCCGCCCCGACCACGACGGCAGCGTGTGGTACCGGGCCAGCTTCGTCAGGCCGGCCGGTCTGGCGCCCGACGACCTGCTGGCGCTCTACATCGAGCGCGCCTGCAGCAACCTCGAAGTGCACCTGAACGGCCGACGAATCTTCAGCGGCGGGCGCATGGCCGAGCCGACGGCGCGCAACTGCCATCGCCCGCAATTGGTCAACCTGCCGGCGGTTCTGCTCGATCAGCCGCTGAACGTGCTCGACATCCAGGTACACGGCTCGGCGCTGAGACATGTCTCGGCTCGCGCGCGCGCAGGCGGTCTGTCGGTGCTGCGGATCGGGCCCGCATCCGAGATGAAGGCGTTGTACGAACAGCGCGAGTTCTGGAGCATCCGGACCGTCCAGATCATCGGCATCACGCTGATCGCGCTCGGGGGTTTCCTGCTGATCCTGAGCTGGATCAACCGCAGCGAGATCTTCCTCATGTACTTCGGGTGGCTGCTGATCGGATGGACCGTGCTGTCTCTGCGCGTGTGGTGGCCGCAGTGGCCCTGGGAGACGCAAACGTTCGAGATCGTCGTGTGCAGCGCATTTCCGCCCGTGGTGGCGATGGCGGTGCAGTTCCTGCTGAGCTATGCCGGAGTGCGATCGCGCCCGGTCGCGATCGCACTGCTGCTGCAGTGCATGCTGGTGCCGATCAGCCTCGCCGCGGTCGGTGCAGACCACCTCTTCACGTCGGCCAGCGCCTGGTTCATGCTGATGGCAGCCGAACTGATCGCAGCCATCGCGGTCTACCTGTGGCTTGCGTGGAAGAACCATCGCGACGATTTCTGGCCGATGGGAATCACGCTGGGCTGCATGGGCCTGCTCGTGATGAACGAAATCGCGATGCAGTACGGCTGGTTGCCCCGGCTGGCCGTGCAGCCCCTGAACTTCGCGTTTCCACTGCTGCTGCTGGGCATCGGATCGCGGCTGCTGCAGGTGTTCGGGCGCGCGCTGCAGGCGGCAGAAGTCAATCGCACGCTGCTGGAGAAGCGCGTGCAGGAAGCCACCGCGGAGATCGAGCGCAACTTCGCGCAACTGTCGGCGCTGCGCGTCGAGCAGGTGACCGAGAAGGAGCGCAAACGCATCGCCGCCGACTTGCACGACGACCTCGGGGCCAAGCTGCTGACCATCGTGCACACGAGCGAGAGCGAACGCATCTCCACGCTGGCGCGCGAGGCCCTGGAGGAGATGCGCCTGTCGGTGCGCGGGCTGACCGGCAAGCCGGTGCGGCTGGCCGACGCGCTGGCCGACTGGCGCGCCGAGACCGTGTCGCGTCTGGGTCAGGCCAACATCGAAGCCGACTGGCGCAACCCGGTGGACGAACTTGAACAGCAACTCACCGCGCGCGTGTTCGTGCAGACCACCCGGATCCTGCGCGAGGCGGTCAGCAACATCATCAAGCACAGCGGCGCGTCGCATTGCAAGGTCCGCACCTCCGTCGACGCACAGCATTTCGGGCTGCTGGTGCAGGACAACGGCAAGGGAATCGCGATGGAACTCGACGGCAAGCTCGATCGGGGCCACGGCATGTCCAGCATGAAGCACCGCGCCAAGCAGTTGCTCGGTCAGTGCCTGGTCGAATCAGGACCGGGCTACGGCACCGTGATCAGGCTCACGATTCCCCTGTAAATCATCGATGTCCATGTCCGATCGGGATCATGACGGCGCCGTTTTGGTCGATAACCCGACCGACGGAGTCCCGATGAACAACATCCTGCTGCTGGAAGACCTGCCCGAGATTCGCGCCTGGATGAAGGCGCTGGTGCTGCAGGTGTTCCCGAAATCGCACATCCATGAAGCCGCGCGCATCCATGACGCCCTGGAACTGACGACAGCGATCAAGTTCGACCTGGCGCTGGTCGATCTGGGCCTGCCGGATGGATCGGGTGTCACGGTGGTGGCCGAACTGCGCGAGAACCAACCCGAGGCGCAGTCGGTCGTGGTCACCATCCACGACGATGACGACCACCTCTTCCCGGCGTTGCAAGCCGGCGCATTCGGATACCTGCTGAAGGAGCAGTCGCGCGAGCTGATCGCCGAGCAGCTCAAGCGCATGAGCGGCGGCGAGCCACCGCTGTCGCCATCGATCGCACGGCGCGTGATCTCCCACTTCGCCGCGCAATCGAGAAGCAAGCCGCCGCAACAGGCGCACGCCATGCCTCATGTCTCGCTGACCGACCGCGAGAACGAAGTGCTGCTGCGCGTGGCCAAGGGCTACACGCTGCCCGAGATCGGCGTGCAGCTCAGCCTGTCTCGGCACACGATCGCCGACTACGTCAAGCAGATCTACCGCAAGCTCAATGTGAGCTCGCGGGCGGAAGCTGCGCTGGAAGCTCAGCGGCTGGGACTGTTCCGCAGCTGATCCGCTACCGCCCGAGGGCGACCGGATAATCGGCCGATGATCGGACGACTCACCGGCACCCTCGCGGAAAAATCGCCCCCGCAACTGCTCATCGATGTGAACGGCGTCGGCTATGAAGTCGACGTGCCGATGAGCAGCTTCTACAACCTGCCCGGGCTCGGCGAACGCGTCACGCTGCTGACGCATTTCGTCGTGCGCGAGGACGCGCAGATCCTGTTCGGCTTCCTCACGCACGAGGAGCGACAGACCTTTCGCCAGCTGATCCGGATCACCGGCGTCGGGCCCCGGATGGCACTGTCGCTGCTGTCGGGCCTGAGCGTCGGCGAGCTTGCCCAGGCTGTCGCACGACAGGAAACCGCACGCCTCGTGAAGGTGCCCGGCATTGGAAAGAAGACCGCCGAGCGATTGCTGCTCGAGCTCAAGGGCAAGCTCGCAGACGCCATCAGCGCCCCGGCATCGATCGCCGACGACGCGCAGGCCGACATCCTGCAAGCGCTGATCGCGCTCGGCTACAGCGACCGCGAGGCCGCTGCTGCGCTGAAGAACCTGCCGGCAGGAACCAGCGTCAGCGACGGCATCAAGCTGGCGCTCAAATCGCTCGGTTGACAACGCATCCGCTGGCGGGATGTCCCGCTGATCAGTGCTTGTGCTCGGTCGCGGCTTCGCTCGGCTTGGGGCTCTCGACGTTCACCGTCACCACCACCACGCCGGCCTTCTCGAACTTCAGCGTCAGCGGAAGCTTGTCGCCATCCTTCAACGGCGCCTTCAGCCCCATCAGCATCAGGTGGTAGCCGCCGGGCTTCAGCTCGACCGTCTGGCCGGCCGGCAGGTCGATCGCGTCGACCTGCCGCATCTTCATCACGTCACCGTCCATCACCATCGAATGCATCTCGACCGAGGCAGCCACCGGCGCGGTGGCTGAAAGCAGGCGATCGGCGGCACCACGGTTGGTGAGCTTGAGGTAGCCGGCACCGACCTGCTGGCCCGAACTGGTGGGTCGCGCATACGGGTGGCCGATGTCGATATTGCCGACCTTGAAGCTGTGGGCCGTGACGCCCAGGGCGGCAAAGGACAGCGCAGTGACGGCGATCAATCGCTGGATGGAAAGCTTGTTCATGGATTCGTTCTCGCAAGAGTCAGGAGCGTTGGATGAGGGAGGCCGTGGTGCACCTCGAGAGTCGCGGACAGTCGGGCCTCGCATTCGACACAGGGTCCGAACTGCATCGTCCGCACATCAGCGCCTGGCCGATGGCATCGGATCAGGATCTGGAATCCGCGAGGGCCGGGGTGCGCCAGGGAGCGACGGCACCGGCGCCACGCCCGGCAGCGCGATCAACGCGATGCGCAGGATCAGCGGCAGCGGTGCCTGAAAAAATTCATCGACGAAGTTTAGGTGACGTGGTGACGCTTCCGGTCTCTCGGCACCGGCCGCCGCAGGGCCATGTCGATAATGCGGCATGAGCATCCAGACCGACGAATTCGAGCCCCGGCGCGTGGTCAGCGCGGCGCCCGCTTCGCCCAACGAAGAGGCGATCGAGCGCGCGCTGCGACCGAAGGGACTGACCGAGTACGTGGGCCAGGCCAAGGCTCGCGAGCAGCTCGAGATCTTCATCGGTGCTGCCAAGATGCGCAGCGAGGCGATGGACCACGTGCTGCTGTTCGGCCCGCCAGGGCTGGGCAAGACGACGCTCAGCCACATCATCGCCAACGAACTCGGCGTGAACCTGCGCCAGACCTCCGGCCCGGTGCTCGAGAAGCCGAAGGACCTGGCGGCCATCCTGACCAACCTGGAGCGCAACGATGTGCTCTTCATCGACGAGATCCACCGCCTGAGTCCGGTCGTCGAGGAAATCCTCTATCCGGCGCTGGAGGACTACCAGATCGACATCATGATCGGCGAGGGCCCGGCCGCTCGATCGATCAAGCTCGACCTGCAGCCGTTCACGCTGGTCGGCGCCACCACCCGCGCCGGCATGCTGACCAACCCGCTGCGCGACCGCTTCGGCATCGTGGCGCGGCTGGAGTTCTACACACCCGACGAGCTGGCGCGCATCGTCAACCGATCTGCCGGCCTGCTGAACGTGCCGACCGATTCCGAGGGGGCGTTCGAGATCGCCCGACGCTCGCGCGGCACGCCGCGCATCGCCAACCGGCTGCTGCGCCGGGTGCGCGACTACGCCGACGTCAAGGGCAACGGCCGCATCACGAAGGCGCTGGCCGACCTGGCGCTGAAGATGCTCGACGTCGATCCTCACGGCCTCGACGTGATGGACCGCAAGCTGCTCGAGGCGGTGATCCACCGATTCGACGGGGGGCCGGTCGGACTCGACAACGTGGCCGCCGCGATCGGCGAGGAACGCGACACGATCGAGGACGTTATCGAGCCTTACCTGATCCAGCAGGGCTACCTGCAGCGCACGCCGCGCGGTCGCATCGCGACACTGGCCGCGTTCAGGCACCTGGGCGTGACCCCGCCGAAAGGCAGCGTCGGGGCCGATCTGTTCGGCGAGTGAGCGCGAAGCGGCGCGTCAGGTCCGCGGGAGGTGCGTCGTGCCACCGTCCGCCGTCTCGTCCAACGCGGCGTCCTCGAGGTGCCGGGTGTCGCTCCAGCCCACCAGCGTCAGGCCCTCGCCCGTGTGCAGCAACCGGTTGATGCTGGCGTTGCCGAGCGTCCAGGAGCGCCTGGCCTGCAGGTCGAGTCGTGTCGCGGCGCGGTACAGGCAATCCATCACTCCGCCATGGGCAACAACCGCGATGGTCTGCCCGGGATGTGCCTCGGCGAGCTGGTGCACGGCACCGACGCAGCGCGCATAGAAAGCGTTCAGCGATTCGCCACCGTCGGGCGCGAATTCGGGCTCGCGCTGCGTCCAGCGGCGCGCTTCGGCCGGCCAGCGTGACTCGACCTCGGTGAACGTCAGCGCCTCGTAGGCGCCGAAGGCTCGCTCGCGCAGGCGGTCGTCGGTGACCACGCTCAGGCCCAGGACCGCGCCCAGTGCTTCGGCCGTTTCCAGCGCACGAGACAGGTCGCTGGAGTAGACCGCGGAGATGCCCTCGTCGGCCAGCGCCTCGGCCATCCTGCACGCCTGCCAGCGTCCGGTGGCGTTGAGCGGAATATCGAGGTGCCCCTGGATGCGCGTATCGACATTCCAGGCGGTTTCACCATGGCGGATCGCCACGATGCGGGTGACCGTCTGCATCGGCTCAGACACCCCAGACGATGACCGCGTTGGCCGCGTGACTGCGCTTGAGCATCTCGACAAGCGGCCAGGCGCGCTGGCGCAGGCTCACTGCGTCGCCGGCCGGCGTCCGGCGCCCCTCGGCAGCCGCTTCCCGCTCGGCTTGCTCTCGGGCAGCTTCGGCATCTGCCACGGCACGCTCGAGCGAATCGATCACCGCGGGCATGTCGGCCACCTCGAAGATACCCTGCGCGGCGGGCGCTTTTCCGACCAGTCGAAGGATGGGCTCGGCGCTGGCCGCCAGCATGATGACGTCGCCGGCTGCCTTGGATTTGAACTTGTAGATCATGGGGGTCCTCGCTGACCGGCGGAAGTCGCAGTCAACGCAGGATTGTGCGCCGCGGCACCGTCAGGCGCCCTGGCGCATCTGCGGCAGCAGGCTCAGCCAGCCGGCGGAATGAACGTGTCGAAATCCGTCGAAACCACCTTGGCCGTCAGCCGATCGAGCATCGCCTCGAGCGACACCACGTCGATTGCAGGCGAGTACAGGAATCCCTGGTACTGCTCGCAACCGATCTGCAGCATGAACTGCCGCTGAGCCTCGTTCTCGATGCCTTCGGCGATCAGTTCGAGATGCAGCGCGCGAGCCATGTTGGCGATCGCACGCACGATGCCGGCGTCGCTTTCGTCGCTCGGCAATCCCTGGATGAAGCTGCGGTCGATCTTCAGGCGCCCGATCGGGAAGCGCTTGAGATAGGCGAGGCTCGAGTAGCCGGTGCCGAAGTCGTCGATCGCGAGCTTGACGCCCAGCCGGGCCAGCGCCTGCAGCCGGTGCAGCGCCTCCTGCGCATCCTGGATCAGGATGGACTCGGTCATCTCCAGCTCCAGCCACTGCGGGTCGAGCCCGACCTCCGCCAGCGCCTGCGCGACGCTGTCGACGAAGTCGGGCTGCTGGAACTGCAGGGCCGACACGTTGATGGACATCAGCAACCGGTGTCCGCGCCGGTGCCACAGAGCGGCTTGCTGCACCGCCTGGCGCAGCACCCACGCACCGATGGAGACGATGAAGCCGCTGCGCTCGGCGACCGGGATGAATTCCGCCGGCGGCACGTCGCCGAGTTCGGGATCGCGCCAACGAATCAGCGCCTCGACGCCCAGGATCTCGCCGCTTTCCAGCGCCACCTGCGGCTGGTAGTGCAGGCGGAAACGCCCGGCAGCGAGCGCCTGGCGCATCGCATGGTCGAGCTTCATGCGGGTACGCAGCTTCGTGGTGGACTCGGCACGCGCGTGGTGGAAACGGTAGCCGGCGCGTCCGTTCTCCTTGACCTCGTTCATTGCGGTGTCTGCGGCCTGGATCAGCTCGTCGGCACTCGCCCCGTCACCCGGATAGAGCGCAATGCCGACGCTGCAGGTGACGGTGAAACTCAGGTCATCGAGCGTGAAGGGTCGCAGCATGGCTTCGAGCACGCGGCGCGCACTGCCCTCGGCACCGGGACCATCGGCCGCATGGATGAGCAGCACGTACTCGTCCGCACCCAGGCGAGCCACCGTGTCGACCTGGCGCAGTGTGGACAGCAGGCGCTCGGCCACTTCCATCAGAACGCGGTCGCCCATGCCGTGGCCCAGCGTGTCATTGATGTGCTTGAAGCGGTCAAGGTTCAGGAACAGCAGCGCAAACGGAACCGCCTCGCGCTGCGCCAGGGCCAGCGCGTACTCGATGCGGCTGAGCAGCGCGCGGCGGTTGGGCAGACCGGTCAGCCCGTCGGTGTGCGACAGCAGGTCGATGCGCCGGTTGGCTTCGAGGCGTTCCGTGATGTCCCGGAAAGAGTAGACCCGGCCAATCGTCTGCCCTCGACTGCACTGCGGCAGGGTGACGCGCTCGAGCACGCGTCCGC
>ERZ795044.3622-NODE-3622-length-12935-cov-13.024612_pt1 | contig 12935 bp, 10 predicted proteins | sample MGYA00375128_ERZ795044 | MGnify/ENA primary metagenome ERZ795044 (study PRJEB30173, sample SAMN05720213) | anaerobic digester metagenome | isolation source: active sludge of municipal wastewater-treating anaerobic digesters | place: USA | collected 2014-12-22 ... | reverse complement strand
TTTCAGCGTCAGCGGCAAGCCAGCGGCCATCAGCGTCACGCGCTGGCACACCTGCGCCACCCCCTGGTTGAGTCGCCCCAGGGTATCGACAAAATCCCGCACCTCCGCACCCATGGGAATCACGCCCAGGCCAATCTCATTGCTCACCAGCACAATCGGACCATATGCATCGGAAATTGCTTCCAAAAGCATAGCTGTCTGCGCATTGTTGGCGAGGTCTGAGGTCTGATTCGGTTCTCCAAATCTGCTGGTTTCAGTCCCTGCGGGCATCAACCAGTTGGTGAGCCACAACGTGAGGCAATCCACCACCACCAGCGTGTCAGCGCCGCTGTGTCGTTGGATCGCCTCGGCGAGTTCCAGGGGCTCTTCCACCGTGCGCATGCCGGGCACCCGCTGGGTGCGATCAATCCGGTGGCGGGCGATGCGTGCACGCATCTCGTCATCCCCGGACCGCGCCGTGGCAATCAGCACGGAATGGTGCACAGGCGACATGGCCAGCCACTCACGCGCCAGCAGTTCGGCCCGGCGCGACTTGCCGCTGCGCTGACCGCCCAGGATCAATTCGCTACGGACAACGTTCAAGGTTTTATCCATGCGTGCGATTCCACTCCGTCACGATGCGATGGAGTTGCGCCACTCCGTCCGTCAGCGCCGCCGGTCCGGGCTGCAGAATGTCCGCTGACTTGATCTCGAACAATTGCTGGTATTTGACCGCATTCACTTTCTCCCACCCCACACGCGCCGCCACTTTCTCGGGCCGGAATTTCTTGCCACACCAGGAGCCGATGATGATGTCCGGGTTGCGCCGCACGATCTCGGCCCCGTCTGCAATGATGCGGTTTTTGCCCAGTGACTGCGCCGCCAGTTCGGGGAAACAATCATCTCCACCCGCAATGCGCATCAACTCGGACACCCAGCGGATGGCGCTGATGTGCGGCTCGTCCCATTCTTCAAAGAAGATTTTGGGGCGTCGCGTCAGGGATGCTACGGCAGCCTCAATGACCGCCAGTTGCCGCTGCATGCTTTCAATCAGGGCCAGTCCTTTTTTCCCCTGCCCCACCATGGCGGCTACCTGGTACATCATGGAGAAAATTTCTGCCACGCCGCGCTGGTTGAAAACGGTGACCTGCACACCCTGACGAATCAACTCGGCGGCAATGTCCGCCTGCAGGTCAGAAAAGCCAAATACGCAGTCAGGTTGCAGTGCCAGAATTTTGTCAATTTTGGCGCTGGTAAAAGCACTCACCCGTGGCTTCTCATCCCGCGCCCGGCGTGGCCGCACGGTGTAGCCTGAAATGCCGACGATGCGGCGCTCCTCACCCAGCAGGTAGAGCCACTCAGTCGTCTCCTCTGTCAGGCAGACGATGCGTTGAGGTCCCCAGGAAGCCGGGTGCATGAGGGCACCGGTTTCAGACAGGACCACGGAGCGCATCGTCATGTCGCATCGGCCTATTTCTGATTCCAGACGATGCCCACATAGGCCGAACGGCCGGCCTGGTTGTACCCGTACGCGGTCTGGTAGTGGCGGTCGAACAGGTTTTCCAGACGCGCCGTCAATGCAATCTCAGGTGTGAGCGTATAGCGCGCTGTCAGGTTTGCCAGCGTATAGGCAGACAGCGCTGGATGGGTCGGCGTGTCGGGACGGGCCCCGGTGTATCGCAGGTCACCACCCAGAATCCACTGCCCAAGCGGCAACGATACGCCCAGCGATGCCATGGTGCGCGCCCGGCGGATCAGCCGCTGGCCAGTACCTTCGTCAACCGGGTCCTGCAATGTCAGACTGCTGCGCACGTCGGCTCCAGCCACTTTTCCGCTGTAACTCACCTCCAGCCCCTTGTTGGAGGCATTCGTGACGTTGTTGAATGTGAACGTTGAGAAGTCGTATTGCAGCAGATTTGAAATATGGGTCTTGAACACCGTGGCGCGCACCACCTGTCCGCCTTGCGCCCACTGCACGCCCAGTTCGGCCGAGCGGGCCGTTTCATGCTGCAGTGCCGGGTTGCCTGAGTACAGGTCGTACAGATAGCCCAGAGGTGGCAGGTTGAAGGCAGACGATGCGCTGCCAATCAATTTCCAGTCCGGGGTGAGCTGAAAGCCATAGCCCGCATAGCCGGTAGCCTTTGCAGCCAGGCCCTCAGCCGCATCGCGACGCACGTTGAGTTGCACAGAGTGCGCGCCCACCGAACCGGACAGACCAGCAAACAGCGCCCGCACGCCACGCTCGCGGTTGAGCTGGGTTGCGAAACTGTCTGTCGCATCGATCACCTGACGCTGGTGCTCGGCGCCAGCTGTCACCAGCCACGATCCAAAAACCACGTTATTCGTCCAGTTCAATGTGCGGCTACGCGTTACCGCCTCGCTGTCGTACGGAGAAGCAGTGAGGGTAGCGTCGTAGATGGAACGCTCGTGGCCGTGGCTGAAGGTCAGCTCACTGCGCCAGTCGCGCGTGATCTGGTTGTGACTGAAAATCGACCAGGTGTCCTGCTTGTTGCGGCCCGTGTAGACATCGGTCACCGTACCAAAACCGCCACCGTCGAACTCAAACTGCCCGTCGCTCCCCTGAGCCCGCAGACCCAGCGTGTTCCCCTTCACCAATTCATGCGACATGGCGAAGTTGTAATTGGTATTGCGGTAGCCATCGGCATCGGGGTTCTCGGCAGGGAATTGCGTGACATCCATCGACGAGAAGCCGTCCGTCTTGTGCCTACCAACGCCCAAGGAGAATCGGGTGTCACCCGCTTGCCCACTGAGTCCGGCTGACGCCCGAACGCTGCCATAAGAACCTGCTTCGAGCTGGCCGAATCCCTTTGGCGTGCCTTGACCCTGGCGCGTGAACACCTGAATCACGCCGCCAATGGCGCCACTCCCGTAAATAGCCGATACATTGCCGCGAACGATCTCCACACGCTCGACCTGGTCGAGCATCATGTGCTCCAGAGCTACCGTGCCGGTGGTGTCCTGTCGGGTCAGTGGTACACCGTCGATCAGCACCAGCACCTGGATAGAGGCACTGCCGCGCAAAAACAGGTTGGCAGATGTGCCTCTTCCACCGTTCTGCGTGAACTGAAAACCCGCCTCACTCGACAGAAGCGACGGGAGATCGATGGCCTGGGAACGCTCAATGACGTCGCGGCCAATCACCGTGGTGTGAGGAATGGCCTCGGTCAGCAGTTGCTCGGAACGGTTGGCGGTTACCACAACGTCCTTGAGTTGTGTCTGGGCAAAAGAAGGAAATGCGGCGGCCAGCGCCACGGGCAGTGCAGCAAGGCGTGCACCGGAAGCAAGAGATTTCATGAATGAAAGAACCATCAACAAATAACCCTCGCCGTCGTCCCCGACAGCTCTTGGGCATTACGGCCGCACGCGAGCGCACAACCACCTTATTGGCCGGTATCCGGGCTGGTGGAGCAACTTCCATCGCCTTCCCAAGCGTGTGTTCAAAACGCTCAGTGGCCGTGATGGAAGCGGAATCAGAAGATTCGTCCACTTACCGTTGCGGGGGCAGCGCAGGTTAGGTTTGCTGTGGCCAGCTCACCCTCCTGCTTCCCGTTGAACTGCAGCATGTGAACCACACTGCGAGCACCAACGTGATTATTTTACGCTTCGAAATCAACCCTAACCCTACAATATTCGGTCTATGGTGAACCCATCCCAAATTGACCAGATTGCCGAGCGCGTGGAGCGGCTGCTCGTTCGCCACGCCGAACTGCAACGCACCAATGCCCTGCTTGAAGCCCAGGTTGATACGCTGACTCAGGAGCGGGATTCACTGAAATCACGGCTGGCCGCTGCCCGGGCACGCGTTGATGCGTTGCTTGAACGCCTGCCTGAAACCTCTCCCACTGGCGTGCACAAGACCCCATCATGAAGCAGCTTGAAGTACAAATCATGGGGCAGAGCTATTTGTTGAGCTGCCCTGAAGGGGGCGACGCACGGCTGCTGGAGGCGGTTGAACGTGTTGACACCGCGATGTGCAAAATTCGCGATGGCGGCAAGGTACGGGCACGTGACCGCATTGCGGTTCTGGCCGCACTGAACCTGGCTTTTGACCTGGGAGACCGGGGTGTCCCCAACGCCCCGAGCGGGACTGGCGCTTCACCGGGTACCACGAATTCACGGGTTCCAGCCCATGTTCTGGCCGAAGGCGAGGACAGTCCGGTTCTCGCTACGCTATTAAGTCGCCTGGACACTGCGCTGGGTGAAGACGGCCAGCTTCTCTGACTGGCCCCACAGCGTCCCAGGGCCTACAATCAGCACTGTCTGCAGTGCTCGCCGGGCTTTATATTTCCTTGAACCAATGCTCTTAGAGCCCGGGCCTGGAACATTGCCCTGCTAGCGTGATCATCTCGCGTCAGATGAACCCAAAGCCTGCGCTGACCTAGCCCACCTGAACCCCGGTTCAGGATGCCGGTCCGGTGGCACTTGCAGACACCTTTTCGTTTTGTTGACGCCTCAGGCCGCGACGCGCACATGGCTTGGCAGGTTGGCAGCAAGCCTTTCGAACTCCACGGCAGACAGCCCGGGGGAACACAGGAAGCCCTGAAACGACTCGCATTTCAGGTCAGCCAGATAGTCCCTCTGCGCGCTGGTTTCCACCCCTTCGGCAACAACCGTCAGTTTCAGCGCCTGCGCCATGCCAATGGTGGCGCTGACAATGGCCCGGTCACTCTCGTCAGCGGGCAGGCCCATCACAAAGGAGCGATCAATCTTCAGTTTGGAGATGGGGAATTTTTTCAGGTACGCCAGACTGGAATAGCCAGTGCCAAAGTCATCGATGGACAAGCCCACACCCAGCGCCGCCAGTTCATGCAAGCGGTCCAGCGCTTCATTGGCATCCTTCACCAGAATGGACTCCGTCATTTCCAGTTCCAGCAAATGCGGCGCCAGTGCGGCACTGCGCAGCGCACCTGCAATACGTTCCACAAAATTGGATTGCTGGAACTGCATGGCCGATACGTTGATGGACACGGTGACCGGGTGACCCGTGCGCTGCCAGTGCGCCGCCTGACGCACTGCTTCGTCCAGCACCCAGTCGCCGATCTGGACAATCAGCCCGGATTCTTCTGCCAGCGGAATGAATACACCCGGCGACACCTCGCCCAGTTCGTCATCGGTCCAGCGGATCAGGGCCTCTGCGCTGCGCAGTTCACCCGTCGCCAGACAGATCTGGGGCTGGTAATGCAGCCTGAACCGACCCAGTTGCAGCGCCTGCCGCAGCGCATGCTCCATCTTCATCCGGGACAGGATGTCGGCATTCATCTGGGGCTGATAAAAGCGGAAACTGCCCCTTCCCTGTTCCTTGACCTGGTACATCGCAGTGTCGGCGCACTTGATCAGCGTATCCAGAGAACGCCCATCCTGCGGGAACAGCGCTATGCCGATGCTGGCTCCGACCGAGAAGCTCATTTCATCCACCTTGAACGGCAGCGCCAGCGCATCCAGAATGCGACGGGCGGCAATCTCGGCACCCCGTTCGTCCACGCCGTCCAGAAACAGGGCAAATTCATCCCCACCGAGTCGGCAAAGCGTGTCCACATCACGCAGGCGCTGCTTGATGCGCTGGGCCACTTCAATCAGCACGCGGTCGCCAAAAGCATGCCCCATGGAGTCATTGATGTTCTTGAACCGGTCCAGATCCAGAAAGAAGATGCCGAACTGCCCGTTGTTACGCTCGGCGATGTGCAGCGCAAAGTCCACCCGCTGGGCCAGCAACAGCCGGTTGGGCAAACCCGTCAACACATCGCTGTAGGCCAGCTGTTCAATCCGCTGCTGCGCCGCCAGCTCCTCGGTCAGGTCCTTGAAATAGACGATGGTTTGCAAACCCACACCCTGTTCATTGCGCAGCGACACCCACGACACTTCCACCGCGCAGCTGGACTGCCCCGGTCGGCCCAGCCAAAGACGCCCATGCCATGATCCCTCGTGGGTCAGGCGATGGGATACAGCGTTGAAGAATTCCTTGTCATCAGGATCGAAAAAAAGGCTGCCGGCGTCCATGCCAACGAACAGGCTCTTGGGCAGACAAGTCAGTTTCTCGCAGGCCGGGTTGCTGGTGATAACCTGGAAATCGGGCCCGGTAATGAAGATGGCTTCCAGGCTGGACTCAAACACTTTCGAGGCCAGCCGCAACTGGGACTCGGCGCCAATGCGCAGGGAAATGTCGCGATAGGAAAAAACCCGGCCAATGGCTTGTCCGCCACTCATCTCGGGTTGCGTCACGCGCTCCAGAATGCGGCCGGAACGAAGAATCAGGCCATCCACGGATGACAGCAAAGGGGTCTTGAACAGCTCCGACATGCGCCTGGCGTAGTGTTCCCCATCCAGCACGCTCTTCTGAAGATGCTCATAAACGGCGGTGTCGCTGTGCTCGGCCAGCAGACCTTCTGGTACGTCCCACAACTCGGCAAAAAGGCGGTTGTAGTTGCGAATGCGGCCATTCAGGTCACAGACCAGAATGCCATCAGCCGTGGACTCCAGTGTCGCGCGCAGATCCGCAACCGAACGCTCCAGTTCCTGCGCAATATGACGTTCAGCTGTGAGGTCACGCATGCTCACCAGGAAAAAACGCTCCTCCCGACTGATGGCGACGCTGCGAACATGCCGCACGACTGGGACTGCAACACCATCCAGCCGCTTCACCTGGGTTTCCGAATCAATGGTGTCGCCGACACCGCGCATGGCGTCAGCCCAGAAAAAATGATCTTCCGGCGCAGGCATGAAGTCCAGCACGGGCCGGCCAGCCAGTTCAGCCGGTGCCGCCCCCATCAGGTCGGCGCCGGCCCGGTTGACGGCCAATAGATTCAGGGTTGAGGGATCAACCAGCCAGACCGCATCCGGCAAACCTTCCAGAATGGATGCCCAGTTCGGTACTGTCACGCTGGCGCTACTCCGGGGCTGGTCTGCGAGGTTTTCTCGAAAAAATAGCTGATGCGCTGTCTGGGCGACAGGTATTCCGCTGCCTCGCGCGGCAGGGCGGAAGGCTTCACGCTGCGCCGGATGCCAATGGTGGGGGCATGCTCCAGATCCAGGATCAGTGCCTCATGCCTTGAAACACTAGGCTCATGAACAATGACGCGTGGCTTCAGCGGCCGGGACGAGTTCACTGACACCACAAGTGCAAATCGGTCATCAACCAACTGTACAACACTGCCTGGCGGGTAGACCCCCATCATGCGGATAAACGCACTCAGCGCCACGCTGTCAAAACGCGTCTTCAGCTGCGCAAAAATCATCGACAGGGCTTCATGCGGCGTTAAAGCTGAAATAACCTTCGCCGGGTTGCACAGGTTCTCGTAGCGGTTCACCAGCGCCAGGATCTTGCCGGGCATGGAAAGGCTGTCACCCTTCAACTTGCCCGGGAAGCCACTGGCGTCGATCATTTCATGGTGCTGGCCGATCGCCTTCAGGGCGCCGGCGCTCAGCTCCATGCGTTTGCCCATGAACACACCCTGCGCTACGTGCTCCTGATACAGCTTGTATTCTGCCGGCGAGAACCCCTCATCCAGCGCACGCACGCGCTCGGGCAGCCGGGTTTTACCCACATCGTGCAAAAACGCGGCCATACCCAAGTCTTGCATGTCCCCGACTGACAGACCCACCGACTTGCCCAACAGCAGCGACAGGACGGTGACATGGACCGAATGCATGGAAGCCTTGTCGCCAGCAGACTCCGATAGCAACCGAAGGGCAAATTCGCCCTCGCTGGCCAGGTCGCCAACAAACCCACTCACCAGTTCCTGGCACTGTTGCCGGGCTTCGTGAGGTTTCTGGCTGATCTGGTGGACGACTTCCGCGTACTGGCGCGTGGCATTGCCAAAGCGTTGCTCGCAGACAATCAGGCTCTGCTGTTGCGATTGGATCAACTGCACGCGCTCAAGCCGCATCCGCTCACCTTCCGGGACAACAGTTTCCACGGCATTCCCTATTTCTGCCTTGTCCGTGGCCTCGGATGCTGACGTCACCACCGCGGCGACCGGCTTTTCTGCCAGCGCGGCGTCCGTGATCGGAGCGGTATCGCTTTTCACCGGTACGTACTTCACACGGGACAGTCCCAACGAACCCAGCGTCTGAATCTGCTTCTCGGAAGAGATCTTGAAGCTGCCCTTGGGGAAAGGATGATCCATCCATCCCAGTTCCAGTTCGACGTACATGCCGACTTGAAGGCGACTGACATCCACAAATTCGGTCTGAATAGATTTCATGGCAGATAAAACGCTGAATCCCATGCACTCCATATCGTCACTCGGCGTCAGAACATTATGGTCAGCTATCAAGTCAATTGAGAGATCACCCGGGTCTTTTGGCCTTAGTGTCAGAAAAACCTGTGCTTTTCATCACGGGTTTTATCCCCTGCAGGCGTAAAAAAACCCGCCGAAGCGGGTTTTTGACAGACCGCAGCCGATGATCAGCCCATGTGCAAACCACCGTTGACCGAGAAATCAGCCCCGGTGGTGTAGCCGCCATCTTCTGACGCCAGCCAGGCAATGATGGAGGCGATTTCGCTGGGTTTGCCCAAACGCTTGACTGGAATGGTGGCCACGATCTTGGCCAGCACATCTTCGCGGATGGCGTTGACCATGTCAGTGCCGATGTAGCCCGGGCTCACGGTGTTCACCGTCACGCCCTTGGTGGCCATTTCCTGCGCCAGCGCCATCGAGAAGCCATGCATGCCGGCTTTGGCGGCCGAGTAGTTGGTCTGGCCGGCCTGGCCTTTTTCACCGTTGACCGACGAGATGTTGATGATGCGGCCCCAACCTTTCTCAACCATGTCCGCCACCACCTGCTTGGTGACATTGAACATGCTATTCAAATTGGTTTCAATTACGGCATCCCAGTCTTCACGTGTCATTTTCAGGAACATGCGGTCCTTGGTGATGCCGGCGTTGTTCACCAACACGTCGATGGGGCCATGCTCGGCCTTGGTCTTGGAGAAGGCTTCGACTGTGGAATCCCAGCTGCCGACATTGCCAACGGAAGCATAGAAGGTGAAGCCCAAGGCTGCCTGCTCGGCGATCCACTTGGCGTGATCCCGCGTGGGACCGCAACCGGCGATAACCTTGAAGCCTTCTTTGTGCAGGCGCTGGCAAATGGCGGTCCCGATGCCACCCATGCCACCGGTGACGTATGCTACTTTTTGACTCATGATATGTTCCTCTTTGGTTTTACTTACTACGAAATCGATAGCTGCCAGCGCACTGTTAACGAGGGCTGGAGGCCAAAAACACTCTTATTTTTGCGGCAATTTGCCAGCCGGCGATCAACGCTCAATGGTGAGCGCCACGCCCATGCCGCCGCCGATGCACAGCGACGCAATGCCCTTTTTGGCATCGCGTTTGCCCATTTCGTGCAGCAGCGTGACCAGAATGCGGCAGCCGGACGCCCCAATCGGATGCCCGATCGCGATGGCACCGCCGTTGACGTTGACCTTGCTGGTGTCCCAGCCCATTTCCTTGTTCACGGCACAGGCTTGCGCAGCGAAGGCCTCGTTGATTTCCAGCAGATCCAGGTCGGCGGCTTTCCAGCCGGCGCGCTGCAGTGCTTTGGTAGAGGCTGGCACCGGGCCCATGCCCATGTAGGCGGGGTCCAGCCCGCTGGTGGCAAAACTGGCAATGCGCCCCAGGGGTTTCAGGCCCAGCGCAGCGGCTTTCTTTGCCGTCATCACCATCACGGCGGCAGCGCCGTCGTTGATGCCAGAGGCATTGCCGGCGGTCACGCCGCCGGCTTTGTCAAACGCAGGGCGCAGGCCAGCCAGTGCTTCGGCGTTGGTCTTCTTGTTGATGAACTCGTCGGCTGAAAAGACGATCGGGTCGCCCTTCTTCTGGGCGATGCTGAACGGCATGATTTCGTCCTTGAACTTGCCCGCCTCCTGTGCGGCAGCCGCTTTTTGCTGGCTGGCCAGCGCCAAAGCGTCCTGCATGTCGCGGCTGATGCCGTATTTCTTGGCCACGTTCTCGGCCGTGATACCCATGTGGTACTGGTTGTAGACGTCCCACAGGCCGTCCACGATCATGGAGTCGATCATCTTCCAGTCGCCCATGCGCTGGCCGTCACGGCTGCCCAGCAGCACGTGGGGTGAGGCACTCATGTTTTCCTGACCGCCGGCAATCACGATTTCGCTGTCGCCATAGGCCACCGCCTGCGCGGCCAGCATCACGGCCTTCAGGCCGGAGCCGCACACGGCGTTGATGGTCAGGCCGGGCGTGCCCTGGTTCAGACCGCTTTTGATAACCGCCTGACGCGCAGGGTTTTGGCCAGCACCTGCCGCCAGCACCTGGCCCATGATGACTTCACCTACCTGATCGGCGGCTAGGCCGCTGCGCTTGAGCACTTCGGCGATGATCGCCGCGCCCAGCTCGGTAGCGGGGGTTTTGGCGAGGGTTCCGCCGAATTTGCCAACCGCGGTGCGGGCAGCTGAAACGATGACGATGTCTTCCATTTTTATGTCTCCTGAGTGAAAAATCCTGTTTGTCTATGCTTTGGCTTTGACGTATCGGCCGGGCGCGGGTTCAATGGCCTTGTATTTGCTCTTGCCTGAACCGCCGCCGTAGGTCTTGGGCGCTGGAATCTGTTTGCCGGCGTGGCCCTTGAGCCAGGTTGACCAGTCGGTCCACCAGCTGCCGGGATGTTCTTTGGCAACGGCGATCCAGTCGTCCACCTTCGCCGGGAATTTGTCGGACGAGCCGATCCAGTGGCTGCGTTTTTTCTTGGCAGGCGGGTTGATCACCCCCGCAATGTGGCCGGAAGCTCCCATGACAAAGCGTTTCTTGCCCGGCAAATGCTGCGTCGAAGCATACGCACCGCCGATAGGCACGATGTGGTCCTCACGCGAGCCGTAGATGTACACCGGAAAATCCAGTTTTCGGAAATCCACTTTTTCACCACACACCACCGTTTTGCCTGGTTTGACCAGGTTGTTTTCAAGGTAGGTGTTGCGCAGGTACCAGGCGTAAAACGGACCCGGCAAATTGGTGGAATCACTGTTCCAGTACAACAGGTCAAACGGCGGCGGCGTTTCGCCCTTGAGGTAGTTGCCCACCACATAGTTCCACACCAGATCGTTGGGGCGCAGGAAAGAGAAGGTGGAGGCCAAGTCTCCGCCCTTCATCATGCCGCCCTTACCCATTTCCATTTCCCGGTATTTGACGAAAGCTTCGTCAATGAACACGTCCAGAATGCCGGTATCGGTAAAGTCCAGCAAGGTGGTCAGCAAGGTGGCGCTGCTCACCGGTTTTTGCCCCCGGGCCGCCAGCACCGACAACGCGGTTGTCAAAATCGTGCCGCCTACGCAGAACCCCAGGGCGTTAATGGTCTTGGCACCGGTAATTTCCTGCGTGACCGCGATGGCCTTGATGGCTGCCTGCTCGATGTAGTCGTCCCACGTCTTGGTGGACAGCGACGCATCGGGGTTGCGCCAGCTCACCACGAACGTTCGATGACCCTGCTCCACCGCATAACGGATGAGCGAGTTTTCGGGTTGCAGATCAAGGATGTAGAACTTGTTGATGCACGGCGGCACCAGCAAAAACGGCTTCTCGTATACCTTGGCGGTGAGCGGCTTGTATTCGATGAGCTGAAACAGCTCGTTCTCGAACACCACGGCACCTTCGCTCGTGGCCACGTTTTTGCCCACTTCAAAGACGCTTTCGTCTGTCATGGACACATGGCCCTGCTGCATGTCCTTGAGCAGATTTTTCAACCCCATGGCGATGCTCTCGCCCTTGGTTTCAATGGCTTTTCTCTGGGCTTCGGCGTTCAGGGCCAGAAAATTACTGGGGGCCGAAGCTGCCATCCACTGTTCTACGGCAAATCGCACGCGGGCACGGGTTTTTTCGTCAGCCTCCACCGCGTCTGCGAGACCCATCAGGGTACGGGCATTGAGCAAATAGGCTGCTGCGGAGAAGGCTGCGATGGGGTTGCCAGCCCAGGCTTCACCGGCAAAACGCTTGTCGCTGGAAACAGGCTTGCCTTGAAGCCCCTGGTTCCAGAGTTCCGCAGCATCCTTGAGATACTGCTGCTGCAGTTCCTGCATTTTTTCGGGTGAAACCTTGATTTGAGGCAGGTTGGGTGCAGCCGCAGGGGAACCACCCGGCACGCCGGCAGGGCTGAATCCCTGGAACGACTGCATGGCTTTCGCCCAGCTATCGCCAAAGGTTTGCTGAAATTGTTCGGCCGATTGGGCCCAGAATTCCGGTGTATTCTGATTCACGATGTCTCCTCGCGATCGTAATTTATTAGTAGTAACCCTAAGTATCTCAGCTTTACCCCTTCAGATAACTGACATTTTTGAAATAAGCATATCCCCCATGCGCATCGTCCCATCATGTATATCGTTGCGATAGCCTGGCTTTACGTGGCCCTGATGATGGCTGTGGTCGAAGCCACCAGCACCACCGGCACACTGCTCGGCGCCGTGTTCACCTTTGTACTCTATGGCGTGGGTCCAGTGGCATTGGTGGTTTACCTGATGGGCGGGCCGGGGCGAAAGCGGGCGATTCGCGTACGGGAAGCTGAAGAAACCCGCGCAGCCGCAGCACAGGCCCTTGCAACGGTTTCCGTCGCGACCTCTGGCAGCACGTCAACTGAGCCAGATACAGGCGGCCATGCGCCCGCTACCGCCCAGAGCGACACTGTCGCGCCGGTGGGAAAAGAACCGTGACGGGTTGCTGACCGTGCACCATGCGGCACTGCCGTCATTGCCGTAGATGTGCGTGATGCCCAGCGCCTGCAAGCGCAAACGCGCCAGACCGGCCAGGTCCGCCAGCCACTTGCCCTGAGCGCCGGGCTTGAACATCACACGGGCCCCCGGGTGCAGCGACACAAACGCTTCCAGCACCTCGGGCCCCACCTCAAACGCCTGCGGGCCAATGCAAGGCCCCAGCCAGGCCATCGTGGCAGAAGCATTGGTGCTGGATGCTATTGAATTAGTAGCTGCTCGC
>ERZ795044.3614-NODE-3614-length-12942-cov-4.818034_pt1 | contig 12942 bp, 6 predicted proteins | sample MGYA00375128_ERZ795044 | MGnify/ENA primary metagenome ERZ795044 (study PRJEB30173, sample SAMN05720213) | anaerobic digester metagenome | isolation source: active sludge of municipal wastewater-treating anaerobic digesters | place: USA | collected 2014-12-22 ... | reverse complement strand
AAGACCGTGGCCGGCTACATCAAGTCCTGCCAGGGCACGCCCAACCTCGGCGACCCGATCGACCCGCTGTACCTGATGCGCCTGCCCGCCGCGGCGGTGGTCAACGAGGCGCAGCTCGCCTACGGCGCGAACAAGATCGCCGACGCGAACCGCCTCTTCAAGGAGGCGGCGATCGTCGCCGAGCCCGACGACCTGCGGGTGCTCAACGGCCTGTACCTGACGAACTGGCGCCTGGGCAAACAGCGCGAGGCGGGCGAGACCTTCCGCAGGATCGCGACGCTGGGCATCGCCGCGCGGCTGCTGCCGCTGAAGATCCTGTTCGCGCCAGGCAAGGCGCAGCCGGTGCCGGTGCCCGACCTGCAGGCGCAGTACTCGCTGTGGGTGCGCGAGGTGGCACAGGTCTCGCAAGCGGGCAACGCCTGCCTGAAGGTCATCGGCCACACCAGCCGCTCGGGTTCGCCGACGGCGAACGAGGCGCTGTCGGTGCAGCGCGCCGCCTACGTGCGCGCGCGGCTCGTCACCAGCGCGTCGAAGCTGCGCGGCAAGGTCGATGCCGACGGCGTGGGCTCGCGCGAGAACCTCATCGGCCTGGGCACCGACGACCTGCGCGACCTGCTCGACCGGCGCGTCGAGTTCCGCGTCAACGACTGCGCCGCGCCGAAGGCGAGCTGAGCGGCTTCAGCCGGGCAGCCAGTCCTGCAGCTCGGCGGCGTGCTGCTGCTCGTCGGCGAGGATGTCCTCGAGCAGTCGGCGCGTGGTCGGGTCCTGGGTGCCGGTCATCGCGATCAGCTGGGTGTAGCTCTCGATGGCCACGCGCTCGGCCATCAGGTTGGCGCGGATCATCGCCACGAGCTCGAGCGACTCGTCGTAGGGCGCGTGGCTGCGCTCGAGCAGGTGCTCGGGCGAGAAGTCCGGCGTGCCGCCGAGCTGCACGATGCGGCGCGCGAGGCGGTCCGCATGCGCCGACTCCTCGCCGGCATGCACCAGGAACTCCTGCGCGATCTTCGGCGAGGCCAGGCCGGTCGCGGTGTAGTGGTGGCGCTTGTAGCGCAGCACGCACACCAGTTCGGTGGCGAGCGCGTCGTTCAGCAGGTTCACCAGCGCCTTGCGCCACGGCCCTTCCGGCGGGTGCGGACCGGGGTCCAGGCTGCGCTGCGCAGCGTCGAGGCCGGCACGGTTCCAGGCGAGGGACTCGGCCTCGGCGAGCGGCAGCGGGGTGACATTCGACGGATCGGTGCGGAGGGCCATGGCGGGTTCCTGGTGGGCAAAGGGCGGCGTCCACTGTGCGGCGGCGCCCGGGGTGGGTCGGTGCGCTGGCGCACCGACCCCGCGGCCGGAGGGGCGCACGCTCGCTGCACCCGTCCGATCGCGCCGCCCGTGGCGGCCGTCGCCCCGCGACATTCCCTTTCGACTGCATCCCACCATGACCGATTCCCTCCGCCCTTCCCCGCTGCCCCGACCGGCGCGCACCGCCGCGGCCCTGCTCGCTGCAGCCGGCCTGCTGCTCGTCGGCGCCTGCGCCAGCGCGCCGGCACCGACCGACCAGATGGCCGTGTCCGAGGCCGCCGTCACCCAGGCCACGAGCGCCGGGGGGGCCGAGTTCGCGCCGCTCGAGATGGGCCTGGCGCGCGACAAGCTGCACCGTGCCCAGGTCGCCATGATCGCCAAGGACTACACCGAAGCCCGCGCGCTCGCGCAGCAGGCGCAGGTCGACGCCCAGCTGGCGGTCGTGAAGTCGCGCGCCGGCAAGGCCGGCCGCGCCGCCACCGAAGTGCAGGAAGGCAGCCGCGCGCTGCGCGAAGAACTCGACCGCAAGGCGAAGTAGCCGCCTTGCCGCGCGACGGCCCGACGGCCGCCGCGACCCCGCTTCCCGACCTTCAGGACACCCCATGACACGCACCCCCTTTCGCCCCTTTTCCCTAACGCTGATCGCCGTGGCCGCCCTGGCCGCGGGCTGCAGCAGCGTGCCGACCGACAACGCCCTGCTCGAGCAGGCGCGCGGCGAGTACCGCGTCGCCCAGACCAGCCCCGTCACGCGCGAGCTCGCCCCGGTCGAGCTCCAGCAGGCCGGCGACGCGCTGACGCGCGCCAACGACGCCCTGGCGCGCAAGGCGAAGGCGGCCGAGGTCGAGCACCTGGCCTACCTCGCCCGCCAGCGCATCGCGATCGCGCAGGAGACCGCCCGCCAGAAGCTGGCCGAGCGCCAGCTCGCGCAGGCCGACGATCAGCGCAACAAGCAGCGCCTGGACGCCCGCACGAACGAGGCCGACGCGGCCCAGCGCAGCGCCGACACCGCGCAACGCAGTGCCGACGCGTCGCAGCGCCAGGCCGCCGCCTCGCAGCAGCAGGCGGCCAGCGCACAGCAGCAGGCCGCCGTGTCGCAGCAGCAGGCAAGCGCCGCGCAGGACCGCAACCAGCAGCTCGAGGCCCAGCTGAAGGACCTGAACGCGAAGCAGACCGAGCGCGGCATGGTCGTGACGATCGGCGACGTGCTCTTCGAGACCGACCAGGCGCGCCTGCGCCAGGACGGCCTGCGCAACGTCGACAAGCTCGTCGGCTTCCTGGCCCAGCACCCGCAGCGCAAGGCGCTGGTCGAGGGCTACACCGACAGCACCGGCAGCGACAGCCACAACCTGAGCCTGTCCGGCCGCCGCGCCGAGGCGGTGCGCACCGCGCTGGTCGACAAGGGCGTGGGCCGCGAGCGCATCGCCACGCGGGGCTATGGCGAGTCGCACCCGGTCGCCGACAACGACAGCGCCAGCGGCCGCCAGATGAACCGTCGCGTCGAGATCGTGCTGTCGGAAGACGGCGGGACGATCGCGCCGCGCTGAGCGCCAAGCCCCCGGCCACGCCCGCCGGGGCGGCGCAGGACCTCGCGTCCCGTGCCGCTCCGGCGGGCGTTCTCACGTCGGCATGCGCAGCGCCTCCAGCGGCACGACGAACAAGGCGTCGCCGGTCGGGGTCCGCCAGTCGACCCACGCGCCCGGCTCCAGGCGCCGGGCGCCCGCGCCAGACATCGCCTCGGCCTCGGCCGCGCCCGTACGCACGAAGACGAAGCGCAGCGTGCGGCCGTCGCGCCGCAGGCTCAGTTCGGCGGTCGGCCAGTGCGAGGGCAGGCAGGGCCGCAGGCTCAGGCGCTGCGCCTCCATGCGCAGGCCGAAGATCGACTCGATGCCGGCGCGGTGCATCCATGCCGCCGCGCCGGTGTACCAGCTCCAGCCGCCGCGCCCGACGTAGGGCGGCTGCGTGTAGACGTCGCCGGCCACCGCATAGGGTTCGATCAGGTAGGCCGGGCCGCGCACCGGGTGCATCGCGCGGTGCGCCGGGCTGAGGCCGGTGAACCAGGTGTAGACCCGGTCGGCGGATTCGACATCGCCCGGTTCGGCCTGCGCCAGCCGGGCCTGCGCCATCACCGCCCAGACGCCGGCATGCGAGTACTGGCCGCCGTTCTCTCGCACGCCCGGCGGGTAGGCCTGGATGTAGCCGGCGCTCGGCACCGCGTGCGCCAGCGGCGGGTCGAGCAGGCGGATCAGCCCGGTGTCGTCGTCGGTCAGGCAGCGCGCGGCCGAGGCCATCGCCAGGCGCTGGCGCGCCAGCGGCGCTGCGCCGGAGAGCACCGCCCAGGCCTGCGCGATCAGGTCGATGCGCGCCTCGGGGTTCGCCTGGGCACCGAGCGCGGAGCCGTCGTCGAAGAAGGCGCGCCGGTACCAGGCACCGTCCCACGCGGGCCCCTCGAGCGCCTCGCGCCAGCCCTGCGCGGCGCGTTCCCAGCGCCCGGCGCGCTCCACGTCGCCGCGCGCATGCGCCCAGGGGGCGAAGTCGGTCACCAGCCGGCACAGGAACCAGGCGAGCCAGACCGACTCGCCGCGGCCCTCGTGGCCGACGCGGTTCATGCCGTCGTTCCAGTCGCCGGTGCCCATCAGCGGCAGGCCGTGGGCACCGACCGCGAGGCTGCGGTCGAGCGTGCGCGCCGCGTGCTCGTAGACGCTGGCGACGTTGTCGCTGACCTGCGGGGTGTCGTAGGCGTCCTCGGCACCGGCGGGGATCACGCTGCCTTCGATGAACGAGACCGGCTCGTCGAGCAGCGCGACATCGCCGGTGGCGCGCAGGTAGTGCACGCAGGCGTGCACCAGCCACAGCAGGTCGTCGCTGAAATGCGTCCGCACGCCCGCGCCGCGCGGTGCGTGCCACCAGTGCTGCACGTCGCCTTCGACGAACTGGCGCGCGGCGCAGCGCAGGATCTGCTCGCGCAGCATCGCCGGCGCGGCCCAGGCGAGCGCCAGCGCGTCCTGCAGCTGATCGCGGAAGCCCGTCGCGCCGCCGGCCTGGTAGAAGCCGGCCTTGGCCCAGAGCCGGCACGCCACCGCCTGGTACAGCAGCCAGCGGTTCATCATCGCGTCGAACAACGGGTCGGGCGTGCTCACCGTGGTCGCGCCGAGCAGCGCATCCCAGCGGGCCTGCACCGCCGACAGGCGCGTCGCCGCGGGCACGGCCAGGGCCTGGGTCGCGAGCTGGCGCGCGCCGTCGGCGCTGTCGGCGTAGCCGAGCACGAAGACCCGCTCGACGCGCTCGCCGGCCGGCACGCGCAGCGTCACCGCCAGCGCCGCGCAGGGGTCGAGGCCGGCGCCCTGGAGCTGGCCGAAGTGGTCGGGCAGCACGAGCCGGCCGCGCGCATCGAAGCACTCGCGGCGGTCGCAGGTCCACTCCTCGCTCGCGTCGGCCGCGTCGGCCACGGCCAGGAAGGCGGTGCCGCCGCCGAAGCCCGCGGCGCACTCCGGCTGGGTGGCGAGCAGCGCGGTGAGCTTGCGCGGTTCGCCGGCGTCGGGCAGGCGCTGGCGCCACAGCGCGGTGACGACGCTGCCGCGGTCGGCGCGGTTCGCGCCCATCATCCATTCGGCCAGCGCGACGGCGCGCAGGTGCAGCGTGCGCGTGCCGCGGTTCGCGATGCTCAGGCGCACCTGCTTGACGGCACTGTGCGCGTCCACGCACCACTGCACCGAGACCTCGGCGTCGCCGCGGCGGTGGGCGATGCGGCTCAGGCCCTGGCCGTGCGCCACGTCGTAGTCGAGCGTGTCGTCGCCGCCGACCGAGGGGGCGACGTTCCAGACCTCGCGGCTGCGCGTGTCCTGCAGCAGGAACCACTCCGACGGCGTGTCCGAGACCGCGTCGTTCGACCAGGCGGTGAGCTGGTTCATCCGGCTGTTGACCGCCCAGGTGTAACCGCCGCCGGCTTCGGACACCTGGGCGCCGAAGACGGGGTTGGAGAGCACGTTGATCCACGGTCGCGCCGGGCGCCGGCCGGCCCCGGCGACGAACTCGAACGCGCCCGAGGCGCGCGCGAAGCGCCCGGTGGAGACGGCCACCGCCTCGGTGTCGCCGCGGCCCAGCGGCAGCACCGCATGCGAGACCTCGAGGCGCCGCTCGAGCGCCGCCTCGAGGCGGTCGAGCCAGTCCTGGACGTGGTGCCCCAGCGGCCGGCCATCGGCATGGAACCACAGCCGCGCCAGGCCTTGCAGCGTGCTCGTCTCGCCGGGCAGCAGCTCGTCGGCGCGCAGCAGCACCAGCCCGGTCTCGGCCGGTGCGCCGCGGGCCTCGAGCTCGGCCAGGTGGCGTTCGCGCAGCGCGACCACCTCGCGGTGCAGCGCCATCTGGTACGAGGCCGGTTCGCTGTTGATCACCACCAGGTCGCAGGCGATGCCGGCCCAGGTCCACATCCGCAGGCACTGCGCGAGCGCGCGGATCAGCCCCACGCCCTGCATCACGCCGGCCGAGACGACGAGGATCGGCCGGTCGCCCGACAGGCCGAAACGCCACAGCAGGCGCCGGTCGACGAGGCGAGCGGCCGGCGGCGCGTCGGCCACGGCGGCGATCTCGGGCCGCGTCACGCAATGCACCAGCGCCGTCGTCAGCGACTGGCAGGCCGTGAGCTGCCCGGGCCCGATGCGCCACGCGCGCAGCCGGATGCCGGCGAGCGTCGCCGACATCAGCGAGGCGCGCTGCACGTGGCCGGGCTGGCGGTACTTGTCGATCACGGCCTGCAGCACCGCCGGGTCGTCGGACACGGCGGTGGCGAAGGTCACGCGCGAGCTGGAGCCGGGGGCCATGCGCAGGCGCACCGACATCACGCACACCGGGTCGAGCCCGGTGTCGAGCGGCGCCGATCCCTCGGGCCCGACCGGCGGCGGCGCGTCCAGCGAGGCGCGCGGCCGCGCCGCGCCGCGGTTGCGTCCGAGCCAGCGCTGGCGGTCGGTCTGCAGACCGATGGACACGGCCTGCGGGTCGACGTCGGCGAGAAAGTGCGCCATCTGCACCGCACGCTCGGTGGCCAGGCGCGGCGTGCGCTCGAACACCAGCGCCTGCTCGGACGCCTGCCAGCGCGCGCGCACGAACAGGCCGGTGAAGGCGGGGTGGGCCTCGTCGGCCGCCGGCTCGCACAGCGTGACGTCGAAGGCGGAGATCAGCTCGAGGTCGAGCATGCGCTCGCCGAGGTTGTGCACCTCGATGCGGCGGAACTCGACGTCGTCCTCGGGGCTGACCCAGACGGTCTCGTGCGCCTGCACCTCGGGCCAGGCGGCGTCGAAGCACACGCGGTCGGCATGGAACAGGCTCTTGTAGTGCGCCGCCGGATCGGGCGCCGGGTGCTGCGTGATCGACACCGGCCGCGGCTGCCGGTCCCAGCGCAGGTAGGCGAAGTGGCCGTGCGCGTCGCGCAGCGCGTCGTCGCGGGTGCGGCCGACGCCGGTGCGGCCCCAGCGGCTCCAGCCCGCGCCGTTGGCGCGCAGCGTGGTGGTGTAGCGACCGTTGGACAGCACTTGCGTCGGCTCGAGCGCCGATTCGCCGGGCTCGAACTCGCGCAGCAGCCCCGGCGCGTGGCGCCGCAGCGCCTGTTGCGGCAGGGCCGACGGCGGCGACTCGTCGGCCGCGACCTCGCGCGGCGCGCGCTCGTGCAGCAGCGAGGCCACGGCCTCGAAGTGCGCATCGGCCATGCCCCAGCGCTGCGCCACGCCGTCCAGCAGCACGTTGGCGAGCGCCACCAGCGTCATGCCCTGGTGGTGGGACATGAAGGTGCACACCGGCGTGTAGAGCCCGCCGTCGACCTGGCGCGCGGGCGAGTAGTCCAGCGCCTCGATGAAGCCGTAGCGGCCGCGCGCTCCCAGCGCCTCGAGCGCGCGCAGGTTGAGCACGGCCGCCGCCGGATCGAGCTGCGCCGCGAGCGCGGTGGCGTAGGGCGCGACGACCCGCTCCTCGGGCGGCGTGCGGCGCAGGGCCAGCCGGGGCACGCCCTGCGGCCCGTACTGGTAGGCCAGGGTGTGGTCGCGGCCGGCATGCGCCGACTCGGAGATGCCCCAGGGCGCGCCGCCGAGCTCGCCGCAGGCGATCTGCTCGCGCAGCGCGACCTCGCCGGCGTCGCGCAGCAGGCTGCCTTCGGGCTCGGCGATGACCAGGCCCGGCATCAGGTACTCGAACATCGAGCCCGACCAGGAACGCAGCCCCACCTGCGCGCCGTGCACGTGGAAGGGCCGGCCGAGCGCCGCCCAGTGCACCGCCGGCACCACGCCCTGGGCGATCGCGACCAGGCTCGTGAGCCGCGACTCGGAGGCGAGCAGGTCGTAGAAGCCGGCGTCGAGCTCCTGCGTCTCGACGCGGCAGCCCAGGTGCAGCAGGTGGCGATGGCGGTGGTAGAGGAAGCCGTAGTCCGGCGCCCAGGCCAGGTCCTGGCAGGCGCGCGCCATGGCGACCAGCCGCAGCGTCGTCTCGGGGCCGAGCCCGGCCCCCTCGGCCTGCACGTCGCGCCACGCCGAGGCGAGCGTGGCCAGGTGGTCGCCGAGCCGCCAGGCCAGCGCGTCGCGCAGGCCCGCGGCGCGGTCGGCGTCGGTCGCGTCCGGCGCCAGCGCGGCGATCTCGGCACGCGACTGAACCAGCAGGGGGTCCAGCCGCATCACGTTGAAGCCCCAGGTGTCGAGCCGGTCCGGCAGGGCCAGCAGCTGCGCCAGCGCGGACCGCGGCGGCAGCAGCTCGGGCACGCGCGCCAGCAGCGGCGCCAGGCGCGCCCGCGACGCCGCCAGCGCGGCCTGGGCCGCGGTGCCGTCGTGCGGCTGCAGCGCGAACGCGCGGCAGGCCTGGGCGACGGCCAGCAGGTGGCCGCTGAGGTTGCCGCTGTCGACCGTCGAGACGTACATCGGCAGCAGCGGCGCGGCGCGGCGCGTGTCGTACCAGTTCAGGAAGTGCCCGCGGTAGCGCTGCAGCGTGGCCAGCGTGGCCAGCGTCGCGTCCAGGCGCGCGAGCAGCTCCTGGGTGCCGATCCAGCCGAAGCGGCGCGCGCAGGCCGCGCTCAGCAGATACAGGCCGATGTTCGTCGGCGAGGTGCGCATGGCGAGCGCATCGACCGGCAGGGTCTGCAGGTTGTCGGGCGGCAGGTGGTGGTCGTCGGGCCCGACGCAGCGTTCGAAGAAGCGCCAGGTGTCGCGCGCCACGCCGTCGAGATAGTCGCGGTCGGCCTCGGGCAAGGCGGCCTGCGCACGCGGCGCGATCGGCCGGCTGACCCACCAGGTCCACAACGGCGAGGCGGCCCACAGCGCGCACAGCGCCGACGCCATCGCCGGATGCGGCGTGCCGACCGCCCACAGCACCCCGGCCAGCAGCGCCGCGAAGGGCGGCTCGCTGAGATGCAGCCGGAACACCTGCGCGAAGCGCGTGCCGGCCGCGGCCTGCGCGGTCGCGGCCGTGGTCCATTCGAGCAGGTGGCGCTGGCTCACGGCCATGCGCCAGACGGCGCGCACGATCGCGTCGACGGCCATGATCGCGGCCTGCAGCAGCTGCGCGAACAGCCACGCGCCGCCGGCCAGCACGCGCACCAGCTCGAGCCCCGCGCCGCGGAAGAAGTGGCGTCGCGCCAGCGGCGTGCGATGCGGCACGAGCCCGGTGAGCGCGCCCATCAGCGGCCCGGTGAGCAGCGCGGCGAAGACGATCGCGAGGGCCGCGCCGAGCGACACCGCGTCGCTCCCCAGCGCGACCAGCAGCAGCCCCACCGACGCCGGCGCGACCAGCGAGCGGCGCAGGTTGTCGAGCATCTTCCAGCGGTGCACGCCGCCGAGCCGGTAGCGCCCGGCCTGCAGCAGGAAGGGCAGCAGCTGCCAGTCGCCGCGCGTCCAGCGGTGCAGGCGCGAGGCGGCGACGTCGGCATGAAAGGGCGCGTCCTCGATCACCGTGACGTCGTTCACCGCGGCGCAGCGCGCGATCGCGCCCTCGAGCAGGTCGTGGCTGAGCACGCGGCCCTCGGGCAGGCGGGCGCCGAGCACCGCGTGCAGCGCCTCGACGTCGAGCAGGCCCTTGCCGGTGAACGAGCCTTCGCCGAACACGTCCTGGTAGACCTCGGAGGTCGCGGCGCTGTAGGGGTCGATGCCGCAGCGCCCGGCGTACAGGCGGTGGAAGCGCGTCAGCTCTCGCGGCGGCGGCAGCGGCGTGACGATGCGCGGCTGCAGGATGCCGTAGCCGCCGACGACGCGCCGGGCGGCGGCGTCGAGCCGCGGCCGGTTGTGCGGGTGCGCGGCCACGCCGACGAGCTCGCGCAGCCGGCCCGGCGGCAGCTGGGTGTCGCTGTCGAGCGTCAGCACATGGCGCGCACCGGCCAGGCGCGAGGCCGCACCGAGGTCGATGAAGTCCCCCGCCACGCCGGTGGCGAGCACCGAGATCAGCTGCTCGAGCTTGCCGCGCTTGCGCTCCCAGCCGATCCAGCGTCGTTCGGTCTCGCTGTAGCGCCGCTCGCGGTGCAGCAGGATGAAGCGCGGCGCCTGGCCGGGGTCCACCGGGTGCTCGGCGTTCAGCGCCTGCAGCCGCTGCAGCGCGTCGGCGAGCAGCGGCGCGTCGCCCGGGGTGCTGGCGGTGTCGGCGTCGGCCCAGTCGCCGAGCAGCGCGAACTGCGCCTCCCGCTCCGGGTTCGCGAGGTGGTGCAGCTGCAGGCGGTGCACGAGCTGGCGCGTCGCCTCGGGACTCGTCAGCATCGCCGGCACGACGACGAGCACGCGGTTGGCGGGCGGAATGCCGCCGGCCAGCGTCAGCCGCGGCAACGGGCGCGGCCGCAGCGACTCGCCGATCAGCCGGTTGACCACCGCCACCATCACCTCGGAGGCCGGCAGCAGCATCAGCGCCCCGGCCAGCCCCGGCAGCAGCCAGGGCGGCAGCATCGCCGGCCCCGCGAGGTGCGGGCGCATCAACGCCCAGCCCACCAGCGCGAGCGTGCCCAGGCCGACCGTGCCCAGGTACACCGGCAGCGCGGCGCGATGCCAGGCGCCGGGCCAGCGGTCGGCCAGCGTCCGCCGCAGGCCGAGCGCGGCCAGCAGGGCCGGCCGGCCGGCGCCGTGCGTCCAGTGCCCGGCCATGGCCTCGGGCGCGCCGCGGCCCGTCACGCCCTCGGACGCCTCGGAGGCCGCGGCGGTCTGCATCAGCCCGAGCAGGACCGCGGCCACGTCCTGCTCGCTGCAGCGGCCGCGCCGCGCCAGGCGCTCGATGGCGTGCAGCGTCTCGTCCCGCGTCGCGGGTGTTTCGGCCGCGAAGGTCGCCGAACCGAGCATGCGCCGCATCAGCAGGCTGGTGCGGCCGACGAGTTCGGGCCAGTCGGCATCGCCGATCGCGCGCAGCGAGCGCACGGCGTTGCTCACGCTCAGGTTGTCGGCCGCCTGGTCGATGCCCTGCTGCGCCTGCATCGCCGCCAGGTCGGGCAGCGCATGGCGCAGCCAGTCGTCGATGCGCTCGTGGCCGGTGCTGCGCACGTCCTGCAGGCGCTGCGCCATCTGCGCGAGGAACACGCGGCCCACGCCGCGACGGTCGTGAAGCTGGCGCAGTTCGTCGAGGCCGTGCACGCTGAAGCGGTCGATCTGGTCGAAGCACAGATTCGCCGATTCGCGTGCCGCCTTGTTCGCGGCCACGCGCTCGGCGAGGCGGCGCAGGTTCTCGACGAGCACCACGCGCAGCGTCGTCGGCAGCGCCCACATCTCGCTCAGGCGCAGGTCGCGCACCTCCTGGTAGGCGCCCAGGAACTGGCCGAGCAGGTCATCGTCGAAGCCGCTGTCGGTGTGCGCGACGAAGGCCCAGGCGATGCCGTAGACGCGCGGCAGGCCGGCCAGCGGCTCGTCGACGAGGGTCGGCAGCGACCGGTAGTAGCGCCGCGGCAGACCCTCGCGGATCTCCTCGATCTGCGCCTCGATCAGGTGGAAGTTCTCGAGCAGCCACTCGGCCGCCGGGCTGACGTCGTAGCCGGTGGCGGCCTGCGCGCCGATGTAGGCGTGCGCCTCGCGCAGCACCGCGATGTTGTCGTTCAGCCGCGGCGAGAAGGTCGGCGCACGGGCCGGTTCGTCGGCCACGCGGTGCGTCTCGGCGAGGCTGCGGCCGTGCTGCGCGAAGCGCTGCGGGCCGAAGATCTCGGCACGGATCGGCGGCGCCACCGCGTCGCGGTCGCTGCCGAGGATGTCGCGCAGTGCCGGTGAGGACTCGGGCAGCAGCCGCGCGAACCCGCCGTTCGCGACCATGCCTAGACGACCAGCGATGCGAGCCCGATCAGCAGCGCGAGCACCAGCCCGGTGGTCACCAGGCGCGGCGCGACGAAGGCCCCGAGCGTCTCGCCCAGGCACGACAGCGCGAACCAGCGGCCGCTGCAACGACGGCAGCTCTCGAGGTGCTCGCCGAGCACGTCGCAGTCGCTGGCGGACATGTCGGCCGGGTGGCCGAAGGACGAGGTGCGCCAACCGGGCGCGGCGTTCGGTGCGGAGGTCATGGCAGGCGGGATTCCGTGATCGGGCGCGAGCTCGCGCCGGTGGAGAAGACCCGGTCCCAGAAGGACGTGGTCACGCCGTAGCGACCGGGTTGGCGGTGGTGGTGGTGCAGGCCGTGCCAGCGCTTGCGGCGCCGCAGCCAGCGGCTGTCGCCCGGCCAGTGGTGCAGCGCGTGGTGCGTGACGGCGTAGCCGAGGTAGCCCGCGAGCAGCCCGAGGGTCAGCGCGCAGGCCTGCAGCCAGTTGCCGAGCAGCGCGGCCGGCACGAAGACGAGCAGCAGCACCAGCGTGCCGCTGAGCAGCGTGGGCGAGCAGATCAGTGCCGACGGGCGCGCGTGGTGTTCGGCATGCCAGCGCCGGAACGGCGGCAGGCCGTGCAGCACGAAGCGGTGCAGCAGGTACTCCAGCAGCGTCCAGCCCGCGAGGCCCAGGCCCACGAGCGCCGCCAGCGGCAAGGCCTGCGCCGCGGTGGCGTGGGCGACGATCCAGGCCGCCAGCGCAGCCACGGCCAGGCCGTACAGGCCGAAGTCGGCACCGTAGGTCGCCTTGCTGTGCTCGAATGTCAACAGACCCATGCCGCTCCCTTGCGCCCGCCGGTGGCCCGGCGCGGGAAGCGCAGGCGCCACGGCGACCGACGCATCCTGCGCCCGCGCAACGCCCAGGTCTGTACGCTGTCGAACAGATGCGCTAGCCTCGATGCCCCCGGGGTCGAAACCACCCCCGGGGCTCGCCGGGCCAGGGCACGGCCTCGACCTCGCAGCCCACCGGGAGCACGCCCTTGCTCGATCCGTCCACCCCCCGCGACAACCACCTGCTCGCGGCCCTGCCCGAGGCCGACTGGCAGCGCTGGTGCGCCGGACTCGAGCCGGTCGACCTGCCGCTCGGCCAGGTGCTGTACGAGTCGGGCGTGCGCATGAGCCACGTCGTGTTTCCGACCACGGCGATCGTCTCGCTGCTGTACGTGATGGAGGACGGCGCCTCGGCCGAGATCGCCGTCGTCGGCAACGAGGGCGTCGTCGGCATCGCGCTGTTCATGGGCGGCGAATCGACGCCGAGCCGCGCGGTCGTGCAGAGCGCGGGCCGTGGCTACCGCCTGCGCGGACGCACGGTCCGCGACGAGGTCGACCTCGCCGGCCCGAGATCGGAAGAGCGTCGTGTAGGGAAAGAGTGTGAGG
>ERZ795044.3610-NODE-3610-length-12950-cov-25.732299_pt1 | contig 12950 bp, 9 predicted proteins | sample MGYA00375128_ERZ795044 | MGnify/ENA primary metagenome ERZ795044 (study PRJEB30173, sample SAMN05720213) | anaerobic digester metagenome | isolation source: active sludge of municipal wastewater-treating anaerobic digesters | place: USA | collected 2014-12-22 ... | reverse complement strand
GTGCGTCGGGCCATCATCACCCGGCGCGGAGGCGAGTTCGGGGTTGTCCACAGCCTCAGATGGGTGGATGCCGATGCCGACCAGGAGGCAGCGGGTGGGGGCGGGTGGCTGTGGGCGCCGGAGTGCGCTGGTGGCTGGCACCGGAGGGTTCGGGCCGGGGGCGGGGGGCGCATGGCTGGTGCGAGAGTGGTGCGAATTCTGAGAGCCCGGGAGTAGGTACCTCGCCCAGCGTCCTTGCGCCGGCGAAGGGATTCCTTGCTACGCGCAAGGGGTGTGGCGGTCGCGCGAGGTTTGTGTGGACGTCGTTGCCCGGGTCAAGGGATTCCTTGCAACGTGCAAGGGTGCGCCGGTCTGCGGCCGAATCTGGGGAGGTGCTTGCTCGATGTGAGGGATTCCTTGCGATGCGAAAGGACTCTCCACGAGGTACCCAGGGGTCGGCTCTCAGAAACGTCGGACGCGACCGGCTCCAGTCAACCCCGCACACCGAGAGACGTTCACCGGCCGGGGTGCCATGGTGCGGCGCATGCCCGCACCTTCCGCACCCGCGACGACGGCGCCTCGCACCGCGACGAGGTCCCAGTGAGCGCATCGCCGGGCATCGGCCTGGCAGCGCTGCTGACTGCCGCCATCATGGCCACCAACCTCTGGGCGGTGGTGCGCGACCGGCGTGACGTGGAGCGTATCACCAAACCGGCCGCGATGATCGCCCTGCTGGCAGTGGCGGCGCTCGCGGGAGCCGGCGACACGGCATCCGGTCGATGGCTCCTGGCCGCGCTCGTGTTCGGCCTCATCGGTGACGTCATGCTGCTGGGCGCCTCGTCGAAGCGCTTCGTCGCCGGGCTCAGTGCCTTCCTCGTCGGGCACCTGTTCTTCGTCGCGTCCTTCGTCACCGCCGGGATGGAGCGTCCCGGCTGGGGCTGGTTCGGGCTCGCCGTGCTCTCGGCATCGCTGGCCGTGGGCCGCGGCATCCTGCCCGGCGCCCGGGCCGCAGGCGGCCCAACACTGACCATCGCCGTCGCCGCCTACATGCTCGTCATCGGCGCCATGGCGGTCACCGGCTGGGCCACCGGGCTGCTGCTCGTCGGGCTCGGCGTGAGCCTGCTCGTCGTCAGCGACACGGTGCTGGCCCTGGGCCGCTTCGTCGAGCCCCGATCGTGGACCCGTCCCGTGACGATGCTGACCTACCACGGCGCGCAGGCCCTGATCGTCGTCGGCCTGCTGGCCTGACGGTGGCGGCCTCGACCCACCCGCTGCGATACCCTGACCCGGTGACCACGGTGCTCCTGCTTACCTAGCCGCGACGGCCACCCCAGCCGCGCGGCGACCCCTCCTGAGCGAGGGGTTTTTTCATGAGCGCACCACCGAGCACCCGCGCACGACGACACGACGAACGAGGACGAGATGAGCGAGACCCCGTACCGCTACACCGCCGAGCTGGCCGGGCAGATCGAGGTGGCCTGGCAGGACCGCTGGGAGCAGCGAGGCACCTACCACGCCCCGAACCCGGCCGGCCCCTGGGCAGACCCCGAGGGGGTCGCCGCGCACTCCGGCGGGCACCTGCTCGTCCTCGACATGTTCCCCTACCCGAGCGGTGCCGGCCTGCACGTCGGGCACCCGCTCGGCTACATCGCCACCGACGTCTTCGCGCGCTTCAACCGCATGCTCGGCAAGAACGTCCTGCACTGCCTGGGGTACGACGCGTTCGGGCTGCCGGCCGAGCAGTACGCCGTCCAGACCGGCCAGCACCCGCGCAAGACCACCGAGGACAACATCGTCATCATGGCGCGCCAGCTGCGCCGACTGGGCCTGGGCCACGACGACCGCCGCGCCATCCAGACCATCGACCCCGACTACTACCGCTGGACACAGTGGATCTTCACCCAGATCTACAACGCCTGGTACGACGCGGATGCCGTGCGCCCCGACGGCGGGACCGGCCGCGCCCGCCCCATCGCGGAACTCGAGCAGGAGTACCGCGACGGAACGCGCCCGCTGCCCGGTGGTGAGGACCGCGCGTGGGACACGTTGAGCGCGACCGAGCGCGCCGGCATCCTCGATGCCTCGCGCCTGGCGTACACGAGCGAGGCGCCGGTGAACTGGTGCCCCGGTCTGGGCACGGTGCTCTCCAACGAGGAGGTCACCAACGACGGCCGCTCCGAGCGGGGCAACTTCCCGGTGTTCAAGCGCAACCTGCGCCAGTGGATGATGCGCATCACCGCGTACGCCGACCGCCTCGCCGACGACCTCGACCGGGTCGAGTGGCCCGAGAAGGTCAAGATCATGCAGCGCAACTGGATCGGGCGCAGCCACGGCGCGAAGGTCACCTTCCCGATCGTGCGTACCTCCGGTGACCTATCGGTCGATTCGGGGATGCCGGATGCCGGGATCGAGGTCTTCACGACCCGTCCCGACACGCTGTTCGGCGCCACGTTCATGGTGCTGGCCCCCGAGCACCCGCTCGTCGACGCGCTCGTGCCGGCCGGCGGCTGGCCCGAGGGCACCAAGCCCGCGTGGACCGGTGGCGCCGACACCCCGGCGCAGGCCGTCGCCGCCTACCGACTCGCGGCCTCGCGCAAGAACGACATCGAGCGCCAGTCGGAGGGCACGGACAAGACCGGTGTCTTCACCGGTGGCTGGGCCACCAACCCGGTGACCGGCACGCAGGTTCCGGTGTTCATCGCCGACTACGTGCTCATGGGCTACGGCACCGGCGCGATCATGGCCGTGCCCGCACAGGACGAGCGCGACTGGGACTTCGCGACCGCGTTCGACCTGCCGATCGTCCGCACCGTGCAGCCGTCCGAGGGGCACGACGAGAACACCGCCTTCACCGGTGACGGCCCGGCGATCAACAGCAGCAATGACGACGTCGACCTCAACGGGCTGGGGGTCGCGCAGGCCAAGGAGCGGATCACCGCCTACCTGGCCGAGCGGGGCCTCGGCGAAGCGACCGTCACCTACAAGCTGCGCGACTGGCTGTTCAGCCGGCAGCGCTACTGGGGTGAGCCCTTCCCGATCGTCTTCGACGAGGACGGTGTCGCCCACGCGCTGCCCGACGAGATGCTGCCCGTCGAGCTGCCCGAGGTGCCCGACTACAGCCCGAAGACCTACGACGCCGAGGACGCCAGCAGCGAGCCCGAGCCGCCGCTGTCGCGTGTCCCCGACTGGGTGGAGGTCGACCTCGACCTCGGTGACGGCCGAGGCACCCGGCGCTTCCGCCGCGAGACCAACACCATGCCGAACTGGGCAGGCTCGTGCTGGTACTACCTGCGCTACCTCGACCCGGCGAACGAGGGCGTCCTCGTCGACCCCGAGAACGAGGCGTACTGGATGGGCCCGCGCTCCGAGCCCGTGGCAGGCGCCCCCGCCGGAACCCGCGACCCGGGCGGCGTCGACCTGTACGTCGGCGGTGTCGAGCACGCCGTGCTGCACCTGCTCTACGCCCGGTTCTGGCACAAGGTGCTGCACGACCTGGGCCACCTGAGCAGTGACGAGCCGTTCCGCACCTACTTCAGCCAGGGCTACATCCAGGCCGCGGCCTACCGCGACGACCGCGGCCAGCCGGTGGAGGCCAAGGAGGTGCAGGAGGGCCCCGACGGCACCTTCACCTGGCAGGGCCAGCCCGTCACCCGCGAGTTCGGCAAGATCGGCAAGTCGCTGAAGAACATGGTCAGTCCCGACGAGATGTATGCATCGTTCGGTGCCGACACCTTCCGCCTCTACGAGATGGGCCTGGGCCCGCTCGAGCAGAGCAAGCCCTGGGACACCCGGGCCGTGGTCGGCAGCCAGCGCTTCCTCCAGCGGCTGTGGCGCAACGTCGTCGACGAGGAGAGCGGCGAGGTCGTCGTCGACGACACTCCGATCGACGACGCGACGAACCGGGTGCTGCACCGCACCATCGATGCCGTGCGTGCCGACTACGCGGGGCTGGGCTTCAACACGGCCATCGCCCGGCTCACCGAGCTCAACAACGCCCTGACCAAGCTGCCCGGGGGAGTGCCCCGCGCGGCCGCCGAGCAGATCGTGCTCATGGTCGCGCCCCTCGCGCCGCACATCGCCGAAGAGCTGTGGGCGCGTCTCGGACACACCGAGTCGCTGGTCCACGAGGCGTTCCCGGTGGCCGACCCGGCCCTGCTCGTCGAGGACACCGTCACCTGCGTCGTGCAGGTCCGCGGCAAGGTCCGCGACCGCTTCGAGGTGCCCGCGGACATCAGCGAGGACGACCTGCGAGAGCTGGCGCTGGCGAGCGAGAAGGTCCAGGCAGCGGCGCCGGACGGCATCCGCACCGTCATCGTCCGGGCACCCAAGCTCGTCAACGTCGTCCCTGCCTGACCTGAGGCGACCCCCGGGGACCGCGCCCCGGGGGTGTCTCGCGTCGTGGACCGCGGATGCCGTGGCGCGGCATCCGCTCCTACGATTTGCGACGTAGGTCATGAGTGCCAGCGACAAGCCCCGGCTCGTTGGTCAGCAACCCTCCTTCCGCGGTGGGGTGCTCCGGGTGACGACCTGGTCGACGTCGAAACCGGCGCCGGCAAGCGCGGATCACGGGGTCACCCGAGGTCCACAGTCCCGACGGAGACCTCCATCGTGTCGATCGCCCCGAGCACCCAGTCCCACTCCTTCCACCGCCGCCCGAGGCTGCGGGCCGTCCCTGATGTCGCCCTGCTCGCCCCTCGCACCGGGTCGGATGCCGTCGCGCGCCTCGCGCACCCGTCGCACCCGTCGCACCGGGGCGCCGCCGGCCTCGACCACGCAGGCCTGCCCCCGGTGGTGCGCGCCGGCCTGGTGCCCACCCTGTCCGGAGACTGGGTCGACTACGCGAACCTGGACCACGCGGCATCCACGCCTGCGTTCGAGCGGGTCGCTCAGGCCGTGGAGTCGGCCACCCGCACGTACTCCAGCGTCCACCGCGGCACGGGGTGGCTCTCGCGGGTGACCAGCGCCCACTACGAGGCGGCTCGCGACGAGGTGGCCCGCTTCGTCGGTGCCCGTGAGGACGACGTCGTCGTGTTCACCCGTGGCACCACCGACTCGGTGAACCTGCTGGCCCGGGCCCTGCCGCGCAACACCACCGTCATCGTGTTCAACTCCGAGCACCACGCGACGCTGCTGCCGTGGCCGAAGCGAGGAACGGTGCGCCTGCCCGTGCCCGGCAGCGCCCACGACGCCGAGGTGCTGCTCGAGAGCGCCCTTCGTGACCTGCCGGCCGGCACGGCTCGGCGACCGCGTCAGGCCCTCGTCGTGCTGACGGCGGCGAGCAACGTCACCGGCGAGTTCTGGCCGGTGGAGTCACTGACGGCCATCGCCCGTCGCCACGGCGCGCGCGTGCTGCTGGACGCCGCGCAGTCGGCCGCCCACCGGCCGCTCGACCTGGCGGCGCTCGACGTGGACTGGGTCGCCTTCTCGGGTCACAAGCTGCACGCCCCGTTCGGCACCGGGGTGCTCGCCGGGCGCAGCGACTGGCTGGATGCCGCGGCGCCCTACCTCGCGGGTGGCGGCGCGACCGCGCAGGTCACGGCCGAGGCGACGCGCTGGGCGACGGGTGCTGCCCGCCACGAGGCCGGCAGCCCGAACGTGCTCGGCGCCGTGGCGCTCGCGGCTGCGTGCGCGACGATCCGCGAGCACCGGGCCGCGATCGACGCCCACGAGGCTGCACTCACGACGGCCCTGCGCGCCGGCCTGCGGGCCATCGACGGGGTGCAGACCTACTCGCTGTTCGGTGAGGACACCGTCCGCGGGCCGGTCGTGACGTTCACCGTCGACGGGCTCGACAGCCAGCTCGTGGCGGCGGCGCTGTCGGCAGAGCACGGCATCGGGGTGCGGGCCGGCAAGTTCTGCGCGCACATCCTCGTCGACACGCTGCTCGAGGAGGGGTCGGACGAGCACGACAGCGCGGTTCGTGTTAGTGCCGGCCTGGCGAGCACCCCCGAGCACGTGGCCCGGCTGGTGGCGGCCGTGACGGCGCTGGCGGCTGACGGACCGGGCGCCGAGTACGATCTGACGCAGCAGGGCTGGGCGCCGGTCGATGACACCCGCGAGCTGGACGCGCCGCTGCCCTGGTGAGCGATCGGCGCTTCGGCGGCCGACGACTTGGTGCTCCGGTGGCCCATCGCGGGGCTGGTGACCCGACCCTGCTCGAGGCTGAGAGAGGGGTATAGGGGGTGCTGTCAGGAGACCTTTCGCCGCGCAAGGACTTCCTTGTCGGGCGCAAGGACTCCTGACAGCACTGGTACCCGGGCTCACAGGTTCGAACCGGGTCAGCACCGGCCTCAGGCGTCGGTGGCGCCCATCGCGACGAGACGCTCCACGACGCTGGTCAGCCCTCGGGCCCGAGCAGCCTGCAGCGGGGTCTGACCCTCGAGCACGGAGATCAGGGTCGGGTCGGCGCCGTGGTCGAGCAGCAGGTGGGCCATCCGTTCGTGCCCGAGGTCGATGACGGCGACGAGCACGGTCGACTGGTACTCGGCGTGCGAGAAGTTCACGTCGACGCCGCGGGCCAGGTGGTGCAGCACGAGGTCCTCGTCGCCGGCGCACGCGGCGCCGAACATGTCCTTCCAGTCGCCAGCAGCCATGCGGCAGAGGTTATCCGGGAAACGCCGCGCCACTGGGGTGGTCTGCGCGCCCGTGACGGTGCAGAGTGAGACTCCACGGAGGTGACGCCGGTCACAGCCGCTCCCGAGGAGGACCCATGGCCGATCTCGACACCGGACGGCTGCTCGCAGCCCTCGAGCCCGTGGCGGAGGAGAACCTCAACCGCCACCTCGCCACCGCCCAGGAGTGGATGCCGCACGAGTACGTCCCCTGGTCCCTCGGCCGCGACTTCAAGGAGCTCGGCGGTGAGCCGTGGTCGGTGGAGCAGTCCCAGCTGTCGCCGATCGCCCGCACGGCGCTCGAGGTCAACCTGCTCACCGAGGACAACCTTCCGAGCTACCACCGCGAGATCGAGCGCGCGTTCGGCCGCGACAGCGCGTGGGGGGCCTGGGTGAACCGCTGGACCGCCGAGGAGGGCCGCCACGCGTTCTGCATCCGCGACTACCTGCTCGTCACGCGTGGGGTCGACCCCGACGAGCTCGAGCGGGCCCGCATGGACACCATGGAGACCGGCTACGACTCCGGTGACAAGCCGCTGCTCAACGTCTGCGCGTACGTGTCGTTCCAGGAACTGGCCACCCGGGTCTCGCACCGCAACACCGGCAAGTTCACCGACGAGCCGATCGCGGAGAAGCTGCTGATCAGGGTCGCCAAGGACGAGAACCTGCACATGATCTTCTACCGCAACATCATCCAGGCGGCGCTCGAGCTGACGCCCAACCAGACGATGCGGGCGATCACCGACGAGGTCGTGAACTTCCAGATGCCGGGCGCGATCATCCCCGGCTTCGGGCGCAAGGCCGTGCAGATGGCGATGGCCGGCATCTACGACCTGCGCATCCACCACGACGACATCGTGCAGCCGCTGCTGCGGCAGTGGGGCATCTGGGAGCTCGAGGGCCTCGACGCCGACGGTGAGGCTGCCCGCGAGCAGCTGGCCGCAGCCGTCGCCGCCCTGGACGCCGAGGCCACCCGGTTCGTGGAGAAGCGCGAGGAGCGGGCGGCCAAGATCGCGGCGCGCAAGAACGCGTGACCTGCCCACCGGCATCCGGCCGCTGCGACCTGTCGGGGCGGCGACCGACGACTACCCTGCTCGGGTGAGCACCGCCCTCGTCACCGACTCCACGGCCTACCTGCCGTCCGCGCTGCTCGACGGTCTGGACATCCGGGTCGTGCCGCTGCACGTCGTCGTCGGCGGGCGCACCCACTCCGAGGGCGTCGACATCGACCCCGCGGCCGTGGCGGCCGCCCTGCGAGCGTTCACCCCGGTCACGACGTCACGGCCCACCCCGGCGGCGTTCATCGACGCCTACGAGGCGGCGGCGGCCGCCGGCGCCGACTCCGTGGTCTCGGTGCACCTGTCCGAGGCGATGTCGAGCACCATCGGCAGCGCCCACCTCGCCGCGAGCGAGTCGCCGATCCCGGTGACGGTCATCGACTCGCGAGCACTCGGGATGGTGATGGGATTCGCGGTGCTCGCGGGGGCGCGGCTGGCCGCTGGCGGGGCATCGGCCGGGGAGGTCGCGGATGCCGTTCGCGCCACGTGCGCGGGAGCGAGCGTCATGTTCTACGTCGACACCCTGGAGTACCTGCGCCGCGGTGGGCGGATCGGCAAGGCCGGGGCGATGCTCGGATCGGCCCTGGCGATCAAGCCGATCCTCGGGCTGCGCGACGGGCAGATCGTGCCGCTGGAACGGGTGCGAACGTCGTCACGGGCCATCGCCCGTCTCGAGGAGCTCGCGGTCGATGCGGCCCAGGCTGCGGGTACTGCGGATGCTGGGGGTGCCGGGGGTAATGGCGGCGGAGTCGATGTCGCCGTGCACCACCTCGACTCACCGGAGCGCGCCGAGCGACTGGCCGAGCGGTTGCGGGCGCGGCTGGGGCCTGGCACCGAGGTCGTCGTCGTCGAGCTCGGTGCCGTCGTCGGGGCGCATGTCGGGCCGGGAACGCTCGCCGTGGCCGTGGTGCCCCGCGTCGTGCCGCTCGTACCTCCGGGTGCGCCGCCTGCGGTGGCGCGCTGACCGATGGGCCTGTACGTCATCCAGCTGTGCGGCGTCGCCGCACTCAGCTTCCTCGTGGGATCGATCAATCCCGCGACGATCCTCGCTCGCGCACTCGGCCGTGACCTGCGGTCGTCCGGCTCGGGGAACCCCGGGGCGACCAACGCGGCCCGGGTGCTGGGCCCCCGCTGGGGGGTCGTCGTGCTGCTCCTCGACGTCGCGAAGGCGTGGCTGCCGAGCCTGCTCGTGCTGCGCAGCATGGGCACCCTGGCCGCCATCGTCGCCGGCACCGCCGTCGTGCTCGGGCACATGTTCAGCCCGTTCCTTCGTGGCAAGGGCGGAAAGGGAGTGGCCAGCGCTCTCGGGGCGCTCCTCGCCATCGCGCCCTGGGTCGCGCTCGGGGCGGTCGTGGTGTTCGTGCTGGCCAAGACGGTGCTGCCGTTCGTCGGTGAGGCCTCCGTCGTGACGATGCTCGTCGTCGCCGCCGTCGGGGTGGCCGCCGTGGCGGGGGTGGTGCCCGGTGTCTCGCAGCTCGTCGGGGGGTGGCTCATCGTGCTGCCGCTGCTCGTGCTCTCGCGCCACCAGCGCAACATCCGGGCGTGGCTGATGCGTCGCAAGCGCCGCCAGGCCTGACTGATGGCGCTGACGGTCGAGCCTGACCGCTGGTGCTGACAGTCGAGTTCTGACCAGCAAGCCTGACCGGCGAGCTGTGACCGCTGGCGCGGAGCGGGTGGTTGTCCACAGGGGGCGTCTCGGCGGGGTGTCCTCCACAGGCCGCGGGATCGAGGCGGCGGCGACCGCTCGGCGTTCGTACGGTCGATGCATGTCACGCCGTCACCCCGTCGAAGAGCTCTCACCGCGCGCACTGGCCCGCCTGCGGTCCCGACCGAGCACGTCCGTGCCGGGCCTGCCCGTGCCGAGTGCCTCGGTGTCGAGCGCCCACGAGCCGAGAGCCGCTGTCCCCAGCGCCTACGTGCCGAGCGAGCGCGACCTCACCCACGGCATCCGGCCACCGCAAGCGGGCCCATCGAGACCAAGCCCATCGAGCGATGTCGGGCGGCATGCTCGGGTGACCGCCCCCCGTGGGTGGTTCCGGCTGCCCGCGGCGTTCGTCGATGCGCGCTGGCAGCCCGGCCGGGCCGCCGTGCTCGGGGTGGTGGTCGTGGGGGTGCTGGCCGTGCTCATCTTCGGGCTGCGGGTGCTGTGGGCGAGCGCGGATGCCGAGGGCACGGTGATCGCTCCGGGCGGCGGTTCGCGCGCCGGGCCGAGTGGGCTCAGTGCAGGCGCCGCCCCGGTGGGCGTGGCGCCGTCGGCGGGGCAGCGGCTGTCCACCACGGGGCCATCGGCGACCTCGGGCGCGCAGACGGCGCCGTCGGGGTCGGCGACTGCGGAGCCCGGTGGGGGAGGGGGGACCGCGGCGGCCGGTCCGGCATCCGCCGTCGTGGTCGTGCACGTCGTCGGCCAGGTCAAGCGCCCCGGGGTTCGCGAGCTGCCGGCAGGGTCGCGGGTGGCGCAGGCGGTCGCAGCTGCCGGCGGCGCGAAGAGCGGAGCGGACCTCAGCCGGGTCAACCTGGCGCGGGTGCTGATCGACGGTGAGCAGGTGCGGATTCCGTCCCCGGGTGATCCGGTCGATCCGCGTGAGCGCACCGGGCCCGGCGCTGCACCCGGTGCTGGTGGAAGCGGCGGCACGGGTGGGGCCGGTGCAGGTTCCGGCGGGCAGGTGGCGCTGAACTCGGCTGACCTCACTGCCCTGGACACCTTGCCCGGGGTGGGGCCTGTCCTCGCGCAACGGATCCTCGACTGGCGCACCCAGCACGGGCGCTTCACGAGTGTCGACGAACTCGGGGAGGTGAGCGGCATCGGCGAGAAGCTGCTGGCCCAGCTGACACCGCTGGTGACCTTGTGAACGGGCTGAGCGATGCGGCATCCGGCGCGGGTGGAGCCGTGCTGAGCGAGAGCGACGGCGGGGCCTCAGCGCCCGGGGGTGTCGGCTTCGGGGCCGCCCTTGCCCGTCGCCGGGCGACCTCGAGCACCGACCTCAGGTTGCTCGCGCCAGCCGTCGTCGCGTGGGTGGTCGCTGCCGCGACCCTGGCCATGCCGGTGGCCGGCCACCTGTGGGTGGCTGCCGCGGCGACCGGGGTGGCCACGGTGGCGTGCGCGGTGTCCGCCGCCCGGTTCACGCTGCGCTGGCTGGTCATGCTGACGATGGTGCTGGTCGTCATCCTCCAGCTGGCGGCGGCCGGGCACTCGGTGCTTCGCGTGCGCGGCGGGATTCAGGAGCTCATCGACCAGCGGGCCGTCGTGACCGCACTCGTCGTCATCACCGGCGACCCGCTGACCCTGCCGTCGCGCGGTGACACCCCGCGGGTGCTGCGTGAGGCGACAGTGGTGCATCTCGATGCGCGCGGTCGGCAGCAGGCCACGGGGGCACCGGTGCTGCTCACGGGCGACGCTGCGTTGACCGAACCTGCGTGGCGGTCGACGGTGCAGCTCACCGGGCGGCTGCGCCCCACCGAACCCGGCGACGACCGGGTGGCGGGCATCGCGGTGACCGGCACGTTGACGGTCGTCGCGCCACCCGGTGCGGTCGCGTCGGCGGCCGAGCACCTGCGCGCAGGGCTGCGCGGCGCCGTCGACGGGGCACCCGCCGACCCGCGCGGTCTGCTGCCCGGGCTGGTCATCGGCGACACGAGCCAGACACCACCCGACCTCACCGAGGCGATGCGCGCCACCGGCATGACCCACCTCACCGCAGTCAGCGGTAGCAACGTGGCCGTCGTCGTCGGGCTCGTCCTGGGCCTGTGCGTCCTGGTGGGCATCCCCCTGTGGGCCAGACCGCTGCTGGCGCTGCTGGCCCTGGCCGGCTTCGTCGTGCTCGCGAGGCCGGAGCCGAGCGTCGTGCGGGCTGCGGCGATGGGGGCGATCGGGCTCATCGGGCTCAGCCGGTCCCGTCGTTCAGCGGGGCTGCCCGTGCTCGGTGCGGCCATCATCGTCGTGCTCGTCGTCGACCCGTGGCTGGCGAGGTCGTTCGGGTTCGCGCTGTCCTCGGTGGCGACCCTCGGGTTGCTGCTGTTCACCCGGCCGTGGGGTGAGGCCATCGGTGCCCGACTGCCGACGCGGCTGGCGCCCATGGGGCCCGCGCTCGCCGTGCCGGTCGCGGCCCAGGCCATGACCGCGCCCCTGGTCGTGCTGCTCCAGGGGTCGGTCAGCATCGTCGGGGTGGTCGCCAACCTGCTCGCCGCGCCCTTGGTGCCGATCGCCACGGTCGCCGGGGTCGCGGCATCGCTGACGTCGGTGCTCTGGAGCGACGGCGCCCGCCTCGTCGCGTGGGCCGGGGTGCTGCCCGCGTGGGGCATCGCGAGGGTGGCCCGGTGGTTCGCCGAGGTCCCCGGCGGCACGATGCCGTGGCCGGACGGTGCGCCCGGGGCCCTGCTCCTCGCGGGGCTCACCGTGGTCGTGCTGCTCACGGGGCGTGCTCTCGCCGCGGGGGCCGCCGCTCACCCGGTGCTTGCCCTCGGGTGCGTCCTCACGCTGGCCGCATCGCTCGTGCCCACGCGCACGCTCACGTGGCCGCCGCAGGGGTGGCGGGTCGTCGTGTGTGACGTCGGGCAGGGTGACGCCGTCGTGGTGCGAACCGGCGCCGACAGTGCCGTTCTCGTCGATGCCGGGCCCGACCCTCCGCTCGTCGACGGGTGCCTGTCCCGCCTCGGGGTCACGACGCTCGATGCGGTCGTCCTCACCCACCTGCACGCCGACCACGTCGACGGACTCGTCGGGGCGATCGACGGCCGCCGTGTGGGTCAGCTGTTCATCACCCCGGTTCGCGAACCGGCCGACAGCGCAGCGCACGTCGACGCGCTCGCGGTGCGCCACGGCATCCCCGTGGGGTCCTTGTCCGCGGGGGACCGGCTCACGCTCGGCGAGATGGATGCCGTCGTGTGGAGTCCGTGGCGACGCATCGCTGACGGGTCGGTGCCGAACAACGCGAGCGTGGTGCTTGCGGTGCGTACCGGCGAGGTCGACGCGCTGTTGCTGGGGGACATCGAGCGCGAGGCGGCGCACGACCTGCTGCTGCGGTTGCGGCGCGAGCCGTCGATGGCTCAGGCGGCAGGTGGGTTCGATCTTGTGAAGACCCCGCACCACGGGAGTGCGAACCTCGATGACGACCTCATGGCGGCGGTGCGGGCCCCCGTCGGGGTGATCAGCGTCGGCGCCGACAACGACTACGGCCACCCGGCCCCGAAGCACCTGGACCTGCTGCGGCGCAACGGGTACGCCATCTACCGCACCGACCAGCGTGGCGACGTGGCGATCGCCGAGCGTGGCGACGACGTCATCGTCACGACCAGCCGCTGACGG